>CBJMC01400__coassemble_594_pt1 | contig 73035 bp, 57 predicted proteins | sample CBJMC01400__metabat2_high_PE_029 | metagenome-assembled genome bin CBJMC01400 | reverse complement strand
AGATCCAGAGGCAGAAATGCCTGTTTTTGGAAAAAACAGTGGAATGACTTTGGCTATGATGATAGGAAAAGAGTACGATGATCCAGCCTGGGAGACGCTGTTGGATCAGATTACAAAGGACGAGATGATTAATCTTGTAGGAAACGCAATGCACACTACTGCACCTATCGCATCGATTGCAAAGCCGCAGACGGTCGATGAAAACGGACCGTCAGGCTTAAATCAGGTATTCTTTGGCGGTCAGATCAATTCTACAGCGTATCCTTCTGCAGTTGTACTTGCATCAACTTTTAATGACAAACTGATAGAAGAAGTTGGACAACATATTGGAGAAAACGGATTGCATTGTGGAGTAGAAGGGCTTTATGGACCCGCTATGAATATCCATCGTACCCCTCATGCAGGAAGAAATTTTGAATATTATTCGGAAGATGGCGTGCTCTCGGGCGGAATTGCAGCTTCTTTTACACGCGGAGTACAGTCAAAGGGAATGTACGTTTACACAAAACATCTTGTTTTATGCGATTCTGAAAGCCGAAGATATGGAAATTCAATATGGTCTAATGAACAGGCAATCAGAGAGATATATCTAAAGGCATTTGAGGAAGCGATGGCCATAGATGGAGCAAATGCCCATGCAACGATGACATCGCATACCAGATTTGGTGGAATATGGTGCGGACAGAATGTTAACTTATTACAGAATGTTGTACGTGATGAGTGGGGATTTGACGGATTTGTGATTACAGATATGGATATCGGTACAATGGTTGCACAAGGCAAGGGAGATACTATTTTCATGGCTGCACCAAAGACGATTATTTGTGGAACAGATTGCTATGACAGTCAGGCTGCTGCGGAACGTATGGAGCAGCTTAGAGCAGTCAGCGATGATCCAACTGTTATGCAGGCACTTCGTCAGGCATCACACAGAATTCTTTATACAGTTGCAAACAGTGCAGCTATGAATGGGATTGGACCGAATGACACTATTGAGATTGTCCATACATGGTGGCAATATGCTTTGATAGCGTTGGATGTAGTCTTGGCATTATTGACCGGATTCTGTATCTTTATGGCAGTAAAAAAGAAAAAGAATAAAAAACAGGCTTAATATTAAGATAAATAATGCCTCAATATATTCGTATATGGAGGCATTATTTATTATATAAGGAGATATTATGGAAAAACAATCAGAAAATATTTCTACGTCATCTGCAGGCACTTCATCCGGTTCATCCCCCGTCACCTCCAACCGGGCAAAAATCTACCAACTTGTCCTCTTCCCCATGAATAACGGGGCAACGAACGTTTACTATATTCTTACCATGAACTTTATCGCTTACTATGCAAACGGTGTTCTGGGACTCCTGCTCGCGTTTGCCACAACGATGGTTACGCTGATGCGGGTGCTGGATGCGTTTATCGATCCGGTGATCGGGGCGATTATGGACCGGACATCTACCCGGTGGGGAAAATTCCGTCCGTTTATGGTTCTGGGAAACGGGATTATGATCGTGGCATCGCTGATTATGTTTTTCGGTCTGCGTCTGATTCCGGAAAATGTAATGTGGCTGCGGTACATATGTTATACACTCTTTTACATTCTGTATATGGTGGGCTACACGTTCCAGACATCCGTCACCCGTTCCGGGCAGACCTGTCTTACCAATGATCCGAAGCAGCGCCCGCTGTTTACGATCTTCAATACAGTGGCGAGCCTGATCGGAATGGGACTTGTACAGTTTTTGGCACCGCTGATCACAGGGGGAGATTATACGAGCGAAACGTTCTTCAACATTATGATCCCTCTGGCGATCGTAGTATCAGCAGTTATGACGATCCTTGCAGTGATCGGTATTGCAGAGAAAGATCAGCCGAAGTATTTCGGCATCGGCGGAGGAAGCGGAAAAGAGAAAGTCAAGGTAAAAGAATATGTCGCTATCCTCAGGGCAAACAAAGAACTTCAGCGCCTTATGGTAGCGGGAGCAGGATGCAAGCTGGCGTTTTCCATTGCCACGAATATGACGGTCTTAAGTATGCTCTACGGGGCAATGATGGGGGATTACGGCGGACTGTATCTGCCTATGATGATTGTGGGATATGTATTTTCCGTGCCGTTTTTCCTGCTGACTGTGCGCACTTCGCAGAAGAAAGGACAGAAAGCGTCTCTTGTATTTTATACGAAGATCGCTCTTGTCATGTATGTGGGAGTTCTCGTGCTTCTGCTGTTCTGGCAGCAGGGCGCGGCGTCTGTGAATCTGAGTCTGCGTCATATCAATATCTATACGGTGCTTTACATATTATTCTTTGGCATCGGATACGGCGCGTATTACGCCACGGCGGATATGCCGATCCCCATGGTTGCGGACTGTTCAGATTACGAGACATTCCGGTCCGGACGGTATATCCCGGGAATCATCGGAACATTGTTTTCTCTGGTAGACAAACTGGTGAGCTCCCTTGGCTCTACGGTAGTCGGTCTGGCAGTTACCGCAATCGGCCTGTCCAAACTGCCGGATGGTACAACGCCATACTCGGAAGGAATGCATGTTCTGGTAATTCTTCTGTTCTGCATTGTGCCGATGATTGCATGGATTGCAACTCTTGTGGCAATGCGCGGATATAAGCTGACCGGCGCGAGGATGAAAGAAATCCAGGCGGTAAACGCTGTCAGAAGAGACGCGGTAAATAAGGGAATGGACGTACAGGAAGCACTCAGCAAATGGAAAGACATCGGGGATGTGCCCGAGGAATTCAGGCAAGGGTGAGAAAATAGAATAACGAAGAAAACGCGGAGGCGCATGAGAGGTTGATCTTTCATGCGCCTCCGTCTTTTCAAATACATCATAATACATGAAAATCCCGGACGCTGACCTTGCCGGACCCGTATCCCCATGATAAAATAAACCTATATCAGATGACGGGACTCGATTTCATGCTTTGAGCAGAAGCGGAGCCACAAAGGAGGTCAGATCCGGATGAACAGAATAAGTCTGCCGTATGGTATTGATAATTTTGAGACAGTGCGAACAAGCAACTGCTATTATATTGATAAAACAGGATTCATCAAGGAATTGTTGGGCGAAGCCTTTTCTGTAAATCTGCTTACCAGACCAAGAAGGTTTGGCAAGACACTGACTATGAGTATGCTCGCAGAGTTCTTTGATATCAGAAAAGACAGCAGGGCGCTTTTTGATGGGCTTGAGATATCGGAAGATCAGGAACTTTGCCGACAGTGGATGAACCAGTATCCGGTGCTTTTTCTTACGCTTAAGGATGTGGAAGGAAATCGGTTTGAAGATGCCTATGGGCTTTTGAAATTTGTGATTTCATCCTTATGTATTGAACATTCTTATCTGGGGGAAAGCGATAAAACGGATGAGTACGATGTTCCTCTTGCCAAGGCGGGAGACTACAATTACTATGAAGAAATGCTCAATATTGTCAAAAGATTTCTGGGAATGGTGTGGAAATCAAATCCGTATTTGCAATTTGCAGTAGTAAGTGGATGTCTGCGGATTGCAAAAGAAAGTATTTTTACCGGAGCCAATAATTTCATTTCCAATTCAATATCAGACACCCATTATCAGAATTATTTCGGTTTCACTGAAGAGGAAGTAAGGACGCTTTTGGAAGATGCCGGTTTCCCGGAGGCATTGCTGGAAATAAAGAGATGGTATGACGGTTACCGCTTTGGGGAAAAAGAGATTTACTGTCCGTGGGATGTGATCAATCATGTACGCGCGCTGATGCAGAATCCAGGTGCGGAACCGGAAAACTATTGAATTGCCGGATATCAATGTAAATGACAAATTTGAGACACTTCTTTCCGGCAGTGTTATTCAGGTGAGAATCCGGGAAGATCTGACATATGATATCGCTGATACTTCTGAAGAAAATCTGTGGAGCATCCTCTATCTGACAGGATATCTGACCCAGGTCCTTCCGGAAGACCTGCCGGATGGTATGAAGATGGAAAGAGACAAAAAGGTTCTGCGGATTCCGAACGAGGAAATTAAATCGGTATTCAGCGATACTGTCAAGGCGTGGTTTGAAGATAAAATAGAAGCGGAGGACCGCCGGGAATTTTTCCGGGAAGGAATGCATGATACGGTTGGGAGAGAGCGAGTGAGGGCTGTATAGCGAAAACAAAATGGAGAGCGTAGGACTGATTTAAAGCCACAGCAAGAAGCAGGGAGGTGTGAAAATGGCGCGTACGGTTGGAATTGGCGTCCAGGAGTTTGCGGATATAAGAGAAAAAAATTATTTTTATATAGATAAAACTGATTTTATACGGGAGTGGTGGGAAAGTGGGGCGAGCGTTACCCTGATCACCCGTCCCCGCCGGTTTGGGAAAACCCTGACCATGAGCATGGTGGAGGAGTTCTTCTCTGTGGAATATGCAGGAAGAGACGATTTGTTTGATGGTTTATCCATCTGGCGAAAAGAGGAATTCCGCGCGCTGCAGGGGACGTATCCGGTAATCAGTCTGTCATTTGCCAATGTGAAGGAGAAGAACTATCCGGATATGAAAACGAGAATATGTCAGTTGATCACAGATTTATATAGCAAAAATTATTTCCTGCTTGACAGCGGGCTGTTGACGGTGGAGGAAAGAAGATTTTTTCAGGAGGTCACAGCTGATATGCCGGAGGTGGTGGCGACGATCGCACTCTACAAAATGTCGGATTTCCTCTTCAGGTATTATGGGAAAAAGGTGATAATCCTGCTGGATGAATATGATACCCCCATGCAGGAGGCTTATGTGGATGGATACTGGGATGAGATGACGGCATTTACCAGAAATCTGTTTAATTCTACTTTTAAGACGAATCCCTGGCTGGAACGTGCTATTATGACTGGAATTACCCGGGTCAGTAAAGAATCTATTTTTTCGGATCTGAATAATCTGAAAGTAGTTGAAACGACATCGGATGAATACGCAGTCGCGTTTGGATTCACGGAGGAGGAAGTATTCGATGCCATGGATGAATACGGATATTCAAACAAACAGGAGGTAAAAGACTGGTATGACGGATTTGTATTCGGGAATCACAGGGATATTTATAATCCATGGTCCGTTTTAAACTATCTGGACACAGGAAAACTTACAACTTACTGGGCAAATACAAGCTCCAACAGTATGGTCGGGAAACTGATCCGTGAGGGAAGTCCGGAAGTAAAGACGATCATGGAAGACCTGCTGAACGGAAAGGTACTGCGGACTCAGTTGGATGAACAGATTGTTTTCAGTCAGTTGGAATATAAACGCAATGCAATCTGGAGCCTGTTGTTAGCCAGTGGCTATCTGAAAGTGGAGAATTATAAGCTCGATCCGGATAAAGGAAAAGCGGAGTACGAATTAGCTTTGACAAATAAAGAGGTACGTCTCATGTTTGAGGATATGATAGAGGACTGGTTTGCGGGATACACACCTGCATACAATGAATTTATCAAAGCACTGCTTGTGGGAGATCTGGATGCAATGAATGAATATATGAATCAGGTTGCATCTGAGACTTTCAGCTTTTTCGACACTGGAAAGCGGACTTCCGGCAAAACAGAGCCGGAACGTTTCTATCACGGTTTTGTTCTGGGGATGATGGTAGACCTGCGGGGCAGATACAGTATCTCATCCAACCGGGAGAGCGGATTCGGGAGATATGATGTGGTTCTGGAACCGGCGTCCCGGGCAGATGACGCAATTATCATAGAATTTAAGGTTCATAACCCAAGGAAAGAGAAAACGATAGAAGAGACGGTGGAGAATGCACTGCAGCAGATTGAGGAGAAGAAATACGAAACAAGCCTGACAGCCAGAGGTATTCCGGCAGAAAAAATACGGAAATATGGCTTTGCATTTGAAGGGAAAACGGTGCTGATAGGCTGAGATTTAAGAGAGGATCCCCGGGGTAAAGTTTGCATTTGTCTGAAAAATGACAAAAAAATAACAATCCCGGGGCAAATTTTTGTCAATTCATCTGTCTTGTCACATGTAAACAACAGTGGTATACTGGGAACACTTGGAAGCAAAGGATGATTACGGGAGAGGTGTAAAGATGACAGTCAGAGAAGAGATCAAACAGTTGAAAAGGGAGAAGAACGCCATAATCCTGGCCCACTATTACGTGAGTCCCGAGGTGCAGGAACTGGCGGATTACATAGGAGACTCCTTCTATCTGAGCAAAATCGCGGCGGAGACAGACGCAGAGGTGATCGTGTTCTGCGGCGTTTCCTTTATGGGGGAGAGCGCGAAGGTGCTGAGTCCGGGAAAAACCGTGCTGATGCCGGACGCCGGTGCGGACTGCGCCATGGCCCACATGGCGGACCCGGAAACGATAGAAAAGATGCGGGATGAGTACGATGACCTGGCGGTTGTCTGCTACATCAACTCGACGGCAGAGCTGAAGCGGTATTCCGACGTGTGTGTAACTTCGGCAAATGCCGTGAAAATCGTGCGGGCTCTGCCGAACAGAAACATTTTCTTTATCCCGGACCGGAATCTGGCACGGTTTGCAGCGTCCCAGGTGCCGGAGAAACATTTCATATTTAATGAAGGTTTCTGCCCGGTTCACGAGAAGATGAAAGCGGAGGAAGTGCGCAGGGCGAAAGAAATGCATCCGGCAGCGGAGGTGCTTGCACATCCGGAATGTACCCGTGAGCTTCTGGAACTGACGGATTATATCGGCAGTACATCCGGGATTATCAGCTACGCGGAAAAGAGCGGCGCAAAGGAATTTATTGTCTGTACGGAAAACGGAGTCAGATACGAGCTGGAGAAGCGCTGTCCGGATAAGAAGTTCTATTTCCCGGAGACAGAGCCGGTATGCCGGGACATGAAGCTGATCACGCCGGAGAAAATCCTTCATGTGCTGAAAACCGGGGAGAATGCAGTGCGCATGGAAGCGGAGATCTGCGAGGCATCGAGGAAACCTCTTGAGAGAATGCTGGAACTGGCGAGGTAAGCTATGCCGCGGATCTGTGGCAGAATGGAGAGTACGATGAAAAAGGAAAAGGTATTAAAAAAGAAGGTATTAAATAAAGATCTGGCCACCGATGTTGTGATCGTGGGAACCGGAGTGGGAGGGCTGTTCAGTGCGCTGAATCTGCCCGGAGACAGGAAGATCATCATGATTACAAAGTCGGATCTGGAGAGCAGTGATTCGTTTCTGGCTCAGGGAGGAATCTGTGTGTTAAGAGACGAGGACGATTACGACAGCTATTTTGAGGACACCATGAGAGCAGGTCATTATGAGAACCGTAAGGAATCTGTAGACATCATGATCCGCAGTTCCAGGGAGATTATCCATGACCTGATCGGATATGGCGTGGAATTTGAAAAACGGGAGAATGCGGCGGGAGAAAATGATGAGAAAGACAGAAAAACGGGAGACCCGCTTCTGGGAGAGTATGCGTTTACCCGGGAGGGAGCCCATTCAAAGCCCAGAATTCTTTTCCACGAGGACATTACGGGAAAAGAGATTACAAGCAAGCTTCTGGCACAGGTAAAAAAGCTTGAAAATGTGTCCATTTACGAATATACTACTATGACGGACATTATAGAAGAGAACGGCCGGTGCTGCGGAATCGTGGCGGAGAATCCGGAGGGAAAAACGATCCGGATCAGGGCGGATTACACGATCCTGGCAAGTGGCGGAATCGGCGGGTGCTACCGCCATTCCACAAATTTCCCGCATCTGACAGGGGACGCTCTGGATATCTCGAAGAGACACGGCATCCGTCTGGAGCACCTGGACTATGTGCAGATCCACCCTACGACACTGTACTCGAAGAAGCCGGGACGCCGTTTCCTGATCTCGGAGTCTGTGCGCGGTGAGGGGGCGGTCCTTCTGGATAAAAACGGAAACCGTTTTGTTAACGAGCTTCTTCCCCGGGATGTAGTGACGAAAGCCATTCAGGAGCAGATGGAAAAGGACGGCACAGACCATGTGTGGCTGTCCATGAAGAATATTGACAAAGAGACCATATTAAAGCATTTTCCGAATATTTACCATCACTGTCTGGAAGAAGGCTATGATGTGACAAAAGAGCCAATTCCCGTTGTCCCGGCGCAGCACTATTTCATGGGCGGGATCTGGGTGGACTCGGACAGCAGGACAAGTATGGAGCAGCTTTTTGCCGTAGGGGAGACGAGCTGTAACGGTGTACACGGCGCCAACCGGCTCGCGAGCAATTCGCTTCTTGAGAGTCTTGTGTTCGCAAAGCGGGCGGCGAAGAAAATCGCGGCGGAATATGAGGAGCGGGATCAGAAAAACGATTATGGAATCGGTCGGGAATCAGACCGGGAAATGAAACAGGAGAGGAAAAGGGCATGAACGAGATAACAATGAAGCTTCAGGCGGACCATCTGATTATGGAGGCGCTGAAAGAGGACATTTCCAGTGAAGATGTGAGCACCAATGCGGTGATGAAAGAGGCGGTAAAAGGTGAAGTGGAGCTGATCTGCAAGCAGGACGGCATTATCGCGGGACTTGAGGTGTACCGCAGAGTTTTTGAACTTCTGGATCCGAAGACGGAGGCGGAGTTCTGCTGCAAGGACGGCGACGAGGTGAAAAAAGGACAGCTCATGGGAAAAGTGACCGGGGATATCCGGGTGCTTCTCTCCGGCGAACGGGTGGCGCTGAACTATCTGCAGAGAATGAGCGGAATCGCAACTTACACCCACTCTGTAGCGCAGCTCCTGGCAGGAACAAAGACGAAGCTGCTCGACACGAGAAAGACAACGCCGAATATGCGGATTTTTGAAAAATATGCGGTCCGTGTAGGCGGAGGATACAACCACCGTTATAATCTGTCTGACGGTGTGCTGCTCAAGGACAACCATATCGGGGCGGCAGGCAGCGTAACGAAAGCTGTGAAGATGGCGAAGGAATATGCGCCGTTTGTGCGGAAGATTGAGATTGAAGTGGAGAATCTCGATATGGTGAAAGAGGCGGTGGAAGCCGGGGCGGATATCATTATGCTGGACAATATGTCAACAGATGAAATGCGCGAGGCTATCCGCATCATTGACGGAAGGGCGCAGACCGAGTGCTCGGGCAATGTGACGAAGGAGAACATCGGGCGGCTTACAGAGCTTGGAGTGGACTATATTTCCAGCGGGGCGCTGACGCATTCTGCTCCGATACTTGACATTTCCATGAAAAACCTTCATGCTGTAGAGTAAGCTGAGAACTGTATTATCAGTCCGGCCGGGGATTCCGTATGCAGATAGGCGGGGATTATTCGCGGGTGCGGGAGGCAGTTCCGGGCACGGGACTATGTATATGGATGAGTATGCAGAACACAGAACAGGGAAAGGAAGAGAATTGATGACAGGAACGGACAGAAGAAAGGCAATTGTAGAACAGATCCGGCACAGCGCAGCCCCGGTGCCGGGAAAGGCACTGGCAGCCGAGTATGATGTCAGCCGTCAGGTGATCGTACAGGATATCGCTCTGATCCGGGCCTCCGGGTACAATGTTCTGTCTACGAACCGGGGGTATGTGCTCAACGAGCCATCTGTTGTGAGCCGGGTTTTCAAAGTGAAGCACACGGATGAGCAGCTCGAAGATGAACTGAACTCCATCGTGGATCTGGGCGGCATTGTCAGAAACGTGATGGTTAATCACAAAGTTTACGGGCATCTGGAAGCAGAACTTAACGTCACGTCAAGGAGAAAGGCTGCAGAATTTATGGAGGAGATCCGCAGCGGAAAGTCCAGCCCTCTGAAAAACATTACTTCCGGATATCATTATCATACTGTGGAGGCTGACAGTGAGGAGACCCTGAATCTGATTGAAAATATGCTTAAGGAAAAAGGGTATCTGGTGGAGAGACCGGTTTCATCCCGCCCGTAATACGGGGCGGGATTTTTTCGTTGCATCCATACTTGTTTTGATTTACAATGAAACAATAGTGGAAAAAGCAATTTTTATCAGGTAGAGGCAATATATTATGGAAGAGATTCGTACATTATTTGAACATATACTGAACCGGGAGTTCATCCGTGCGGTGATCAGCGGACCGAGAGCAAAGGACGGTGTGATCCGGGTAAAGGTGCGCCCGGTGGAAATGAAGGGAAAGCTTCTGTTTCAACTGGAGTCTTTCACGTCAACCCAGGCGTTTCATGAGAATCTGGATGCGGAAGCGGCGAAGGAGAGACTGGCGGAATATATGGGGAACTTCCGGCAGATGCAGGCAGAGACCGTACATGAGGAATGGAACGTACTTGTCAGCAAAAAGGGGAAAGCTACAATTCGCAGCAAAAAGAAAAAGAATGCGTCTGCGGCGGCTGATCTTTCCCACAACAGAAGCAAGAGATATATTCTGGAGGAGGGGACTCCGGTCCCGTTTCTGCAGGATCTGGGTGTGATGACGCAGGACGGAAAGATCGTGCGGACGAAGATGGACAAATTCCGGCAGATCAACCGTTTCCTTGAGTTTATTGAGGATGTCCTGCCGCAGCTTGACCGGGACCGGGAACTGACGATCCTGGATTTCGGGTGTGGAAAGTCTTATCTTACTTTTGCAATGTATTATTTTCTGCACGAGTTAAGAAAATATGATATAAGGATTATCGGGCTGGATCTGAAAAAAGATGTGATCCGGCACTGCAGTGAGCTGGGAAAGAAGTACGGCTATGAGAAACTGACATTTCTGGAAGGGGATATTGCCGATTATGAGGGTGTGAACCAGGTGGATATGGTTGTCACGCTCCACGCCTGTGACACGGCCACCGATTACGCGCTAGCAAAGGCAATCGGATGGAATGAGAAGGTGATCCTGTCCGTGCCCTGCTGTCAGCATGAACTGAATGGTCAGTTCGGACAGACGGGGAGAGAATCGGACAAATCGTGCAGGTCAGATGAAAAATGCAGAACAGGTGAAACGTGCAGGACAGGCATAGCCGGTACGCAGCGGAATCAGGTCCTGGCGCCGGTTATGGACTACGGCCTTCTGCGGGAGCGTTTCGCGGCGCTTATGACGGACGGACTGCGGGCAAAGTATCTGGAGCGCGAAGGGTATGAGACACAGGTGCTTGAGTTTATTGATATGGAGCATACGCCGAAAAATATTCTGCTCCGTGCGGTGAAGAGGGGAAGGAGAAACGAAACCGCGGCCGGAGAAATACGAAGATGCGAGGAATTCCTGCAGGTGCAGCCGACGCTCGGGAGGCTGCTGGATGCTGTGGGAGAGGAGAATACCGGCACACAGAAACAGGAGATATAGAATCAGCAATAAAGGGGAGATCAGATTATAATGAAGAAATGGATCATTAAGATCGGGGTTCTGGCGGCTGTTTTCATAGCCGCGCTTGTGATCAGCAGCTTTGTGATAAACAGCGGAACAGATGATGAGATCGTTGATATGGGGGCGCCGTCTCTTCCGCGTATTTCCTTTCAGGTAAACGGGAAAAAGGTGAATACGCTGTTCGGATATGTGGACGAGATGGAGATCACCGCCATGCGTGATACGATCACACCGTTGGAGAGTACAGGCGTCCTGACCATGGAAATCGAGGAGGATGGGAATACCATCGATGCGGTAAATTATGCGGTGTATTCCCTGGATGGAAAGGAAACCGTAAGTGAGGATCAGGCGGATGTCCCGGGGCCCGATGAGACGGTTCTGCTGGAACTGAATAATTCACTTACCGAGTCGGGACAGGAAGCGGTACTGAAAGTGACGCTGACTGTGGACGGCAAAGAGATCCGGTATTATACGAGGATAGTAAGGTCCGATGATATCCCGGCAGCGCAGGCTCTTGCGTTTACACAGGATTTTCATACCAAAGCCCTCGAACAGAGTGCCACGGATGAGCTGGAACGCTATCTGGAACCGGGAGACGAGAGCGACAATACAACCTATCAGACGGTGAATATTCATTCGGACATCACTCATGTCCAGTGGGGCAGCCTGGAACCGCAGGTGATTGGAGATGTGGAGTGGAGCATCAAGGAATGCAATAATGTGTATACGTCAATCCTCGCAAAATACCAGGTGGTCTGTACAGACGATGACGGAGTGGCGAGAACCTATGATATCAGGGAATTTTTCCGTGTGCGGGTAGGTACGGACCGGGTCTATCTGCTGAACTACAACCGGGATATGGAGCAGGTATTTGACGGAAATGAAGCCGTTTCCAATGGAAGTATCCATCTGGGGATTGCTTTGGCGGATGTCCCCTTTGACACAAATAAAGATGAAACGATCGTCGCATTTGTGCAGAACCGGGATCTCTGGATGTTTAACAGTGAGACCGGTGTGTTCTCCCAGGTCTTCAGTTTTGGCAGCAGTGAGGGAAGAGATGCGCGCAGCAGATACGACCAGCACGATGTTCGGATCATCAGTGTCGGAGACAGCGGCGATCTGGCGTTTGCGGTGTATGGCTACATGAACCGGGGCGTTCATGAGGGACAGGTCGGCGTCGGCATCTACTATTTTGATGCGGAGAAAAATGCGATTCAGGAAAAGGCGTTTATTCCGAGTACGAAATCCTTTGCCATTGCGGAAGATGAGCTCGGCAGGATGGTGTTCTATAATCAGAGCCATGAAATGCTCTATGTTCTGGCGGTTGGCACGCTGTACCAGGTGAACCTGGAGTCCGGAGAACAGACAGTTCTGGCGGAAAATCTGGAGGAAGGGCAGTATGCGGTATCCGATGACGGACACCTGATGGCTTATCAGACGAACGGAGGACTGTATACCGCGACCCAGATTCAGGTGATGGATTTAAGGAGCGGCGACAGTTACGAGGTAAATGCTTCCGACGGTCAGGCGGTACGGCCTCTTGGTTTTGTGAACAGCGATTTCATTTACGGGAAAATCAATCCGGCCGATGCCGGTACGACTGCGGCGGGCGGTGAGATTACACCCATGTATGAAATGGAAATCCGCAGCTCGGACAATAAGGCGGTGGCATCCTACTCGTTTTCAGACAGCGGGATATATATTACGGATATTCTGATCAATGAAAACATGGTGACAGTCAACCGGGTTGTGAAAAACGGAAGTGTATATAATTCCACCTCCCAGGAGTATGTGACAAACAATGTGGAGCGTCAGACAGTTACCGTCACATCGGGAACCTATACGACGGAGCGGATGCAGAGGCAGGTACGGATTACATTTGGCAGCGGAATTAAGAGCGAGGATGTGAGTATTCTCCGCCCGAATCAGCTGGTATCGGGAGAACCGCTTACGATTACGCTGAGCGGTACAAGCGAGACGGAGAAATATTACGTCTACGGCATGGGCGAGCTGGATGGAATCTATGACCGGGCAGCTTATGCAATTCAGCGTGCAGATGAGATCTCCGGTGTAGTGATCTCATCAAACCAGGCATATGTGTGGGAGAGAGGCAACCGGAACCTGGTGTACTCCATCGATGTGGAGCCCTTCCAGAGAACGGCGGATGAAACTTCTCTGGCGGCATGCCAGAGATTCATGGAGCAGTACGATGCACAGAAGGTGGATCTGACCGGATGTACCCTGGAGCAGGTGCTCTATGTGATCAACAAGGGATGCCCGGTGATTGCCCTGACCAGTGCGGACCACGCGATTCTGCTGACCGGCTACACCAGGACGGATATCACCTATATCGACCCGGATACCGGGACAAAGACAACCGTCAGCCAGAGCGAGATGGAGGGAATGGTCAGCGGAAGCGGGAATACCTTCATAGGATATATCAGATAAATGAATCTTTGATACAGGAATAAGCTCCCGCCAGAAAGAGAATGACTACGATGCGGGCCCGGGTATCCGACAGCAGGATATTGCTCACTGCTCAGGACGCTGCGCTCTAATTCGCTGTTCGCAACACCTGCTGTCGGATACCCGGGCTTCCCGCCGGCAGGTTCTCTTTCTGCCGGGAGATTATACCGTATAAAAAACACAATTTTTCCGGAAAGAAGTTTTGAAAAGAGGGGTGAGTCTCCTCCCTCCTGCGTTATACTTCTCTCTGAAAAATTGTGTTTTTTACATTGTAAAACTGCCCCTCGGAGAAAAAATCCTTCCGACTGGTTTTCCCGGTTCAAGCGGACAGGTGTTGCGAACAGCGCATGCAAGCGCAGCGCAGCCCTAAGCGGTGAGCAATATCCTGTCCGCTTGGACCGGGACCCTCCCATAGTCGAAAAATCTCATCTGACACAGCAGTTTTCTAATGTCAAAGATTAACTTTTCAGCAGCCCGTCGATGAGGCGCGATGCTTCGCTCCGGGTGATGGTCTCGGGATCCCACTGGATCTCGACTCCTTTTTTGCGGATCAGGTTGGTGAGGAAGGAGATCTGCTTCGGCGTGGCGGGCTGAGGTCTCTTCACCCGGTAGACAAGCTGTTTCGGGGAGAAGAGCTCCGGGGCTTCTGCCTCAAAGTAGTGGGCGAGTGTCTGATAGAGCTTGGCGGTGGCAAGGGCGTCATGGTAGGCGCGGTGGGCGGATTTGTTTTCGATATGATAGTATTCGCACAGGCTTCCCAGGCTTTTGGAGTCCAGGGAACTGTGAACTTTCTGGGCGATCTTCAGGGTATCAATTCCCAGTTTCTCAAATGCCATGCCGTCCCTGGCGGCGCTGCATTTCATAAAACTGTAGTCAAAGGAGACGTTGTGGCCGATGAGTACGTCATCCTCGCAGAAATCAATGAAATCCGAGACCACCTGTTTCCTGGGGCGGGCGTCAGCGACCATGTCGTTGGTGATTCCGGTAAGACCGGTGATGTACGTGGAAATGGGACTTAGGGGATGGATAAATTCCATGAAGCGGTCCGCCACTTTCCCATCCCTTACTTTCAGGGCGCCGATCTCGATGATTTCGTTTTCCTGGGGATCGAGCCCGGTTGTTTCAACGTCAAAGGCGATATATGATTTCAGCATGTCGGTATCCTTTCTTTTGTATCGTTTCTTTTTATAGTTTTATCTGTATAACCTCGTCTGTACGGTTTCTGGAGCCGTGAAAAATCCTCTCGGGTTGCTATTTACCCCGTGAAAAATCCTTTATTGCAAATTTGCGGATATTATGCAAATTCTGCATGTCATTATAGTACATTTTACAGAAAAAATGTAGTGATTTTAACATCCAATTATAATTAAAATATAAAGAAAATAAAAAAAGTATAAAAATAGATCATTTACAATCAAATGCTTTATTGTTATACTAATTTACTGTGTTAAAGTATTTCCTCAGAAAGGAAAAGGAGGGTAAATCAAATGATAACATTTATTATCGGTCTCGTCATCCTTATTGGCGGAGCGGCGCTCTACGGAAAATTCTGTGAGCATGTCTTTGGCCCTGACGACAGGAAAACCCCTGCCTACACAAAACAGGACGGCGTAGATTATGTACCTATGAAGAAATGGAAAAACAGCCTGATCAACCTGCTGAATATCGCAGGAACAGGCCCGATCCTCGGACCGATCCAGGGTATCCTTTTCGGACCGATCGCGTTTATCACGATCCCCATCGGAAACATTATCGGCGGCGCTATGCACGATTATTTTTCAGGAATGATCTGCCTGCGCGACGGCGGTACGCAGATGCCGGATATGATCCGCAAGTACAGCAACAGAGGTATTTACACATTCTACCAGATTTTCTGCAGTGTTCTGCTTCTCCTTGTAGGTGCGGTGTTCATCTACACACCGGGAGACATTGCAGCGACACAGGTATTTGGTTTTGACGGCAAGGCTACATCCGTATCCACATGGGTGATCTACGGCGTGATCTTTGTATACTATCTGATCGCGACTGTATTCCCTATCGATAAGATCATCGGACGGATCTACCCGATCTTCGGAGCAATCCTTCTGTTCTCCGCAGTCGGCGTGTTCATCGGACTCTTTGTTCACGGTTATCCGCTGACAGAGCTCTGGGATGACTGGAACGGCGGACTGGTTGCATACGGTGATTATTTCAGCGCAAACCACTTTGTCCCGATCTTCTTCATCACGGTGGCATGCGGTATCCTTTCCGGATTCCACTCCACACAGACGGCGATTATCTCCCGTACGATGAAGAGCGAGAAGGAAGGACGCACGACATTCTATAACATGATGGTTCTGGAAGGATTCATCGCCATGGTATGGGCAGCAGGCGCCATGGGTGTTTACAACCTGGGACTTCAGGCTGCAGATGCCAACCTCGCAACAGCGACGATCGGTGTTGTCTGCAAGAACATCCTCGGACCGGTGGGCGGTATTATTGCCATCGCAGGAGTTATCGTACTTCCGATTACATCCGGAGATACAGCGCTCCGTGCGCTTCGTATGACCATTGCCGATGCATTCCATCTGGATCAGACAAAGATAAGGAAACGTCTTGCCCTTGCGGCGGTTATCTTTGCACTTGTCATTGTGATCCTTGTATTTGCGAAACTCAACAGTGACGGATTCAACGTTCTCTGGAGATATTTCGCATGGTCAAACCAGACCCTGTCCCTGTTCGCATTCCTTGCAATCTCCGTATGGATGTTTGAGACGGGACGCGGAAAATATGTGTGGATGCCGCTGATTCCGGGCGCATGGTACACATTTGTGACCATGACATACATCATCAACGCAAAGATCGGCTTTAACGTACCGTGGCCGGTGGCTTATGTGCTCGGTGCGGTTCTCGCTGTCGCTTACGTGGCTGCAATTCTCTGGTATGGAAGAATGCGCGCGAAAATGAAAGCGAACAAAAAGGACAAAAAGTAAAAACCAGAAATTCTGTCATAAAATATCATGGAGCGGGCAACTCTTTTCTGTGAGAGCTGCCCGCAGTTTTTTTGAAGATTGATTTTTCCGGGAATTTGCCATATAATGAAGCGGAAACGGAGCAATCCTGTAAAGTTTTGCGTGCTGCGCGATCCGGATGCGGGATGTTCACGAAAAATAAGGAAAGGGGGCATTATATGCTGAAAGGAAAGACCGTTCTTCTGGCGGTGTCAGGCAGTATCGCCGCATACAAGATCGCGTATCTGGCGAGCGCACTGAAAAAGCTGGAGGCGGACGTTCATGTGCTGATGACGCAGAACGCCACGAACTTTATCAATCCGATTACCTTTGAGACGCTCACGGGAAACAAATGTCTGGTAGACACGTTTGACCGGAATTTTGAGTTCAGTGTGGAGCATGTTTCTCTGGCGAAGAAAGCGGATGCGGTGATGATCGCTCCTGCCAGCGCCAATGTGATCGGCAAGATCGCCCATGGGATTGCGGACGATATGCTGACGACCACGGTTATGGCGTGCAGGTGCAAAAAGTTCGTATCGCCGGCCATGAACACAAACATGTTTGAGAATCCCATTGTACAGGATAACCTGAAGACACTGGAACATTATGGGTATGAGGTGATCAGCCCTGCATCGGGGTATCTGGCGTGCGGGGACACCGGGAAGGGAAAGATGCCGGAGCCGGAGCTCCTGATGGAGTATATCCTGCGGGAGGTCGGATGCGAAAAAGACATGGAGGGCATGAAAGTGCTTGTGACCGCGGGACCGACCCGGGAGCCTGTGGATCCGGTGCGCTACATTACAAACCATTCGACCGGGAAGATGGGATACGCGATTGCAAAGATCTGTATGCGCAGAGGAGCGCAGGTGACGCTTGTGAGCGGTCCGTCTGCGGTGAAGCCGCCGGAGTTTGTGGAGTTGGTTCCTGTTACGACGGCGAAGGAAATGTTCGATGCGGTGACGGAGCGTGCAGGGCGGCAGGACGTTATCATCAAGGCAGCCGCAGTGGCGGATTACCGCCCGAAATATGTGAGCGGAGAGAAGATGAAGAAAAAAGACGGAGGTCTGTCCCTGGAGATGGAACGCACGGACGACATCCTGGCTTATCTGGGAGAACACAAAAGACCCGGACAGTTTTTATGCGGATTCGCCATGGAGACCGAGAATCTCCTGGAGAACTCCAGAAGAAAACTGGAGAAGAAAAATCTGGATATGATCGTAGCCAACAGTCTCAGAGTAGAGGGCGCCGGATTCGGCGGCGACACGAATGTTGTGACGATCATCACGGAAAAGGAAGAGATTCCGCTTGAGAAGATGACAAAGGAAGAGACGGCGGGGAAGATCCTTGACCAGATCCTTAAAATGCAGAATCACTAATTCTGTACCGTAAGTATTGTATCTCGATAAGAGAATGATAACCTAAGGAGGCAGTTATGAAAAATAATTATAATACAGGCAGCAGGACACAGGCAGGAAGCAGAATCAGTACCATGAGTATGGTCCAGGTGGCGATTTTCGGTGCAATTATATGCATCATGGCATTTACCCCCTTTCTCGGTTATATACCGCTTGGATTCACTCGCGCGACGATCATACACGTCCCGGTTATAGTCGCTTCACTGCTGATGGGACCAAAGAAAGGCGGAGCGCTCGGATTTCTGTTCGGGCTGACAAGCTTTATCAACAACACCATGAACCCTACGCCCACATCGTTTGTATTCACCCCGTTTTACAGCGTGGGGGATGTGAGCGGCGGAATCGGAAGCATAATCATCTGCTTTATTCCAAGGATTCTGGTGGGAGTCGTTCCGTTTTATGTGTACAGACTGGCGATGAAGGTCCGGAAGAAGCCGGGGGTATCCCCAACCGGTCTGATACTTGCCGGTGTGGCAGGCGCGCTGACGAACACGCTGCTTGTGATGAATCTGATCTTTGTGTTTTTCCGGGAGGCTTATGCCGCGGCAAATGACGTTGCAGTGACGGCGGTCTACACTTTCATCCTGTCGGTGATCGGGATAAACGGTGTGCCCGAGGCGATTATCGCCGGTATACTTACCCTCTGCATCGGGAAAGCACTTCTGAAGAAAAGTGTCAGGGAAAGACTGGGATTTCGAAATGATTTTGGCTATTGATATTGGAAATACAAATATTGTGATCGGGTGTATCGATGATCCGGAGAAGTATTCTTCCGGCTGTGTGTTTGTGGAGAGACTTTCCACTGTGCGTACCAAGACGGAACTGGAATATGCCATTGACATTAAAAATGTACTGGATATCTATCATATCAAGAAAACAGAGTTGGAGGGCGGAATCATCTCGTCCGTTGTGCCGCAGATCACTACCATTGTGAAACTGGCTGTGGAGAAAATCCTGAAAAAAGAGGTGCTGGTGGTGGGCGCGGGGATTAAGACCGGCTTAAATATCCGGATCGACAATCCGGCGCAGCTCGGCAGCGATCTCGTGGTTGACTCCGTGGCGGGAATCGCGGAATATCCCGTGCCGCTGCTGATTTTTGACATGGGAACTGCGAATACGGTGTGTGTGATTGACAAAAACAAGAACTACATCGGCGGAATGATCTATCCCGGGGTGGGCGTATCCCTGGATTCGCTGACCGCGCATGCCTCACAGCTTGGAGGAATCAGCCTGGAGGCGCCGGAGCACATCATCGGGAAAAATACCGTGGACTGCATGAAGAGCGGGACAATCTACAGCGCCGCTGCTGCCATCGACGGTCTGATTGACAGGCTTACGGATGAGCTGGGCGGAAAGGCAACGGTGATCGCCACCGGAGGGCTGGCAAAGAAGATTATTCCGCACTGCAGGCGGAAGATTATACTGGATGACAATCTGCTGTTGAAAGGCCTGGCAGTCATATACAGGAAAAACAGGAGGGAGCGGTAGTACCGTTCCCTCCTGTTTTTCCGTGGTGCGCCTGGCGGCGCACCGTTATGTATTGAAAAATTATATGTTTTTGCTTACATTTGCCAGATATACAAACTGACATTTCAGGAAGACATTTTATCTAAAAATCCTGCTGCAGTGAGTACGCTCAGCTCCATATCATTTTTCATATATTCGTAAACCGGTTGTTTGTCTGACTCTCCATGAACTCCGTAATCACTGTCTTCCGTAATAATTACTTTGTCTGCATGTACTGCTGTGCCGACAAAGACGTGGTCCTCTTCCTCGTGAAAACCCAGTTTTTGTAAAGTATTTTTATCTTTTGGTGATAACTTTGAGTCACCCCAGACCTTTCGCTGCTCACGACTTAATTGCTTCATGCGCAGCTCAAATTTCCTGCTGTTTTTTATATTATCCCGATATTCTCTTTCTATTTCATTATTGTAATCCAGTGCCAGATAAAGAGAATTACATTGAAAAAATGCACTCAGGGCATCGTCACAGGCAAGGTCATATTCACTGTCGACGATGGCCTTTATCCAGATATTAGTGTCTATTACTATGTTCTGCTGCATGTTTCTCCTTCTTCCTTCTTACCTCATCAAGTTTCTCAAGATCATTATAATCTGACGAGAAAAAATGTATAAATGCAGGGGGTGTGTTTTGAAAGTTTCCGTTTTCATCAATCGGTATTGTGTATATAACCGTTCCCTGTTCTGTATTATCCTCTAAAAAGTAAACGGTGATTTCTTCCGGGGACAGGATTTCCTCAGCAATTCGCCTTTGCATACGAAGCAGCAGATATTCGCTGCCTGTTTCCAGAAGAATCCGCCCCTGTCTGGAACCTTCAATCAACAGATCTCCAAGCTCACTTTGCATATTGGTCTGAAGAAAGGCTTCCGGAGAATCGACCAAAAGTGTCCGGTTTTGAAGCGTATCCAAAGCAGCTGCAAGAGGCAGACTTTGCGAGATACCGAATCCATTATCAACCAGATTAGATTCAATGCCGGTTTTGATATCTTTTAATATAAATTCGCCCCGGTTCATACCGGACATTTTCCAATGATAGGTATAACCGAATTTTTCCAACCATTTTCTGACAAGAGAAAATTCTTTGCCCTGAATTTCCGAAAGTGCATACAGCATTTCGTACACATCGTGTCCGGACAGATCTATATGGCGGGGGCTGGTACCTGCCAACTGCATTGTGCGTTCGGGCAGACTGCGGTGAGCTGAAATTATTTGAAAAGTTTTTGCAAATTCACCGAGCGAAAGAAGGCAGCATCCGGCTTTCTTTTCTATATCTTCCGGAATATTAAAGCCGGCTTTCCTTTCCAGGAAAAAAATATTGACAGAATTATAATATTGAAGAAAATCAATATGTTGTGTTCCTTCTTTTGCAAATACATCTGTTACCTGCCCGTATTCGTCGGGGCTGTTGCCAAAATAAATGTGATATTCCAATGTTTTGCTATCGGAGACAAAGCGAAAAGCAAACTTTACAGTGTAATTTTCTGAAGTTTTGCTGCATATATCACTGAAAGAGCCAAAGACTTCGCTTAATCCAGAGAGGCTGCTGAATTTTTCTTCACGGATCAGGCGGCTGTATGCAGCAGAAAGCATCTGAAGGGCCTGAAAAAGGGCACTCTTCCCGGAAGAATTATTCCCCAGTAAAAGTGTGAGGCGGTTCAGCTTTATCCAACCGGTGTTTCGAAAGACTTTAAAGTCCTGTAGCTGGAAGGCTTCGAGCCTGTAAATTTCAGGAGGATTCTCTGAAGACAGGGAGCACGTATCGAACAGGGATGTGCCTACAGTATCAATGTTCAGCGTCTTATTTTTTTCAAATCCGGTTTCGAGCATAGTTTATTTCTCCTTATACAGAGTATATTCAACTTTCCTGACCGAACGGTTCCCAAGAAAGTATGACCAGAGATGAAGTTTCAGCTTCTTTCCAGAGATACTTCCTATTTCAAAAGGAACGCTTGTTCCTGTGCCCAGAGCATTGTTGAAATTAATACAAGTTAAAGTGAGGCTGCCGTTCAGAAAGTCAGCTTTGATTTCATCTTTTTGATCGGGGATGTCGGTAAAATGTACCGTAATATCTCCAAAATGGCTGCCTTCATCTGTTATGTGAAGCAGCAGTTCTGATTGAGGATTTTCCATCAGGAATGCTGCGGAAGCTATGATCTCATAGCCAGCATTTTCTACTGTGATTTCCATAATAAACATCACGCCTTTCCAAATAGAGTTTCGGGTAATCAGTTTCGAAATATATCTCTATTATAGAGGCTGGAGCGCTGTTTGTCACAGGAAATTTTCGGATTGGTGAAGATATGGAAGAATTCTATAAAAAGGACAGGACTTCTATCCAGAAGTCCCATCCCATATGAAGAAAAATAACATGTCACCTTACAGTGTATCGCCTCTTCTGATATATCCCGGCTTGTCCGGTGAAGCGATGACACGTTTGCCGCGGATCAGCTTCGCGTGCTTGTCTACGACCAGGTTCTCTGCGTGTACACCCTTGCCGATGATAACGTCTGCAGAGATGACGCAGTTTTTGACGACAGCGCCTGCCTTGATCGTACAGCCTCTTCCGATAATACTGTTCTCGATGGTGCCCTCGATGGTGCAGCCGTTGGAGATTACGGAAGATTTCACATTGCTGCCCTCAAAATACTGGGTCGGGCAGGAATCGTTCGTGCGGGTGTAGATCGGCCAGTCATCGCTGAAAAGCCCGTCAGCGGTCTGGAAGTCGATCAGGGACATATTTGCCTCATAATAGCTGTTGAAATCCGTGATCGCTGCAAAGTATCCCCGGTGCGGAACGGCACGGATGTCAAGTTCCTCGCACTCCTCGTTGATGATATCAGCGAAGGTGTACATAGCGGACAGCTTGTGTGCTTTGTTTACCAGTTCAATGAACAGCTCTTTGGACATTACATATGTATCCATGAAGATGTTGCGGTTCTTCGCATTACCACGGTTCGGCTCGAAGGAGAGGACCCCTTTCTGTTTGTTGATGTTGAGCGTCTGGCAGTTGAGGAATGCTTCCTTCGCATTGTCAACTGCGTGGTACATCAGAGTGATGTCGGCGCCGGAATCAATGTGTGTCTGCAGGAATGAGCTGTAGTCTGCCGTGTAGACCATGTAACTCGGGGCAATCACGACATACGGGAATTTGATTCTTTCAATAATATCCATATTCTCCATGTATGCGGCGATGTCGATGTTGTACAGATCGTTTGCCACAGCGCTCTCTGCAAAGAGAATGTTGAGGTTGCCGCGCTTGGAGTTGATGTTGTAGTGACGTCCGGTGCCGAGGTGCTCGGTCAGCGAACGGGGTTTTCTGCGGACATAAACCTGAATGTTGTCGATGCCGCTGTTGCTCATATTGGAGATCGGGAAATCGATCACACGGTATCTGCCAAGGAACGAGAAAGCTGCCACCGGGCGGTAATCCTGAAGCCCTTCTACTTTGATATGATTTCCGGCGAAGTTAATAATTCCAAAAGCCTGACTCATACTATTCATCCCCCTTTACACGTTTTGCTACCAGTTCGATATTCTGGCTGTCAGCGCTGCCGACAACGGCATTCCTGCCGATCTTGACGTTGTCCGCCACAAGCGCGCGGGTTACAACTGCGCCCTCTGCCACTTCAACGCCGGGCATCAGGACGCTGTCGATGACTTTTGCGCCCTCTGCCACCTTCGCTCCGGTGAAGAGAACGGAGTTCTTAACCGATCCGTCTACCACACAGCCCTGGGTGATAAATGCCCTGTCGATGGTGGCGTCCGGTCCGATGTACTGCGGAAGTGCGGTTACGTCTTCTGTATAGATCTTCCATGTGGAATCGTTGAGATCCAGCTCGTTGTTCTTGTCGAGCAGATCCATGTTCGCCTCCCAGAGAGAGTCGATCGTTCCCACATCTTTCCAGTATCCTTTGTATTTGTAAGCATATAATTTCTTGCCGTCTGCGAGAAGAGCCGGGATAATATCCTTTCCGAAATCATGATTGGAATCTGCGCTCTTCATATCAGCCAGAAGCATCTTGCGAAGAAGTTTCCAGTCAAAGATGTAGATACCCATGGAAGCCAGGTTGCTCTTCGGCTTCTCCGGTTTCTCCTCAAATTCAACGATGCGTCCGTCCTCATCTGTATTCATGATTCCGAAACGGCTTGCCTCTTTCATCGGCACCTCAATAACGGCGATAGTCGCGTCGGCGCCGCACTCTTTGTGGTAAGCAAGCATCTTCGCATAATTCATCTTGTAGATGTGGTCACCGGAGAGAATCAGAAGATATTCCGGTGAAAATGAATCGATAAAATCGATATTCTGTGAAATGGCATCTGCGGTCCCTCTGTATACATCCAGGTTCGCGTCTGCCTTCTCACGCGGCGGGAGTACATATACACCGCTGTTCTTTGCGTCAAGTCCCCAGCGGCGTCCCACTGCGACATAACTGTTGAGCTGGATGGATTCATACTGCGTCAGAACACCGACAACATCGATTCCACTGTTTGCACAGTTACTGAGTGGAAAATCGATGATACGGTATTTTCCACCATATGAAACGGCAGGTTTTGCCATTTTTTTGGTCAATTCATGCAGACGAGTTCCTCGACCACCAGCCAAAATCATAGCTAACATGTTATTTTGCTTCATAGTGAGCCCTCTCTTTCATTTTTCTGTTCTATATTATACATTTTTTTTGAATGATTTGCTATATTTTTGTGTAAAAAAACGGAACTTTACATAAAATATTTTGGTGTTTTTTTATATAAAATAGCAGCGCGTGCTTCGGACGGGACTCCGACCGAAAATCCGTGCTATTTTACCGTAATATCATATGTTTTTGCCCGGACTGCTCTCCCGTGGCCGGAAGGCAGAGAGCTGGCGGCAGCTGAAAAATCTGTATAGAAAGAGGAGAATAAATGGAAACAGAATTCGTAATGCAGGAAATGATGATCGGTAAATTTGAAGAGTATCTGGTCGAGAGGGAAAACTCGGCTTCGACGGTGGAAAAATATGTAAGGGATGTAAAAACTTTTTTCCGGTTTCTCGGAGATGTTCCGGCAGTCAGCAGGAAGAGGCTTCTGGAATATAAGGACTGGCTGTTGGAAAATTATGCAGTGCGCAGCGCCAATTCCATGCTCGTGGCGCTTAACCAGTTCCTGGTATTTATAGAAAAGGGGAAAATGCGGATAAAGCAGATCAGGGTCCAGACGCAGATGTTCCGGGAAGCAGAGCGGGAAATGGACAGGGAGGAATTCATCCGGCTTGTGAAGACCGCACGGGCCCACGGCAGGGAACAGCTGGCACTGCTCATGGAAACGGTCTGCTCTACAGGCGTCCGCATCAGCGAACTGAGATTCTTCCGGGTGGAGAATGTCCGCAGAGGGATGGTGAAAGTGTGGAATAAAGGAAAATACCGCCTTGTGCTCCTGCCGGAGAGCATCCGGAAGAAACTTCTTATATATATAAGTAAGAACAAAATACGTTCCGGCGCGGTATTCTGTACGAGGAACGGCAAGGAGAAGGACCGCTCGAATATATGGAAAGAGATGAAGAGTGTTGCGGAAAAAGCAGACATTGACCCTGAGAAGGTATTCCCCCATAATCTGAGACATCTTTTCGCGAGGACCTTTTATAAAAAGACGAAAAATCTCATCAATCTTGCCGATATACTGGGACACAGCAGCCTGGAGGTCACGAGGATATATACGTCGGAAGGGATCGAGGAGTGGAAGCGGAATCTGGAGATGCTGGATCTGGTGGATGAGGGGGACTGGAAGGAGAAGAAAAAATAACCACATAATATTAATTATGTGGTAAACAACCGGTACATAAACGCAGAGAAAAATATATCGAAATAATTTTATAATATCCAAATGGAGAAGTCAATAAGCAAATGTATGTGAATTTTTCCGAATGACAGCAAAAACCAACTGTTATTGGCGAAAATTTTGCCTGTATAGTTCTGAAAGTTCAGTCAATTATCATTTTATAAGGTTAGCTAATTCTAATTCCCGCTGAAAACAGGAGAGAAATCTACCACATAATTAATATTATGTAGCTTCCGCAAGCTGAACGCAGTTGCAGCTAAAAGGGAGTGATGAAAGAAATGTATAGGAAGAAAAGGCGTATCCTTGAAGGGGTGCTTGCCTTTGTCCTGCTGTTCTCTTCCGGCGGAACATTCGCCGCAGCAGAAGAGCAGGAATATAACGGCGGTCTCTGCGAGCATCATCCTCAGCATACGGATGAATGCGGATACGTCGAAGGTGCGGAGGAAAACCCTTGCACATATGTGTGTGATATCTGCGCCGGTGACAGCGAAGGGAAAGAAAATTCAGAAAGTACGAATGGGTCAGTTGAGGGCGAAAATACTGTAGATACAACGGAAGGTACGTCCTCAGAAACGGCCGGCGCAGACACTGGAGAGTTCGCAGAAGATGTGACGGACAGCGGGGAGCAGAGTGGAACTGCGGACAGTACGGACAACAGTACGGATGATTCTCTGACAGAACTGGTGTCATGGGCATGGGTGGACGAAGCCGGGAATCTCTCGGAAATTGACGATTCCTGGGGGCTTGGTGTGCCCGGCGCAGCAGAGGATGACCCGTTGACAAGAGATGTACTAGCATCTATGCTGCCGGAACAGATCACGGCGGAGACGGCAGAAGGTGAGAGCGTGACAGCAGATATCATCTGGGATCTGTCGGCGATACCGGAGGAAGGTACGTGGTCCGGGGAGTATGAGGTCACGGCTCAGGTAGATGGAACGTACAAGCTGATGGATGGAAGTGCTCCACTTGCGGTAAAAGTGCAGGTGGGGGGAGCGGAGGCTGCGGCAAGTGAAGCGAACCTTCAAAAGCATACCGTAGAAGGAATCTCACCTGCGGGAACAACCATCAATCTTTTCGATTATTGGTTGAGCGATGATCCGGAGAAGCGATACGACTATGACGGCACTAATCCGGCTGACTATCAAAAGCAGGGGATTAACAAAAACAATATCGTGAAGTTTGGAACGGGAATGGGACAAACAGATGAGACAGATACCCTGAGCAAGGATAATGTGAACAAGTGGACTTTGAGTGAAAAGGTGAGACCCGGAATTGTACGTTCTGTTCTGGACGACGGGTACCCCATCCTTTCGGAGGTGTTGGATGGCGGATCATTAGCGTACCTTTTCGACCCGGGTATAACACATGAAGGAAAAGCATCCTATGAAGATGTTGAGGGACTGCTCCAGATCAATGACGAAGGCTATTATTACTATAACAGTCAGGAAAATTTTGCGGAATTTAATGAACAGTCCGGAGCGTTTACGCTATATGACCGATGGGGTGTCTATGCAGGAGGAGGCAGCCCGAATGGCCAGTTTTTTCCGTTTAATACGGGGAGCCAGGTTTTTACGGATGACGAAACCGAAGGTATTAAACAGGCTGATCTGAACTCGAAAAGTAATGTGGAATCCAGTGGAGTGCAGGCAGGGGTAAACATTAACCACTACTTCGGGCTGACAATGACAACCCGTTTTGTACAGCAGGACGGCGGGCATACGGATTCGCAGAAGACCAGTCCGGTTACCTATGAGTTCAGCGGTGACGACGATGTATGGGTATTTATAGATGATGTACTTGTAGCGGATCTGGGCGGAATTCATGATGCCGCCACGTTAAAGATCGATTTCAGTACAGGAAATGTGGTCATCAATGAAGGAAAAGGCTCGGGGAGCACGAAGACTCTAAAACAGCTTTATGAAGATGCAAGAATGGAAAACACAACCAGCTGGAGTGGGGAAACATACGCTGACAACACCTATCACACTCTGAAATTCTTTTATCTGGAGCGGGGAAATACGGATTCGAATATGAGTCTTAAGTTTAATTTTGTTACCATACCGGAAAGCTCTGTGATCAAAGTGGATCAGACCGGGACCCCTCTTGGAGATGTACAGTTCGCCCTGTATGCCGCTGACGGGGCTTATAATAAGGTGGACTACGATAGTGATCCGTCGAATGGTGAGACTCCCATAGCGACAGGTATGACAAACAGTAAAGGAGAATTTGTTTTTCTCGATGAAGAAGGTATGACCCTGAGCCTTGTGGATGTGTATAACACAGTACAGAAGCTTACGGGCGTGACAAAACCGGAAGATGTGCATCTGGTGCTGACTGAGACGAGTGTGCCGGAGGGGTACAGAAAATCCGGAGATGCACATCTGTATTTCTACGAAGGAAACGGCAACATCGTGCTTCTATCGGAAGGAGATCTTGCGGACACCAATAATTACTGGAAGACAGGAACATATGCCAGTCCGCGCGTAACTGTGACGGCCAGTCCGAACGGAATAAAAAGTGCAGATCAAAAACATTCATTCTCGGCGGAGGAGGTGGAAAAAGGCACCTTATTTGCGGTTGTATTGAAATACACGGGAGAAGGCAGCGCTGATACGGAGATGCTGGAACCGGAGAAATGGAATGTAGTATATGGAGATCCTCTGGACGGATGGGAGCAGCTGAAAGGCGCCTCGGTCGCAAATATTATTCGGGCAGTGCAGGCGGGGGAGAATTATGAGTACAGTTATACCTTCCGCCTGACTTCAAGCGGTGCGTATGAGGCAACGGTGGCAAATATTCCGGGGGATATCAAGACATACTACTATATGCTTGATGAGGGCCAGAAAGACAGAACGGAATATACCATAGGCTACTATTTTACGACAGGACCTCTGTCACAGGCAAATGAGACTAATACCTATCGACTGGACAGCAGTGATTTTGACCGGGTGTTTTCCACCGATATCTATGTGTCCAACATTAAGAACCGGCTGCTGGTCCAGAAGACAGATGACACGGGGGATCCGGTGAGCGGCGCGGAGTTCGGGCTGTATAAAGAGGATCAGGTGACCGTGGATGATGCAACCGGGACCGTGACGATAAAAAAGGAGAGCGATGGCACTGAGGTACAGCCTTTTGACAGTGTGACGACCGAAGATCTGACCGGAGCGATAGAACTTCCTGGCGGCGGGATCTTTCCCACAGGGGAAAAGGTCCTTGCGGAAGGAATATACTATCTGAAAGAAATAAAAGCTCCGGAAGGCTATATTATCAATCCGGAAATTATCAAAGTGATCGTAGATGAAACGGGGGTATATGCGGACGCGGGTGATGAAGAGGACGGCGTTGCAGTGCTGCGGGGTGTAGGATCGATTGTCAAGAGTATGGTACAGTTTGCGACCGACGATGATATTGATACTACCCTCCATGATATTAAGGCAACGCTTCTGACCTCTGACACGTATCCGGCACAGACGGACTGGAATGAGTCCGAGCAGGTGATGCATCTTCAGTTTGAAAACAAACATGCCGGACTGGAGTACGGTCCCTATGATCTTTCAGAGGATGCGGAGTTTAATATCGGCAATGTTACGCTGAGGACAGAGAGCGGCTGGTCCAAGCTGAAAATCCAGCAGTGTCTGGAGGAGGATCATCAGACAGATGAATCCATTCGAAGTCATAAAACAGATCTGGGGGATACGGATCTGACTACGCTGTTTTCCGGTACGGTGACGGTACAGGTGACAGACGCGCGTACGAAGCTGACGATCACAAAGAAGGCAGAAGCGGAAAATGGACAGAGTGTTCCGGAAAATGAGGAATTTGGCTTTACCCTTGAACTGACAGACGCCCAGGGAAATACTCTGACCGGAACATATCCGGCTGAGAAAAAAATGAGTGACGGCAGCGTTGAGACACTGGAAAATCCGATTGGAAACAACAGCAGCTTCTCCCTTAAGGATGGGGAAAGCCTGGTGATATATAATCTTCCCCTGGGGACAAAGTATAATGTGACCGAAGATTCAACCGGCGGGCGGTATGAAACGTCAGTTCAGGTTGACGCCGGAGAGAAGACTTCGGGGTCTGCTGCAGAAGGGACGATCACGGAGAATCCGTCGGAAGTTTTATTCTTTAACCGATACCGACCGGGATCTATTACGATCACGAAAAGAGACGGAAGCGGAAATCTTCTGCTCGGGGCCGGTTTTACTCTTTATGAATACTCAGACGGGAATGCGGACGGCATAGGAGCCCAGATTGGGGAGGAGAAAGAAGTGAAGCTCCGGATCAGGGAGCGATTTAAGGCCGGCGAAGCGGGCATTCAGTATGATTCCGGTCTTGGCCGGGTTACTGTGGAAGGGAAAACGTATATTGTACACCGCGGCAAGGACGAAGACGGGACAGAGTATTTATACTATTACCGCGAGCCGGAAAGCGGGGAAGATGAGAACACGCCGGGAGCGGAAGCGATTGTGGAATTTACCGGACTGGACGTCGGGAAGACTTATGTTATTAAAGAGACAAAGGTTCCGGACGGATATGTGGATTCCAAGCTCATCTTAAACGGCGAGGACGGCAAGGGAATCCGGCTTCCGGTGAGTGGGGTATATGATATCAGTTATACAGTGGAAAACCACAGAAAACTGGAGCTTCCCGTATCCGGAATGAAAGGGATAAGTAATATAGCTGCTGTCGGGATGCTGATCTTCACTGCCGGCGCAGGGGTGTTTCTGGCTTCCCGGAAGAGGAGGCCGGCCGGACAGGAAAAATCAGGGAAACAGTGTAGAAATAAAGGGTGATCGGCCCTTTATGGATAAAAAAGAAAGAGGAGTAAAAGGATAATGAAGACATTAAAAACATGGAAAAAGAGGGCTGCACTGCTTTTGGCGGCAGTGATGACGCTTGTATTCTGCATGGGGATGACGACGTTTGCGGCAGGTACTCCGGTGACAGTTACCGTAAAGGCACCAGCGGGTACAAATCCGACAGGAATGACTATCAGTGCATACCAGGTTTTGGAGCAGACGAATGAGAATGCAACAGCAGGACAGGAAACCTATGAAGTGACAACAGAGTTTGCAGCGTTTTTTGCTGACGCAGAAAAGGCATATGGAATGCTGTCGAATCCTGGTACTATCTATGTGGGATATGAGAATAATGCATTGACAGTATTGGGAACGGCCGAGGCAGATACCATAGCAGTCAGTCTCTCAAAAGGCGCGCTTGATGACAAATATTTTGCGGCGGATCTTCTGTCAAGACTGGACGCAGAGCAGACACGAATAATGTCAGACTGGCTGACTCAGTATATTAAGGCAAAAAGTATTGCTGTATCAAAAAGTACAGATATCTGGAGTGGAAGCGTTGAAACGGGAATGTCAGCAGCAATTGAAGATCTTGATCCGGGATTTTATGCGATCGTATCGTCGGATGTGCCAGACGGGATCGCAATTGAACAGAGCATCCTGAATACAGCGGTAGCAACGGGAATTACATTAAAAGCAGAGACTATCCCGATAACAAAAACGGTTGAAAACAATAATGATTCAAGTGACACAGAAGGTGAAAATGCAAAAGCAGCAGTAGGAGATATCCTGAATTATACGATCAAAACGAAAGTGCCGGATCTTACGAATTACGATACAGAGCACAGAGATGACTATAAGTTTGTGATCTCGGATACAATGGAAAATCAGGAACTGGACGTGGATAGTTTACAATTAACGATAAATGGCGCAACAGTGACGCTGAGCGATGTCGCAGCTGTAAATCCGGGTATTTATGATCAGGGAACGCAGACATTTACCATTACATTTGATGTTAAGAAGCTGAAAGATGGGGGTTACAGCGATCAGGAAGTGATTCTTACATATTCAGCAGAACTTATGGCAGAGGCCGAAAGCATTAACGGAAATAAAGTGACTCTTACATACAGTAATGATCCGTATTCAGATTCCGAATCCGGCCCCTCTGACGAGACTGAGGTTTATACATACGGGCTGGATATACAGAAAGAATTCAGTGATGGTTCTGCCGATTACTCGAAAGTAACATTTAATCTTCGTGCGGGCAGTGCAACCGGAACAGTTATTGAATTCGAGGGCGCAAATGGTGTGTACACAAAAGCGGACTCAGAGACAACATCTGCTGTAACGGATTTGAAGCTTGATCCTACGGGAAGTCTGGCGCTCTCAGGCCTTGATGAAGGAACCTATTATCTCGTGGAAACGGAAGCTCCGGAAGATTTTAACCCTGTAACTGTTGTGATTAAAATTGCAGCAGATATCAATGATCCGGCGAAGATTGATTTGACATTATCTTCTGTAAAATATGATGACGGGACTGCTATTACGCCTATAGGATCTGCAGATCAAAACCGTATCGGTATGTCATTCAGTGTCCTCAACCAGAAAGGCTTTGACCTTCCGGAAACCGGAGGAGCAGGTACATGGATGTTTACGATCGGAGGTATCGTCCTGATCGCGGCAGCAGGCGGTCTGTTCCTTACACTTCGCAGAAAGAGCAGATAATCTGGAGCTGTTTGACAGCTATGATTTCTGCAGAATGCAGATTCTCGGGGCTGTCGGGAAATAGATAGTCCAAAACAGGGGCAGTTGTGACTCGCATGAGTCACAACTGCCCCTGAAATTTATCCTGTAAAAAGAGAAAAAGATGGCTAACGACAACCATCTTTCTCTCCGTTCCATGTTATAATGGAACTATGCTAAAACAAGATTATTATAACGACTTTTTTGAAATTGGGCAACAGAAAATTAACTTCAGTTTCTTCGAATTGAGTCTACCCGATGACGATCCAGTCTATACCCTGAAAAAAGTGATGGAGGAATTAGATTTTTCAGGCCTGCTGGCCTGTTATCCAAACAAGGGAAGAACCGGGTTTAACCCAATCATGCTGTATGCTGTCGTTACCTACGCAAACATGCGCGGAGTCCGGGCCGTTGACCGGATTGTTGATCTGTGCCAGAGAGACCTTGCTTTTATCTGGCTGACGAAAGGGCAGAAGCCTCAAAGGGATGTTTTTTACGATTTTAAAGGCAAAAAGCTCACAGGGGAAGTCCTGGATGAATTGAATTACCAGTTCATGCGCCGCCTGGAAAAAGAAGGGTTTCTTACACTGAAAGAACTTTATATCGATGGAACGAAACTGGAGGCAAATGCCAACAGATATACCTTTGTCTGGCGGGGCAGCCTGAATTACCATCTTGCAGGCCTGCTGGATACGATTGATGCCCTTTATACAAAGTACAACGCTTTCCTGCTGGACAATGGGTATGGCCCGAAATATGACCTTGGGGATGCACATATGTTTGTGATTGAGGGGATGGACAAAGTCAGGAAGATCATCCAAAAGAACAGGGAGCGGAAACTGACAAAGCATAAGAAGATCCCTAATAATACCATAATCGAGATCGATCATTGTTCCCCGCTTGAAATCCGGAAACTGCAGAAGAACCTGATGCGGATTGCAGAGGGAGAAGGGATTGAGTTTGTTTTCGGGAAGGGAATGCGTAAGCCGGAGATCCAGAAACTTTATGAGGGACTGGAAGAATGCGGAAAGCGCCTGATGGAGTATAGAGAATGCTTTAAGATCATGGGGAAAGACCGCAACAGCTATTCTAAGACAGATCTGGAAGCGACATTCATGCGGATGAAAGAGGACCATATGATGAACGGGCAGTTAAAACCTGCCTATAACGTCCAGATCGCAGTAGAAAATTACTTTATTGTCCACGGATATGTAAGCAATGACCGGACAGACTACAACACGCTGATCCCAGTTCTGGAAAAACACAGGAAAGCGTTTGGGGATAAGCTGGAGGCAGTCACTGCCGACAGCGGCTACTGCAGTGAAAAGAACCTGCTGTATCTGAAAGAGAACAGGATCCGCAGCTTCATCAAGCTGCAGGACCATGAGAAGAGGAAGACACGGGCATACAAAGAAGACATCGGGAAGTATTACAACATGACATACGCCGTTTTTGAGAATGAGCACTATTATATCTGCCATGACGGAAGAGAACTGCACCATATCCGGACAGAAAGCAAAGAACAGGACGGCTACACACAGACAGTAGAGGTATACGGCTGTGCGGACTGCAGTGAATGTGAATATAAATCGAAATGTCTTTATAAATACAATCCCGAAAAGAATCCGGACCAGAACAAGGTCATGAAGATCAATGAACGCTGGGAAGAACTGAGGGAGGAGTCCAACACGAATATCCAGAGTGAAGAAGGGATCCTGAAACATCAGACACGGTCGATCCAGACAGAGGGTCACTTTGGAGATATCAAAGAGAACGAAAACTTCCGTCGTTTTAACTACCGTTCGAAAGAGAAAGTATATAAAGAGTTCATGCTGTATGCCATAGGGCGGAACATCATGAAATATCATCGGTTTTTACATCAGGAAATCGAAAAATTTGAAGGGAAAAAGGAGCAGGAAGCGGCTTAACCAAAGGAGTGCTCTGAAAAATCCAGCCAAGGGGTTATTGCGCCCTAAAATAGCGCTTGCAAAAAGACGGAGGCAATCTCCGACAGAATTATGGATTAAAAAATGTCCATATTCTTCGGGATTGTCTCCGTCTTGTTTGTCAGGAGTCAAAAATCGGTATTAACCGACAGCCCCATAATTGATGGCATCAGGCCTGTTCTGTCCGGTGTTCAGACGGATGCCTGGTGCCATGAATTATAAGGGGATAATAGAGAACAGATGAAGCGAAAAGTATTTACTGTGCTGGCGGTACTGTTCATGATCGCCGGAATCGGGATCCTTCTGTATCCGGCGGTGAGCAACCTGATGTATGAACAGCGGCAGAAAGAACTGGCGGAATATTATGAGAGTATTGTGACAGAGATGCCCGAGGAAGAAAAGGACAGCCAGTGGGAAGAGTGCCGGATATACAACGATGATCTCCGGGCCGGAGGGGTTCTGCTCACGGACCCGTTTGATGAAGCGCAGCTGGATCCATCGGCGCATCCGTACGTGGATCTGCTCAACGCTGCAGGCGACGGGGCTATGGGATCACTGGAAATCCCGGCTATCGGCGTGGATCTTGTTATTTATCACGGAACAGAGGAGGAGGTCCTGCAGAAAGGCGTGGGACATCTGCAGGGCAGTTCCCTGCCTGTCGGCGGGACGGGGACTCACGCGGTATTGTCCGCGCACACCGGTCTTTCGGATAAGAAACTTTTTACGGATCTGGATCAGCTGGAAAAAGGGGACACCTTTTATATTCATGTGCTTGGGGACATACTGGCTTATCAGGTGGATCAGATCAAAGTAGTGCTTCCGTCGGAGACAGAAGATCTTATGATCAATGCGGAAGAGGACTATGTGACTCTGATCACCTGTACTCCTTACGGGGTGAATTCCCATCGTCTGCTTGTGCGTGGGACGAGGATCCCCTATGAGGGTGCGGAACAGAGAGCAGAAGAGACGGCGGGCCTGAAAACAGGGGCGTGGCTGGCAGATTATGTGAAAGCGGGACTTGCCGGAATGACATTACTGATCATTCTTGCCGCTGTTGTATCTTTACTGAAAAGAAAAAGACGGCCCTCCGAGGGAAAGCAGAAACATTACCGGTATCACAGAAAGCGGAAACAGAAAATAAAAGGTGCAGGAAAGGCAGGTTCAAGGGGGAGAAGGAGACGGCGATGAAACGTGTGGCAGGCGTGCTGATTTTGATGATTTTGCTGCTCGCAGGCGGTGGGCTCCTGTGTTATCCGCTTTTCGAAGATATGGTATACCGGTTTGAAAACAACGCGGAAATCTCGCGATTCCGGAATGAGACTGCGCAGGGGAACGGCGCTTCCGGGGAAAATGCCGGGGATGCTGGAGAAGACACAGCTGCTGATGATGCCTCTGCTGACAGCGCGTATCTCCTTCAGACCATGGAGTCGTACAACGAACGCATTTACCGGGAGGGGCAGGCGGGGATGACGGACGCCTGGAGTGATGTGGATGCCTCTTTTGACTTCGGGTTTACCGGGCTGGAGGATGAGATGATCGGTTACATTACCATTCCGGCCATGGATGAAGAACTGCCGCTCTATATCGGAGCGGATCAGGAGAATCTGAGCAAAGGCGCGGCGGTCCTTGCACAGACGAGCATGCCCGTCGGCGGGGAGAACACCAACTGTGTGATCGCTGCCCATAGAGGATACGGCGGGAAAGCCATGTTCCGCGAGATCGAGAAGCTGGTTCCCGGAGACCGTGTGGAGATCACAAACCTGTGGGAGACACTTACCTATGAAGTGGTGAAGTGTATCGTGATCGATCCGAGCGATATCGAAGCAGTGCAGATCATTCCCGGAGCGGATATGGTGACGCTCGTGACCTGTCATCCGTATACGCAGAACTATCAGCGGTACGTGGTCTACTGCCGGAGGGAACAGGCAGAACAGGACAGCGGGGACGAAAAGAGCGGCGGAAATGATGCGGATAATCTGCTGATCCCATATGAGGGCGTGGAATATGAACCCTCGGGAGATGAGATCCGGCGGGAGCAGCTGATAAATTATGCGGGGATCGCATTGTTTGCGGGCGTGTGTGCTTTGCTCGCTGCGGCTCTTATGAAGAAGATCTTTTCAAAGGGCGGAAAAGATGGAGAAAAACGTAAGAACAGACAAAGGAAAAAACGGAGAAAGCGAAGAAAGCACAGAGTTGGAATAAAGAAAAGTTAAGAACGGAGGATGCACAGTGAGCCACGGAAGAGATCTGACGGGAAAACGTTTCGGACATTTGACCGTGACAGAAAAAACAGAGAAACGGGAGGAGCATTACACAGTCTGGCGCTGCCGGTGCGACTGCGGAAAGGAGATCTATGTAAATACGAAGCGGCTGACCAGGGGGACAGTGAGAGACTGCGGGTGTGTTCCAAGGACGGACGCGCGCCGGGGAAGCATTGCAGAGGATCTGAGGGGAAGGCGGTTCGGAGAACTTACAGTGCTTGAGCGCGCGGAAAACAGAAACGGACGTACATGCTGGCTGTGCCGGTGCTCCTGCGGCAGAGAAAAGATCGTGCCGGCGCATGATCTGAAAGCCGAAAAGACACGGAGCTGCGGAGCACCGGAACACAAAGCGCAGCGCCGGAGCATCGACTTAAGAGGAAGAACATTCGGACGTCTGACTGCGCTTTATCCGACAACGCGGAGAGACCGGAGAGGTTCGGTATACTGGCACTGTGTCTGTACATGCGGGAATGAGAAAGAGTTTTCGGAGGCGTCACTGATGCATGGAAACTGCCGCAGCTGCGGGTGTCTGAAGGCTGAAAACCAGAAAAAGATCTCAAGCCAGCTCCATATGGTCGACGGCACCTGTATTGAGATGCTTGAAAAGCGGAAATACCGGAATGACAATACCAGCGGTTTTCGGGGCGTATACAGGATGAAAAACGGAAAATTCCGTGTAAATATCGGATTTAAGGGAAGACGGTTTTATCTCGGAAGCTTTGAACGTTATGATGAGGCTGTGAGGATGAGAAAGGAAGCTGAGGAGATGATACACGGCGGGTTCGTACAGGCTTACCGGAGATGGCAGAAGAAGGCGGAGGCAGATCCGGTATGGAAAGAGGCAAACCCGCTGATCTTTGAAGTTGAGATGGAGAAAGGAACCCTGCAGATCCGGAAAAATATCTGAAACGGTATAGCGGAGAAAGCCGGTGAAAGCCTATGGAAAAGTGTGCGGAAATATATGAGAAAAACTTCCTGATTTTTTGAAAACAGGAAGTTTTTCTTTTGTGCATTTTATGGATTGACAATATTTTTTATTCTTTATACTATATTGTTAGTTACCGAACAAATTTTTCTTTTTGACATTTCACAGGAGAGATCAGCGGTCATGGAAGATCATAAGAAGTTAAGAACTGCGGACGACGTGGGCCGGATGATCCACATGGTTTCCCATCAGCTAAAAAGACAGATGTGTGAGCGCGAGGAGGAGGACAGCCTGACGAACATGCAGAGGAGAGTCCTGCATTATATTATGTTCGAGTCCCTGCGGCGCGACATTTATCAGAAGGATGTGGAGAAGGAATTTCAGATCCGTCGGTCAACAGCGACCGGGATCCTGCAGCTGCTTGAGAAAAACGGGTTCGTAAGCCGGGAGTCTGTGGTGTGGGACGCAAGGCTTAAGAAGGTGGTTCCGACTCAGAAAGCAGAGGCGCACAGGGAACAGATCCTGAACAACATCCGCTATGTGGAAGGACTGCTGACGAAGGGGATACCCAAGAAAGATGTGGAGGTCTGCGTCCGGGTATTGGGGCAGATGTCGGAAAATTTGCTGGGTGATGAGAAGAAAAGAGGAGAGGAGACAACAGACCATGAATAGGAAATTACTTCGTTCTGTCCGGGAATACAAGCGCGAGACGATCCTGACGCCTGTGCTTGTCATGCTCGAGGTACTGATGGAAGTACTGATCCCGCTTCTGATGGCGAATATTATCGATATCGGGATCACAGAAGGCGATATGGATTACATCATCAGGATCGGGCTTCTGCTCATTGTAATGGCGATGATCGCCCTGTTTCTGGGGGCGAAAGCCGGGCAGACCGCAGCGATTGCATCAGCGGGTTATGCCAAGAACCTGCGGCATGATATTTTTTACAAGGTGCAGGATTTCTCATTTGGAAACATCGACCATTTTTCGACTTCCGGGCTTGTGACCAGGCTGACGACAGATATCACAAACGTGCAGATGGCATATATGTTTTCAATCCGTCTGCTTGCCAGGGCGCCGTTCATGATCATTCTTTCACTGATCATGACTATGACGATCAGCGTGCCGATCGCACTGATCCTTCTTGTTACGATCCCGATTCTGGGAGGCGTGCTGATCTGGATCGCAAAGAAAGCGCACCCGCATTTTATTGAAGTGTTTGATGAGTACGATGTGCTGAACAATACGGTGCAGGAGAATGTTAATGCCGCCCGCGTTGTGAAAGCATATGTACGCGAAGATTATGAGAATAAAAAGTTCGGGAAGATCTCCCGGAAAATTTTTGTGCTGTTTACGAAAGCAGAGAAGATCGTGGCGTGGAACTCGCCGATCATGCAGTTTACCGTATACGCGGTCGTGCTGATCATGGTGCTGATCGGGGGCAGGAATATCATCGGCGGGAGCATGCAGACCGGAGAACTTACAAGCGTGATCGTGTATGCGATCCAGATCCTGTCATCCCTGATGATGGTGACATTTGTATTTGTACAGATCATGATCGCTGAGGCATCTACGGACCGTATCAGCGAAGTTCTCGATGAGGTGCCGGAGATGGAGGATTCTGAGGATGCCATCCGGGAAGTACCCAGCGGGGATATTGAATTTGAACATGTCAATTTCAGCTATTCCGGTAAAGGAGGCAATCTGTCTCTTAAGGATGTGAACCTGCACATTAAAAGCGGACAGATCGTCGGTATCATCGGCGGTACAGGAAGTGCCAAAACTACGCTTGTACAGCTGATCCCGAGACTGTATGACGTGACCGAAGGAAGTGTAAAGGTCGGGGGGATCGATGTCAGAAAATATAATCTGGAGGCACTCCGTGACCAGGTATCCGTGGTGCTCCAGAAGAACGTGCTGTTTACGGGAAGCATTTATGAAAATGTCCGCTGGGGCGATGAGAACGCAAGTGATGAAGAAGTCCGGAGAGTCTGTAAGCTTGCCCAGGCAGACAGCTTCATTCAGGAGTTCCCCGGCAAATATGATACCATGATCGTGGAGGGAGGAAACAATGTTTCCGGCGGGCAGAAACAGAGACTCTGCATCGCGCGCGCCCTCCTGAAAAAGCCGAAGATCCTGATTCTTGACGACTCTACCAGTGCGGTGGATACCAAGACAGATGCCCTGATCCGTCAGGCATTCCGCGAGGAGATCCCGGACACGACAAAGATCATCATTGCCCAGAGGATTTCTTCTGTGGAGGATGCGGATATGATCATCGTGATGGAGAACGGAGAGATCAACGGTATTGGAACTTCCGAAGAACTGCTTCGCACGAATGCGATCTACCGGGAAGTTTATGAATCACAGGTGAAAGGAGGCGCTGACAATGAGTAGACAGGAAAGACCCCGGGTAAATGCCGGAACGATCAAGACAGCAAAGCGCCTGCTGGGATATGTGACCGGAACTTATAAAATACAGTTTATCGTTGTGCTTTTTTGTATCCTGGTCAGTTCTGTGGCATCGATCTCAGTGTCGCTGTCCCTGCGTTATCTGCTGGATGACTATATCATTCCTCTGATCGGCCAGAAGGATCCGGATTACAGTGAACTTTATATGGCGCTGACCGTACTGGGGACGATCTTCCTGTGCGGAGTTATCGCGACGTTTGTCTACAGCAGGCTGATGGTCACGATCGGACAGGGCGTGCTTAAGCGTGTCCGCGATGAGATGTTTGAACATATGCAGACTCTGCCGATCCGCTATTTTGATCAGAATACGAACGGTTCGATCATGAGCCTTTACACAAACGATACGGATACCCTCAGACAGATGATCAACCAGTCGATCCCGCAGGTGCTCATGTCGGCATTGACTATCGTCGTAACCTTTATCGCCATGCTTGTACTCAGTCCGCTTCTGACTCTGCTCGCGGTTCTGGTGATCGTGGTGATGGTCCTGGTATCAAAAGTTGTTACGGGAAACAGCGGCAAATACTTTATCCGTCAGCAGCTTGACCTGGCAAACGTTACGGGATTCGTGGAGGAGCGGATGAACGGACAGCGCGTGGTCAAGGTGTTCAATCACGAAAAGATTTCGAAAGAAGAGTTTGACAAACTGAATGAACAGCTGTTTGAAAGTTCATCCAGAGCCCATACATTCGCAAGTATCATGGGACCGGTGATCGGAAACATCGGAAACGTACAGTTTGTGCTGACCGCAGTGTTCGGCGGCTTTTTGTCGGTAGCGGGAATCGGAAACATTACACTTGGCGTTATGGCTTCCTATCTGCAGTTTACAAAGAGCTTTACCCAGCCTTTCATGCAGATCGCCCAGCAGTTCAACTCTATCATCATGGCGCTTGCCGGAGCGGAAAGAATCTTCCGTATGATGGATGAAGAGCCGGAAGTGGACGAGGGATACGTTACCCTGGTCAATGCGAAGAAGGATGCGGACGGCAATATTACAGAATGCAAGGAGCGCACCGGACTGTGGGCGTGGAAACATCCCCATCAGGCGGACGGAACGGTTACTTATACCGAGCTCAAAGGTGATGTGCGTTTCTATGACATGACATTCGGCTACACGCCGGACCATATGGTGCTCCATAATCTGACACTGTATGCAAAGCCGGGACAGAAGCTGGCGTTCGTCGGTTCCACCGGGGCCGGAAAGACCACTATCACGAACCTGATCAACCGGTTCTACGATGTGGCTGACGGAAAGATCCGTTATGACGATATCAATATCAACAAGATTAAGAAAGCCGATCTGAGACGGTCTCTGGGAATCGTGCTCCAGGATACTCATCTGTTTACCGGAACCATTATGGAGAATATCCGGTACGGTAAACTGGACGCCACCGACGAGGAAGTCTACAAGGCGGCAAAACTGGCTCATGCAGACGGATTTATCCGCATGCTGCCGAAAGGATATGACACTCACTTAAGCGGAGACGGCGAGGAACTCTCCCAGGGACAGCGGCAGCTGCTGGCGATCGCAAGAGCTGCTATTGCAGATCCGCCGGTACTGATTCTGGATGAGGCGACGTCCTCAATCGATACAAGAACCGAGAGTATTGTGCAGCAGGGGATGGATAATCTGATGAAGGGGCGTACGGTATTCGTGATCGCGCACCGGTTGTCGACTATACGCAACAGCGATGCGATCATGGTCCTTGAGCATGGCAGGATCATTGAGAGAGGAACACATGAAGAACTGTTGAAGCTGAAGGGAACTTATTATCAGTTGTATACAGGAAAATTGGAACTCTCGTAGTGTTTGGGGACGTAGTAAAGTTGAATTTTACTACGTCCCGTTTTGTTGTTTACTGTGTCCCGAATTGCAAACACCCCCGTCCCTTATTGCTGATAAAGCAATATGAATTTTGAAAAATTATGTCGAAAAATCCGGAAAATCCGGGCACTTCCGAAACAGACATACCGGATTAAAACCGGAAAAGAAAATATAAGAAATATTTTCCAGCAAGTGAAAACAGCGTGGAAGTGCCGGAAAAAGTGAAAACGGTTCGGAAAAAACATATAAATTATGCAAACGGGGACAGGGGAAAGAGCAAAGAGGGACATAGCTGACTTCAATTGGGGACGTAACAAAATTTAGTTTTACTACGTCCCCGAAATATGCTAAAATATTATCGGTTCTGCCGTGTACGGCAGACGGAGTAACGGCAAAACGGCAGACCGGCCTGCAGAACGTCTCCGCATGATGCAAAATGTATGGCGAGGCAGGAAGATCTGACAGCAGTAGGAGGTTTTCAGATGATCAAATTATATGATAACGGTGTCTATCTTATGAACGGCACCCAGATCGTGGAAGATACGGGAAATGCAGAGGTCCCGGTATCGAAGGAAGAAGCGGCGCAGAATACGATGGCGTACAGCATCCTGAAAGAGCACAATACATCAGCGGATATGAAGAACCTGCAGATCCGGTTTGACAAGCTGACATCCCATGATATTACATTTGTCGGGATCATTCAGACCGCGCGTGCGTCGGGACTTAAGAAATTCCCGATGCCGTATGTACTGACGAACTGCCACAACAGTCTCTGTGCGGTAGGCGGTACGATCAACGAGGATGACCACATGTTCGGTCTTACCTGTGCGAAGAAATACGGCGGTGTTTATGTTCCGCCTCATCAGGCAGTTATCCACCAGTTTGCCCGCGAGATGCTGGCAGGCGGCGGCAGGATGATCCTCGGATCAGACAGCCATACCCGTTACGGCGCACTTGGAACCATGGCTATGGGCGAGGGCGGTCCGGAGCTTGTAAAACAGCTTCTCAACAAGACATATGATATCAAGATGCCTGGTGTGATCGCCATCTATCTGGACGGCGAACCGATGAAAGGCGTGGGTCCGCAGGATGTGGCTCTGGCAATTATCGGCGCAGTATTTAAAAACGGCTATGTAAACAATAAAGTGATGGAGTTCGTCGGACCGGGCGTGAAGGGATTAAGCGCAGATTTCCGTATCGGCATTGACGTTATGACAACGGAGACGACCTGCCTGTCCTCCATCTGGACAACGGATGAGAAGATCGAGGAATTCTACGAGATCCACGGCAGAAGAGAGGATTACAAAGAACTGAATCCGGGAGCATGTGCTTACTATGACGGATGTGTTTACGTCAACTTAAGCGAGATCAAGCCGATGATCGCCATGCCGTTCCATCCGAGCAACGTATACACGATTGACGAGCTGAACGAGAACCTGGCGGACATCCTCCACGAGGTGGAGAAGAAAGCTCTTGTCAGCCTGGACGGTGCGGTAGAGTACTCTCTGCAGGACAAGATCAGAGACGGCAAATTCTATGTAGAGCAGGGAATCATCGCCGGATGTGCGGGCGGCGGATTTGAAAATATCTGTGCGGCAGCAGACATCATTAAAGGAAGAAATATCGGTGCGGATGAATTTACATTCAGCGTTTATCCGGCAAGTATGCCGATCTATATGGAACTGGTGAAGAACGGCGCGGTAGCGGATCTTCTCGAGGCCGGAACGGTTGTGAAGACGGCGTTCTGCGGTCCCTGCTTCGGTGCAGGCGACACCCCGGCGAACAACGCGTTCTCCATCCGCCACACCACGAGAAACTTCCCGAACCGTGAGGGAAGCAAGCTCCAGAGCGGCCAGATCTCTTCCGTTGCGCTTATGGACGCACGTTCGATTGCGGCGACAGCGGCGAACAAGGGATACCTGACCCCGGCGACTGCGATGGATGTGGAGTACAAGGGACAGAAATATTACTTTGACAGCAATATTTATGCAAACAGAGTATTTGACAGCCACGGCGTGGCTGACCCCAGCGTGGAGATCAAATTCGGCCCGAACATCAAGGACTGGCCGGAGATGTCACCCCTTCCGGAGAACCTGATTGTGAAGATCGTCTCCGAGATCCACGACCCGGTTACGACAACGGACGAGCTGATTCCGTCCGGAGAGACTTCCTCTTACCGTTCCAATCCGCTTGGACTGGCAGAGTTCGCGCTCTCAAGAAAGGATCCGGCATATGTGGGCCGTGCGAAGGAAGTGCAGAAAGCGCAGAAGGCCATCGAGGCAGGGACATGTCCTCTGGACGCTCTGGAGGAACTGAAACCGGTGATGGCTGCGATCCAGGAGAAGTATCCGGAGGTCGGAAAAGGAAATATCGGCGTGGGAAGTACGATCTTCGCCGTGAAACCGGGCGACGGATCTGCACGTGAGCAGGCGGCTTCCTGCCAGAAGGTGCTCGGCGGATGGGCGAATATCGCTATCGAGTATGCGACGAAGCGCTACCGCTCCAACCTCATCAACTGGGGTATGCTGCCGCTCCTGACGGATGCGGATCATGAGGCGCTTCCGTTTAAGAACGGAGATTATATCTTCATTCCGGATGTGAGAAAAGCAGTGGAAGACAAGGCGGATGTAATCAAGGCGTATGTGGTGAAAGACGGACTTCAGGAAGTTGATTTCCGCATGGGAGATCTGACAGATACTGAGAGACAGATCATTCTGGACGGCTGCCTGATCAACTACTACAGAGCAACGCTGGAGTAAATAAGGGAATAACTTACAGGGACCGGCTCCCCAGGGCATGAAGCCCGGCGGGATGCACGGTCCCCGTTTTGTCCGGGAGAAAATTTTTCTGATTTTTCTGCAACAAAATACAGACAGGGAGACTCTAATCTACAGATACCGAAAAAGCAGTACTGCGGGAGGAGGGGAGCAATGCGCGATTATGAAAACAGTACCGAGCCGGAGCTGATCCGGTGGGCAAAACAGGGAGATGTGGATGCATTTTCACGGCTGTACGCAGGAATTTATAAAGATCTGTATCGGTTCGCCCTGTATACGGTGCGCCACAGGCAGGATGCAGAAGATGCGGTAAGCGAGGCTGTGGCGGCAGCCTGGGAGAATATCGGGCAGCTCAGAAAAGAAGAATCTTTCCGCGCATGGATATTTACGATTCTGAATAACTGCTGCAGAAAGATTCTGCGCAGACAGCGGAAAGATGTGGGAAGCCTGACCGACAGCATACAGCAGGGCAGCGCTCAGGGAAATGGAAGCGGAGTGCAGGAACTTGCAGGCAGTGTCCGGAAACATGCGGACGGCGCCCGGGGGTATGCAGACCAGGATTATGCGGAAAAGCTTGATGTGCGCGAGGCATTCGGAGCACTGGAGGAAGAGGAACGCATGATTCTGGCATTTTCGGTGTTCGGAGGCTACCGGAGTGAGGAGATCGGGGCGATTATGGAGAAAAATGCCGCTACAGTCCGATCCAGAAAGAGCAGAGCCCTGGAGAAAATGCGCAGGATGCTGACGTGACAGGAAAGCTTGTATAGGCGAGAGGAGGCGCAGAAAATGTCAGAAAAAAGAAAAAGAAATCCGGAGGAGATTCTTGACCGGATCCGGAAGGCGGCGGAGAGCGAACCGGTGCCGGAATCCCTGGAGCCGGATCAGATCAGGAAGAGACTGAAAACTATACAGAAAGAAAAACGGCTTCAGAGGCTGAAGAAATATGTCCCCGCCTTTGCCGCTGCAGCATGCATCTGTCTGGTGGCAGGAATCGGGGCTGCCGGAGGGCTGCCCGGTCTGATGAGCGGCATGGAGAACGGCTCGGGAGGGAATGTGGAAAGCAGCGAGGAAAGCGGTTCGGGCTCCGGCGTGGAAAGCAGTGCGGAGAGCGGCTCCGGCTCCGGTGCGGAGAGCAGCCCGGAACCCGGCACGGAAAGCAGTGCGGAGGCAGGAAAGTCCGCATCTCTTCCGGAAGAGAACAGGCTCATGTACGCCCGGGATTACGATGAGATCTATGAATATCTGCAGCGGGCACCCTCCTGGAATTCTGCGGGAAGCGTCCATTCCAGCGGCGCGGCCCAGAACGGCGCGATCTCAGACGGCGCAATCTCAAACGGCGCGATCCCGGAGTCGGGAGACGCCACAGATTCCGGAAGCCAGATGCAGTCGGGACAGGCATCATCGGATTCGTATGCGGGACCGTCCGGGGGAGAGGAAGGTCTCTCCTATACCGACACCAATATCCGGCAGGAGGGTGTGGAGGAAGGCGATATCGTCAAGACTGACGGGAAGAACCTTTATATTATGAACAACATGACCGTGGAGATTGTGGGGATCGAATCCGGTATTCTGGAAGAAAAGTCGGAGATCGTACTGGATGAGGATGCATATCTGGCGGAGCTCTATGTCCGGGACGACCGACTGCTTGTTGTGTATACGAAAAGTATTTACGAGGAGAATACAGCCTTTTTCGGAGGATACCGGAACAACACGTATTCTGTCGTGTATGACGTCAGCGATCCGTCTTCGCCCCGGCCGGTGGGCAGCATTTCTCAGAGCGGTATCTATCATACCATGCGGGTGAGCGGAGATTATGTATATGTTCTGACGGATTATTCGGTGGATTCATCGGTATACAGGGGCAGTACCAGGTCTTATGTGCCGGAGGTGCAGGGAGAACTCATGGATGCGGGGAGCATTATCATGCCGCCGGAAAACAGCGGCAGCCAGTATACAGTGATCACGGCATTTTCCCTGAAAGACCCCGGGGAGAAGACAGACAGCAAGGCTGTATTCGGAAACACGGGACTCTGCTATGTGAGCGCGGACAGCATTTACGTGACAGAGCAGTACTACAGCGGCGGCGCAGGGGAGACTGACAAGACGAGTATCCGCAGGATTGCCTACAAGGACGGAGAACTGGAAGGAATCGCCCAGACGAAGATCGACGGAGTTCTGAACGATTCATTTTGTATTGATGAGTATGAGGGCAGTCTGCGCCTGGTCGCGACGGTGACACAGATCGGCACTGCGGAGGCACGGGAAGACAGCGGCAGTTCGAAAGAATGGCCGGAAGAAGCCTCCGCAGCAACGGAAGAGGCTGCGGATGGGTGGAAGCAGAGCAACAGCCTGTATATTCTGGACGAAAAGCTTCAGGAGGTAAGCAGGATTGAAGATATCGCTCCGGATGAGCAGATTTATTCGGCCAGATTCATGGGGGATACCGGGTATTTTGTCACCTTCCGCCAGGTGGACCCGCTCTTTTCTGTGGACCTGTCCGATCCGGAACATCCGGAGATCATCGGAGCGCTGAAGATCCCTGGATTCTCGGAATATCTGCACCCTTACGGCGATGGACTGCTGCTGGGACTCGGCATGGCGACGGACGAGGAGGGAATCACCACGACGGGAGTTAAGCTGTCCATGTTCGACATTTCAGATCCCTCCGACGTAAAGGAAACCGACAGCCTCATCCTGGAAGATATGTATTATACGGATGCTGCATATGACTACAAGGCAGTGTATGCCGACGCGGAAAACGGTCTGTTCGGATTCGCGGCTTACGGCGATGACCAGATCTACTATATCTTCACCTGGGAGGAAGGTCAGGGCTTCCGGGAAGTATTTCAGCGGAAGATAAGCGGCGGCGGAGCGAGAGGAATCCGCGTTGGAGAAACCTTCTATCTGGTATCCGCAAATACGGTGGAGTCCTACCGGATGGACGGATATGTGAAGATCGACGATATTGTTCTGTGAGGACGGTCTGTGAGAACGGCTGTCCGGAAGAACAATTCAGACTTTACTTTATGTGAAAAGCAGGATAAAATGAAATTGGCGTATACATCCGGGCGAACCGGATCCCCAGGGCCTGTTATGCTGTTATGCGGCCCGGGCGGGACCCGGATTGCCCGGATGTATTGGAATCCGGATGGATTTCAGATATGGATTCAGATAAGGAAAGGACCGGAAATATGATATTTGACACACATGCACATTATGATGATGAACAGTTTGATATTGACAGGGCGGAGCTGCTCGGACAGATGGAAGCAGGGGGAATCGGCACCATTGTAAATGCCGGCTCATCCGTGGCGTCCTGGGATAAAATCATCCGGCTCACAGAGGAGTACCCGTTTATATACGGCGCTGTCGGTGTCCATCCGGACGAGGTCGGAGAGCTGGATGAGGGGAAAATTACGCGCATGGCAGAACTGCTTGAGCGGGATAAAATCGTGGCAGTGGGGGAGATCGGCCTGGACTATTACTGGGATAAGGAAAAGCACGACCTGCAGAAGAAGTGGTTTATCCGTCAGATTGACCTTGCCCGGGAGAAACACATGCCGGTAATCATACACAGCCGGGAAGCTGCCGCAGATACGATGGAGATCATGAAGGACCATGCCGCGGGGATGAATGCAGTTATTCACTGTTATTCCTATTCGCCGGAAATGGCAAGAGAGTATGTGAAGATGGGATACTTCATCGGAATCGGAGGCGTCGTCACTTTTAAGAATTCAAAGAAACTCAAAGAGGTCGTGCGGGAGATACCCCTGGAGTCTATCGTGCTGGAGACAGACTGTCCCTATCTGTCGCCGGAGCCCTTACGGGGAAAGAGAAATTCATCGCTGAACCTGCCTTATGTGGTGCAGGTAATCGCAGACCTCAAAGAGACAACATGCGAAAATGTGATTCAGACGACAGATGAGAATGCGCGCAGACTATATCATCTGGAGAAAGGTACAATGACAGCAGGAGGAGAGTTATGAAGCAGCCGACGCTTGGAAATCCGCAGAATACGATAGCTGTACTGCAGAAATACAATTTTGTTTTTCAGAAAAAGTTCGGACAGAATTTTCTGATTGATACCCATGTACTGGACAAAATCATCCGTTCCGCCCAGATCGGACCGGATGATTTCGTTCTGGAGATCGGTCCCGGGATCGGCACGATGACCCAGTATCTGGCGTGCGCCGCGGGAAAAGTGGTGGCAGTGGAGATCGACCGCGCCCTGATTCCGATTCTTGAAGACACACTGGACGGATATGACAACGTGAGAGTAATCAACGATGATGTGCTGAAGGTGGATATTGCAAAACTGGCGGAGGAGGAAAATGGCGGGCGCCCCATCAAGGTGGTGGCGAATCTGCCGTATTACATTACCACGCCCATTATTATGGGGCTGTTTGAGAATCACGTCCCGATCCAGAGCATAACCGTTATGGTGCAGAAAGAGGTGGCGGACCGGATGCAGGTGGGACCCGGGACAAAAGACTACGGCGCTCTGTCTCTTGCCGTACAGTATTACGCGAAGCCTTATATTGTGGCGAATGTCCCGCCGAACTGCTTTATGCCGCGGCCGAAAGTTGGATCTGCGGTGATCCGGCTTGAGAAATATGAGAAGCCGCCGGTGGACGTAAAAGATGAAAAGCTGATGTTCCGGATTATCCGGGCCTCCTTCAACCAGCGCAGAAAAACACTGGCAAACGGACTGAAAAATTCAGCGGAGCTCGAATTTACAAAAGAGGAGATCGAGGCGGCCATTGCATCTCTCGGCAAAGGACCGTCGGTCCGCGGGGAGGCTCTGACTCTGGAAGAATTTGCCCGATTGTCAAATAAGCTGTGTTCATAAATATTTAATAGACAGTTTATTGTATAATTTTCACATTTTTAGTATAATAAAAAGGTCATACAGAAAAAAGAGAGAAGGAGGAAAGTCACATGGCAAAAGATATTAACAGCATTTTTTTCGATATCACTCCCGAGATAGAAGAACTGGCTCTCAAATGTGAACAGAATAATGCGATCGATAAGGAACTTTACACGAAGTATGAGGTGAAGCGGGGCTTAAGGGATATCAACGGAAAAGGCGTTCTTGCAGGACTTACGAATGTTTCTGATGTCTGTGCGACAAAGATCGTCGATGGAAAGAGTGTTCCGTGTGAAGGCAATCTCTACTATAGAGGTTACAACATCAAGGATCTGGTAAAAGGGTTCCTGGATGCGAAGCATCCCGGATTTGAGGAGACTGCTTACCTGCTTCTTTTCGGAGAACTTCCCGATAAGGACGAACTGAGACATTTTCAGGATATGCTTGCCGAGCGGCGCGCGCTGCCGCCGAACTTTGTGCGGGATATTATCATGAAAGCGCCCAGCCGCGATATGATGAACAGCATAACAAGGAGTATTCTCCAACTGTATTCCTACGATGACAAGGCGGATGACACGAGTATTCCGAACGTACTCCGCCAGTGCCTGAACCTGATCGCACAGTTCCCGATGCTTATGGTTTACGGCTATCACGCATATAATTACAAACTGGGTGAAGACCTGTATATCTACTCGCCAAAGCCGGAGCTTTCCGCGGCGGAGAACATTCTGATGATGCTGCGCGAGGACAGGAAATATACGAAGCTCGAGGCGAAGATCCTGGATATGGCGCTTGTGCTCCATATGGATCACGGCGGCGGAAACAACTCTACTTTTACAACCCACGTTGTTACCTCCTCCGGAACAGACACCTATTCCACGATGGCAGCTGCGATGGCTTCCCTGAAGGGACCGAAGCACGGCGGGGCAAATGTAAAGGTGACACAGATGTTCGAAGATATGAAACAGCATCTGACAGACTGGAACGATGATGATCAGATCAGGGCATATCTGGAAGCACTTCTCGATAAGAAAGCGTTCGATAAAAAAGGACTTATCTATGGAATGGGGCATGCGGTTTATTCGATTTCTGACCCCCGTGCAGATATTTTCAAACGTTTTGTAAAACAGCTTGCAAAAGAGAAAAAGCATGAAGCAGAGTACGCGCTCTATGAGAAGGTGGAACATATGGCTCCGCAGATCATAGGGGAAAAGAGAAAGATGTATAAAGGCGTTAATGCCAATGTAGATTTCTACAGCGGTCTTGTGTACAGTATGCTGGATCTGCCCCCGGCACTTTACACTCCGATTTTTGCCGCCGCGCGTATCGTCGGCTGGAGCGCACACAGACTGGAAGAGCTTAAGAATGTTGACAAGATTATCCGTCCGGCTTACAAGGCGCTTGCACCGCACCGTGAATACATAAAATTAGATGACAGGTAAGTGAGTAACATGAGAGACGAGTTTTATTTCCCATCAAAAGACGGCAACACTGAGATCCATACGATTGAGTGGAAACCGGAGGGTAAAGTGAGGGCTGTCCTGCAGATCTGCCACGGAATGGTGGAGTATATCGGACGCTACGATGAATTTGCGCAGTTCCTGTGCGGCAAAGGATTTTATGTTGTGGGAAATGACCATCTCGGTCATGGAAAATCCGTACAGTCAAAGTCGGAATACGGATTTTTTAATGAAAAATATGGAAATGCATGTGTGCTCGGCGATATGCATACGCTGCGTCAGCGCACGGAGAAAAAATACCCGGATGTCCCCTATTTTATGCTGGGACACAGTATGGGATCGACGCTGCTGCGCCAGTATATCCAGATGTATGGCAACGGCTTAAGCGGCGCGGTTCTGATGGGAGTGGTTTCGGATCAGAACAAGCTGCTGCTCGAATTCGGAAAGCGGCTGTGCCGTGTGATGGCGGCGTTCCGGGGCTGGCACTACAGGAGCAGGATGATCGATTCCATGGCAATCGGCTCCTATAATAAAAAATTTAAACCTGCCCGGACAAGAGCCGACTGGATTACAAGCGACCAGGAACATCTGGACGCCTATGTTGAGGATCCCCTGTGTTCTTTCATGTTCACGGTGAACGCTTACTACAGTATGTTCGGCGGTATGCTGCTGATGAACAGGAAGGAAAGCGTCTACATGATTCCCAAGACGCTCCCTGTGCTCTTCGTCTCAGGGGCGGAGGATCCGGTGGGAGATTTCGGAAAAGGCGTCCGGAAGGTCTATGAAAAATATAAAAATGCCGGTATCCAGGATGTATCGCTGAGACTCTATGCGGGAGACCGCCATGAGATCCTCAATGAGACGGACCGGAAGCAGGTGTATGAGGATCTGCTGGAGTGGTTCGAGGAGCGGACCCCGGGAGAGGGCAGAGAACAAAGTTAAAAATGAAAATGAAAGCGGCGCTGCTGCAGGAAGTATCCTTTAAGAGAGAACTTTCTGCGGCGGCGCTTTTTTCATTGTATTCCGTTTGATAGGGAGTGCATTTCGGGCAGATACGTGCTACAATCATTAGGACGCAGTGAAATTGCAGTCGGAAAAATTATAAGGAAAGAGGAGGGCATTATGTTCAATCCAAACAGTACGTTTCTGTTTCTTCTGGCAGGACTGGTTATTCTTTTTGTCATCGCCCAGTCTGTATTCTTTCTCGTGCGCTCATACCGCAGAGGAAAAGAACTGGGAATGGATATGGGCCAGATCAGAAAAACCATCATTTCTACAGCAATATTTACCTTTGCACCGGCAGTATCGATTCTGCTCGGAGTGATTACGCTGTCCCAGTTTCTGGGGCTTCCGCTTCCATGGCTCCGCCTGAGCGTGATCGGAGCGATCACTTACGAATTACCGGCGGCCACGACAACAGCCAATGCGTTGGGAATCACCTCGCTGTCGGAGACGATCACGGATCCACAGGCGTATACGGCGATCGCGTGGGTTATGACTCTGGGTATCTTCCCGGGGCTGATCTGGGTGCCGCTGTTCATCAAGAAGATCCAGGGTGGTCTGATGAAGATCAAGAGCAAGGACAGCAAATGGGGAGACATTGTTATGACAGCGCTTTTCCTGGGGATGATCTCTGCATTTCTGGGAATGGTATTTGCAGATATCAGGGAAGGCCTCCACGGCTGGATTCCGATCTTTGTCCTGCTGTTCTCCGCATTCGTCATGGGAATCTGCGGAATCCTTGTGAAGAAATGCAATATGAAATGGATGGAGAACTATGCGCTGCCCATCAGTATGCTGGCGGCAATGGTATTTGCGGCGGTGATCACGCCGATAATCGGATGATAAACGGTCGCATCGTGAGCGGATGAAAAACAACAGGAGGTTTTATAAGATATGAAGAATAATGGAAGATCCTACGAAGAAAAAACGCATATTTACGGGCGTATCTGGATTCTGCTTGCACTGGGAATGATTTTCTCTTTCCCGACGGCAGCGTGTATCTATTATGATGCGTGGCCGGGGCTCAAACCGGTATTCCAGGGGCTTCTGGGCGTTGCCCCCATTTTCTGGACGGTAGGGCTGATCGAGGTGCTTACATTTGTTCCCATGCTTGGTACGGCAGGTTCCTATCTGGCATTCGTGACCGGAAATCTGACGAACCTGAAAGTGCCGGCAGCGCTTACCGCCATGGAAAACGCGAAAGTGAAACCGGGAACCGAGGAGGGGGAAGTGATCTCCACGATCGCAGTGGCGACTTCCTCTATTGTGACGACGCTGATCATTGCCCTGGGTGTGGCGCTTCTCGTGCCGCTTACCCCGATCCTGAATTCTCCGGTGCTCAAGCCGGCATTTGACAATATTCTTCCGTCTCTGTTCGGCGGGCTGGCAGTTGTATATGTGAGCAAGAACTGGAAGATATCCATCGCGCCGCTTGTGTTTATGGTTGTGCTTTTCCTTCTGGTTCCGTCTCTGTCCGGATCGGTGGGCGTGCTTGTGCCTGTGGGAGCGCTGATCGCTATCGGTGCAGCGCGGATTCTCTATAAGAAGGGGAAGCTGTAGGAGCAGGGAAACTGCGGAAAGAAAACGAAAGTATTTTGCCCGCCGCCGTGGGAACAAAACAGGTTTGCGGCGGGAAAAGATAGAAAAATGGTAGAAAAATGATAGAAAAGAGGTCGTAGGACAATGATAATCGTATACATTATACTGGCGGTGATTGTGATATTTCTCGCGGTTCTGCTCATCCGCGCGGCGATGTTCAAGCCCCTTCCGGAGCCGGTGCCGTCGCAGGAGAAGGTGAATCTGGAACGTGACAGGATTGTGAAGGATATGGTCGAGATGATCCGCTGTAAAACCGTTTCCTATAACGATGAAAGCCTGATCGATACGGAGGAGTTTCGGAAATTCCAGGATCTGCTCCCGCAGCTCTATCCGCTGGTACACGGCAAATGTTCCCGGGAGTTCGTGGGCGTGAACGGAATGCTCTACCACTGGAAAGGGAAAACGCCGGATGAGCCGGTGGTGCTTATGTCTCATTATGATGTGGTCCCGGTGGAGGAGTCCCTCTGGGAGAAGCCGGCTTTTGAAGGAATCGTCGAGGACGGCTGTATCTGGGGACGGGGTACCCTGGATACGAAAGGAACTTTCTGCGGCATCATGGAGGCGGCGGAAAAACTGATCGCAGAAGGCTTTGTACCGGAGCATGATATTTACTTTGCCTTTTCCGGCCAGGAGGAGATCAACGGACCGTCCTGCCCGGCGATCGTGGATCTGTTTGAGGAGCGGGGCATCCGTCCTGCCCTGGTTGTGGATGAAGGCGGAGCCGTGGTAGAAAAGGTATTCCCGGGCGTGGACCGGGAGTGCGCACTCATCGGTATCGCGGAAAAAGGTCTGACGAACATCGAGTTCAAGGCAAAAAGCGGCGGCGGACACGCGTCCATGCCTCCGGTACATACGATCGTCGGAGAACTCGCCCAGGCGGTTGTGGATGTGGAGAATCATCCATTCCCGCGCCAGCTTACCAAACCGGTGAGAGAGATGCTCAATATTCTGGGGCGCCATTCCGGATTCGCGTACCGGATTCTCTTTGCAAATATGTGGTGCCTGGAACCTCTTTTTGACAAAGTGTGCCGGATGTCGGGCGGCGAGCTCAACGCCATGATGCGCACCACCTGTGCCATTACAAAAATGCAGGGAGGAGAAGCATTCAATGTGATTCCTCCGGCAGCATCCGTTGGTATGAACCTGCGTCTGATGGGGAAGGATACTGTGGATTCTGCCAAAGCATACCTGGAGAAGACGATCAATAATCCGAATATTGAAGTGTCTGTATTCGAGGGAAGAAATCCTTCCGCAGAATCCGATACAGACTGTAAAGAGTATGCAAGGCTGTGCCAGGCGGTCAAGGACACCTGGACGGACGCGATCGTGTCCCCGTATCTGATGATGGCATGCAGCGACTCCTGGCATTACTGCCGGATCACGGACCATGTGTATAAATTCTCTGCCATGAAGCTGTCCAAAGAAGAGCGGGGGATGATCCACGGAAATAATGAGAGAGTGCCGGTGGATACACTGGTGAAGACCGTGGAGTTCTATGTGCGGCTGATGAAGATGTGCTGATCGCTGCCTCTGCCAAAGAATTTTGACACGTAAAATCCGCCCTGAAAAAGATTCTGGATAGACATTACTCCTCCGGGAGGGCAGAATGGTCTGGAAAGGAGTAAAAGACAGCATGGAAATTGGAAAGAAGTTAAAAGAAGCGAGACTGCAGTCCGGACTGACGCAGGAAAAGGCGGCAGAGAAGATCGGGGTTTCCCGCCAGACCATTTCAAACTGGGAAAATGAAAAATCTTATCCGGACATCGTCAGTGTGATCAGGCTAAGCGATATTTATTCCATCAGTCTTGACAGCCTTTTGAAAGGGGACGATAAAATGATGGAGCACCTGGAGGAAAGCACAGATATTGTAAGGAGCAACCGGAAGCTTGCCGCGGCGGCAGGCGCCAACGTGGTTCTGGTGGCGGTGATGGTAATTCTGAGCATGTTCCTGCCGGAGAATGAATATTTCCTTGCAGCTGTATTCTGCCTGATGATTATAGCTGCTTCGGTTCTGTTTTACCAGATTATAAAACGGTTTTAAGGAGGCGGTTTTTATGACAGGAATTGAGATTATTCCGGCAGTTGGCGGCGCATTTCTGCTTGTCGGAGTGATATCTGTCGTGTATCAGATTTTCCAGATGGTAGTGATCGACGCGCGGGCACGCAATCTGAAGCATCCCGGATTCTGGGGAGTTTTCACCCTGGGAAGTGATAACCTGATTCTCTATCTGATCGGAAGGAGAAGGTATCCGGTGGTCCGCATGACAGACGCGGACAGGAAAGAAATGGCAAGGCGCAAAAAGGTGATTGGCGTAAGCCTGGCCTTTATGGCGGCGGGAGCCATCGGAATCGTGCTGTACGGGATGCTTACTTCATCATTGTGATCTGATAAAATTTTGAGGGCGGGAAGCCCGTATATTTCTTGAACGCAGTTGAAAAGTGATGCACAGAGTTAAAGCCGAGCAGTGAGGCGATCTCTGTGTATGACTTTTCATTTTTTATGATCAGAGTCTGGGCGGCTTCCATTTTCAGGACATGGAAATAGTGAATGATGCTCTGCCCGGTCTCTTTCTTGAAAATTCTCTTCAGATTGGCGGATCCGACCAGAAATTCCGAGGCAATATCATCGATGGACAGGCTGGCGCCAAGGTTGTCGTTCATATATTTGATGACCTGGTTGACTAGCTGGTTTTTATAAATGTGTTTCTGCTGCGTGCGGACGGCAGGCGCGGCGGCCGGGGAGGAGAATGTCCCGTAGGTGATGCCGCGGCGTGCCCGGGAGAGGTAGTCAAAGCGGATATCTTCGGGCAGGGCGGCAGAAAAATGCCTCTCGATGAGCAGCAGAAGAAGGCTGTTAAATGCGGCATAGAGAATGGATGAGGTGACGTTAAAATAGTTCCCGATCTCTTTGTCGTACAGGATGGAAGGCTTGCTGCTCTTGATCGTCTGTATGATATTCATGTGGTATTCGATGGAGGCAAGTGTGGACAGAACCGTACTGTCGGCATCTGTCGGCTGGTTCATGATGGAAAGCAGGTTCCCGGAAGGCTCTCCGAAATGAAATACCATGACGTCTGCCTGTGAGAAGGAGACGAACAGATGGACGATGTCCGCACAGTAGACGAGAAGGAGCTGCTGTTTCTGTACGAGAAATTCGTTTTTCATGGAAACGATCTGAATCTGTCCGGTTTTGACATAAAACAGATAGTAATGCCCCTGTTCCTTGAAGGAGTAGGGAGTATTCGGTTCGTATTTCTGTATGTGTGAATCTGCCAAATTCTCGATTTGAATACTCAGATTATTATACACTTTACCCATATCGTCCTCTTTCTTGATTTACATAAAATGATACATATTTTTATAATATGCTATTATATGATCAAAATCAATGCTTTTTTTATAAAAAAAGTACCGTTTTATGTAAATCTATTTATATATGAGAATTGTAAGATATAGTCATGTCAGGAACATAGTAAGGCAGAAAGAGGAAAAAGTAAACAAAATCTATGGAGGTGCGAAATGCAAATGAAAAAATGGATGAAAAAGGGAATCGCAGTTGCAGTTGCCGGAACGACAGTATTCAGCCTGGCAGCCTGCTCAGGCGGCGGAGAAAAAAAATCAGAGGACGAGATGAAGATCGGCAGTGACATCATCAAAGATGAGGTGACTCTTCAGGTGTCCGCATCCAAAGGAAAAATGCAGGATTTTATCACAGCAGTGACTGATATCTACAATGAGAAAAATGATGCGAATGTAAGCGTTGAATTTGTTACAGTCGCTTCCGGAACCGCGACAGTACAGATGATCACACCGAAGCTGGTATCCGGAGAGGAGATGCCGGACATTGTCTCCATTTCTGATGACAAGGCGGCAGGTGTTATGGAGAAATTCGAGGATTCCTTCTACAGTGCGGAAGACTATGGATTCTTTGACCAGTACGGTTCGGATTTCTTCGAGCAGAAACTTAACATCTTAAGAGCACAGTCCGCGAATGACAAAATCATCGCATTCCCGAATGACTTTACGGCAGCGTTCAGCTACTATCAGCCGGAAGCATTCGAGGCAGTCGGCGTAAACTTCGAGGACATCAAGTCCTGGGATGAGTACATTGAAGTGGCGAAAAAGGTAAAAGATGCCACAGGTCTTTACGGAATCGCTCTTCCAGAGGCAGGAGAGTTCGAGTTCTTTGTAGACCTGATGTCACAGCAGGGTATGCCGCTGGTTGACAAGGATGGAAATATCAACCTTGGAACACAGGAAGCAAAGAATGCGGCAGAGATCGTTAAGAAGATGAAAGATGCGGGAATCGTGAATTTCTACGGTTCTCAGGACGGAGAGAAAGCGTTCCAGGAATGTGCAATGTTCGTGGCAGGCGGATGGTATGCGAAGAACATGGAACTGAACTTCCCGGATGCAGCAGGAAAATGGAGAATGTCCGCACTTGTTCCGTTCTCTGAGGCTGACGCAGGAAAATCTCCGGTATCCGGAGGCTCCAGCTGGTATGTTCCGAAGGATGGCAAGAATCCGGAAGTCGCTCTGCAGTTCCTTACATTCATCAGCACAGATGAGGACTGCCTGAAGGCGGCACTGGAAGGCGGCGTTGCAGTTTCCAATACAAAGGCTTATGAGACGGACGCTGCACAGACAGAGTTTGAGTATTACGGAAATCAGAAATACTACGATGTAATCAGCAGCACAGGTGCAAATACAGCAGATGTATACTATACCCCGTCCTATTCAGACGCGACAGCCTATGTATCCACAGCATCCTACGCATACTGGGAATCCGGAGACTATGACGGATCCTACATGAAGGAAGCAGACAATTACGCACAGAAATACGGCGTGAAAGTAAACAACTGAAGTTAAAACAGAAAGCTGGAAATAACAGACAGCCAGAATAATTCAAAAAAGGCAGGACAGACGCAGTTCTGCCTTTCTCTTGAGATGAGGTTAATAATGAAAAAAGTAAAAAGAAAACCAGGTTTAAAGACATATGCAAAAAGTGCATACGGATTTGCAGCTCCGTTTTTCGTCTTTTTCGTAGTGACAATTCTGATCCCGGTCATTGTTTCTTTTGTGTTCAGTTTTATGCAGATCGGGAGCACGTTTAAGTTTGTAGGGCTGCAGAATTACATTGATATTTTCAAGGACCCGCTGTTCCTGCAGTCTTATATTAACATTTTTATCATCATGATCGGTTATATTCCGATTACCATGCTGCTCTCCCTTTTCTTCGCGGTACTTCTGAACAGTCCGCACATTCACGGAAAGGGATTCTTCCGGACGATTTATTATATTCCGACTGTAACTTCTACGGTTGCGGTAGCGTCTGTATTTATGACGTTCTTTAATCCTACCGGACTGTTCAACGGCGTCCTGGAAATGCTCGGGCTGCCTGAAGTGCAGTGGCTGACAGATCCGGTCTGGCTCAGAGTGTCCATGATCATTACAGAGATCTGGATCAATATCGGTTACAATGCAGTACTGTTTCTCGCCGGACTGCAGAGTATACCGAGAATGGTATATGAGAGCGCGGAAATCGACGGGGCCGGCAAGATCAAACAGTTCTTTACGATCACCATCCCGCTGATGAAACCGGTTATCCTGATGGCGACAGTGCTTGCCACCATCAATGGTCTTGGAAGTTTCAATATCCCAAACATTTTCTTCGGCACATCCAACGGTCCGGAGAATGCGGCAATTGTAGTCGGGGTAAACCTGTACAAGACAAGTTTTGAACTGGTAGATTTCGGTAAGGCATCGGCAATTGCATGGACGATGGTATTCGTTGCGGCAGTGCTGTCCTTCGTGCAGTTTAAATTCGGAGGTAATGACGATGAAGCGGAATAACAGGGGAAGACAGATATTCAGTTACTTTTTACTGGCAGTAGGTGCGTTTATCTTTATCCTGCCTTATTTCTATATGATTGTTGCGTCTACCCAGGACAACGCACAGATCATCGGAGGCGGCGTAAACTTCAAATTCGGGGACTCCTTTATGGACAACCTGCACTGGCTTCTGGAGCGGTACGACTATGTGCGCGTAATCATCAACTCCATCATCATCGCTGTTGTCAGCACGATTCTGGCAACCGTCAGCTCCACGATGGTGGGATACGCTCTGGCAAAATATAAATTCAAAGGAGACAAGCTCCTGTTCAACACAATCATGGTGTCCAGGATGGTTCCGTTTTTCACAACGCTGATCCCTCTTTTCTATATCATGAGCAGAATGGGGCTGACCAATACATATACGGGTATTATCATTCCATCCATTGCCAGCACAACGTCGGCATTCATGATGAAACAGTATGCGACACAGTTCCCTACATCGCTGATGGAAGCGGCGAGGATTGACGGGGCAAGCGAGTGGATGATCTTCCGGAAGATCGCTGTGCCGATTCTGATGCCGTCCATTGTCACAACCGGGCTTCTCGTGTTCATGGGAAGCTGGAACCAGTATCTGTATCCTCTCGTTATGCTGACCAGAGGCGATATGTATACGGTGCCGCTTGTAATCAAGAATATCACGACTTCCAGTACGGGCGATCCGATCAATTACGGCGGAATTATGTTTGTACTGGCAACATCGGTTATCCCGATGGTACTGATCTACATGGTCGGCCAGGCAAAATTCAAGGCAACCGATCTGGATGCGGCAGATAAGTAGAGGCGAAAAAATAGAGATAAGTTGAGGGCAACAGGATGAAAGAGACAGATGTACAGTGGGCAGGCGAAATGCTTGCAAAACTGGAAGAAAAAGTAAAGGCGGAACTGGGACGGCTTGGGGATGCCATCCCCTATATGCCTCATGACGGAAAATATACGGATGTGGCGCAGGAACGGGGGATCGACTGGTGGACCAACGGTTTCTGGGGCGGACTTCTCTGGCAGCTGTACAGCGTGACCGGGGAAGATGTGTACAGAGATGCTGCGGTCGTGCAGGAAAAGAGACTTGACGAAGCGCTTTACCGTTTCCGGGATATCCATCACGATGTGGGATTCATGTGGCTGCATACGGCGGTGGCGCACTATAAGGCGACCGGGGATGAGCAGGCATACTATACGGGTCTCCATGCGGCGACACTGCTTGCCGGACGTTTTAACACAGTAGGTAATTATGTCGTTGCCTGGAACGATAACAAACCGGGCTGGGTGATTATTGACAGCATGATGAATATCGTCCTGCTGTACTGGGCTTCCGAGCAGACGAAGGACCCGCGTTTTAAGACGATTGCAAAGAAACATGCAGATACGGTGGCGCGCTATCTCGTGAGGGAAGACGGTTCGGTAGGCCATATCGCCAGCTTTGATCCGGATACGGGAGAGTTCCTGGAGCAGATCGGCGGCCAGGGATACAGCGCATCCTCTGCGTGGAGCCGCGGAAATGCATGGGCGGTATACGGATTTGCGTTAAGCTATAAATATACAAGAAATTCCTACTATCTGATGCTTGCGAAACGGGTGGCTAATTATTTCATCGCATCCGTGAGCAGGACGGGATATATTCCCCGCGTGGACTTCCAGGCGCCGGAGGAGCCGAAGATTTACGATACGAGCGCAGGACTGTGCGCGGCCTGCGGCATGATGGAGATCGCAAAATGGGTTTCCCGGGAGGAGCGCCAGTTCTATGAGGCGTCCGCTGTCAATATTATCCGGGCAACGGAAGAGAAATATGCCAACTGGAATATGGATGAGGACGGGATTATCGGGGGAGCTACCGAGGCATACCACAGACCGTCAACCTACGAGGTGCCGCTGATTTATTCGGATTACTTTTTCACGGAAGGGCTGCTGCGGATTCTCGGAAAGGAATTCCCGATCTGGTAGGGAGAAAGGATATTGAGGATGAATCCGCACAATAATGATAGAATCAGACTGGACAGCAAGGACGACTACCTGGCGCTGTTCCATGGCATCAACGATCCGCTGAAGAAATATTACAGCAGCAGTTCCGCGCGGATCGATTATGCGGTGAACGGCGTGGGATACGGAAACAGGATTGCCGGAATTGAGGGCTTTGCCCGGGTGCTGTGGGGGGCAGGTCCGGCCGTGGACCGGCTGGATCCGGAATGGCTGAATCTGATCCGCACCGGGATCTGCAACGGAACGGATCCGGCACATCCGGATTACTGGGGAGAGATCGGAGACTTTGACCAGCGGATGGTGGAAATGCCTGCCATTGCGCTGGCACTGTACCACAGAGACTGTTCCCTGTGGAAACAGCTTACGGAGCCGGAGCAGTACCGGGTGATCCAGTGGCTCGGACAGATCCTGCGCCACAGGTGCGCGGATGGCAACTGGCAGTTCTTTAAAGTGCTGACAGGAAAAGTGATACAGAAGCTGGGGCATGAGGCGGACCAGGATGCGATCGATGAGGCGATGCAGAAGATCCATGCCTGCTATATCGGCGGCGGCTGGTACAGGGACAGCAGCAGGGGACGGCAGGATTATTACAATCCTTTCGCTTTCCATTACTACGGGCTGGTGTACAGCGTGCTGGAACCGGAAGATCCGAACAGCCGGATTTTCCGGGAGCGCGCTGCTCTGCACGCAAGAGATTTCCTCCATTTTTTCGCAGAGGACGGAGCAAATGTACCGTTTGGAAGAAGCATGATCTACCGCCATGCGGCAGCGGCATTCTGGGCGGCGCTTCTCTATGCGGGAGTATGCCCCTTCGAAGAGGGAGAACTGAAAGGACTGCTGAACCGGAATCTGCGTTGGTGGCTGCAGCAGGATATCTTTGACCCGAACGGCGTGCTTTCCGTCGGGTATGCCTATCCACAGCTGCTTATGTCGGAACCCTATAACAGCAGCCTGTCTCCTTACTGGTCCAACAAAGTATTCCTGATCCTGGCGCTGGATGATGACCATGATCTCTGGAGGACGCCGGAGAAAGCCATGTCGGTGCGCGGGGAGCAGCACGCTGTCGGAAAAGCAGGTCTGTGTGCAGTTCATGACAACGGGCACACATTTTTCCTGAATGCCGGACAGCCGGGGGCAAACTACCATACGCTGACCAATGAGAAATATCTGAAATTCGCCTACTCCAGCCAGTTCGGTTTCTCGGTTCCGAGAAGCGGGAGCTTAAAGGAAGAGGCGGCAATGGACTCCATGCTGGGCGTACAGTTCAGCGATATCCGGATGATTGTCAGCAGGCAGAGAAAGCCGGTGGAGGAGACAGGGCCGTTTTTCGTCAGAAACCGGGTGGAGGATGTATGCGTCACAGAAAGCTGCGCGGCGTCAACCTGGAAGATCGGGGACAGAGTGGAGCTCCGGACATATCTGACGTCGGTAAAAGGCTGGCAGATCCGGATTCACCGGATCCGTACAAGTGAGGAAATCGTTGTCTATGAAACCGGATTCGCTGTGGGAAATCCGCCGGAGAATCCGGGAGAAGTCAGAACAGACGGCACAGGCTGCTGCTTTGAGGGCGGGAGAGGATTCACCGGAATATGCAGCCTGATTGACGGAATCACGCGGAATGACTGCATGGTGGAGTGCAACCCGAATACAAACCTTATGGACTGGGAAAAGACCTGCCTTCCGGGGCTGATTTCCACCCTCGGGAAGGGAGAACATCTGCTTGTGACAGGAGTGTATGCACACCGCGATACGGAATATGGCAGGAGACAGTGGAAGAACTGTCCGGCGGTGGAAATCCTGCCGGAGCGGGTGGAGATCCGCTGCGGGAATGAGCGGAAGATGGTGGAGCTGTAATAAGAAGATACCAGATGCCGCCGTATGGAATAATTCCATACGGCGGTTTTTCTGTACAAAGGAAATATTAATAAAGTTTATATAAGGATTGAAATATCCTCTTTTTTATATACTATTTCCACCGTCCTGTGCGCTTCCCTTCTCAATGCAGCGAGTACGCCGCGAAGAAGCCTCCTCTTACCGCCTCGGCAACCTGACCTACTTTCACGCAGTCGCCGATGACAAGTGTGGTCGGATATTTCTCGCAGAGAGCATCCACATATTCGGAGTTCGGGTTCGTTCCGAATGCAGCGATAATGCAGTCTGCGCTGACCTCAACTTCACCATCCGGTCCTTCTGCGACAACGCCGTCCGGGCGGATCTCTTTGATTGTGGTGGATACCATGGATTTCACATGGTTGTCACGCAGCCGAAACATAAGCGGATTCCGGTTGTCCAGGAGTGCGGTCGGACAGAGCTGATCCTGCATCTCGATGATCGTTACGTCTTTGCCGTCCATCGCCAGTTCCAGAGCTTCGTCACATCCGGATATACCGCCGCCGCATACAACGAACTTCTGTCCGGAGATCTTCTCCGGGTGAAGATGTGCGTCGCAGACTTCTACGGCATTTTCGATGCCCGGGATATTCGGCAGGAACGGGGATGCGCCCATGGCTGCGATAATCCGGTTCTTATCCTCCAGTTCCGGAGAATCCGGGGTGATCGTAGTGTTCAACTTGAATACAACGCCTGCTTTTTCGCACTGAAGGATTTCCCAGTCGATGAATTCACGCAGCCTGTGTTTGAATTTCGGGGCGCTGGCAGCATTGAACTGTCCGCCGAGAACATTGTTTTTCTCATACAGAGTAACATGGTGACCCTGCAGAGCGGCAACTCTTGCAGCCTCCAGACCGCCGGGGCCTCCGCCGATGACAGCGACTTTCTTCGGGGAATCTGTCTTCTTAAATGTGTAATCCTGCTCCGCTACGGCAACAGTGTTTACTGCGCAGCCGATCTTGCGGTTCTCGTACAGTCTTCCCACGCAGATCTGGTTGCAGAGCAGACACGGGCGGATGTCTTCTCTTCTGCCTTCCAGAAGTTTGTTGGGAAGATCCGGGTCTGCGATCAGCGGGCGGCCCATCATGATATAATCCACTTTGCCCTCTTCCAGAGCTTTTTCCGCACTTTCCGGGGAATGATTTCCTGCGCAGAGAACGATGACGTCGCAGGCTTCCTTGATCTTTGCGGCGTAGTCAACCATACAGGAATCGCCCTGATAGATGGAAGGACAGATCCACTGTTTGTCCTCATAGCATCCCATATCGATATCAAATGCATCAACGCCGAGCTCTTTCATGTAATTGACGATCTGGATGGATTCCTCCAGGGTACGTCCGCCGTCGAAATCGTGGTCTGCAGCCATGCGCATCAGGATCGGGAAGTCCGGTCCGACCGCTGCTCTCATTGCCTCGTAGATTTCTTTTACAATACGCATACGGTTCTCAAACGATCCCCCGTACTCGTCGGTTCTCTTGTTCCACGCCGGAGTCATGAACTGGTCAAGAATGTATCCGCTGTGTGCATGGATCTCGATGGCGTCTGCCTCTGCGACGACTGCTCTCTGAGCGGCGCGGCCGAAAGCCCCTACCAGATCATGGATCTCGTCAATGGTGAATGCACGGCAGAGTTTATCCGGGAAATAGAAAGAAGGAACTTCGCTGGCGCTTACCATCTGGGCGTCTGAAAACGGGAAGGCGTTCCGTCCCAGTCCGCAGCCGATCTGAAGACAGGCTTTACACCCCTCGCTGTGGATTGCCTCAATGATATAGGACCATCCCTTCATCTGCTGGTCCGTGTCGGCGGTGGTTATGTAATCGATCCAGGGATCGGTCTTGTTGGTGCAGTACTGAGCCTCAATGATCAGCATGCCGATGCCGCCTCTTGCCCTGCGGCGGTAATATTCGATCTGGGCGCCCGACGGGAATCCGTCGTGGTTCTCTGAAAATGTGCCCATCGGGGACATGACAATCCTGTTTTTCAGGGACATGTTTTTGATCTTTCCGCGTTCAAACAATTTTTCGTAGTTCTTTACCATTTTAAGCATCCTCCTTTTTCAAAAATGTACTATAATTTAAAGTATAACTGTACATAAAAGACAATGCATCGGTCAAAAATATAATTTTTGCGAGAAAATATGTGCGCAATGCACAATAAAGGAAAATCACAATAAAAACTGCGCGAGAGGACAGGAGAGGAGGCGAGTGGCGGTTGGGTCTGCAGAAAAGAGACCGGAAAAAGCCGTCACATATTTACATGAAACTGACAGAGATCTTAAAACAGCTCGGCATAGAAGTCGTATCACAACGGATTACACATGAGAAGGAATACTATGGCGTGGATTTTTACAAAAAGGGCGTGGCGCATTATGAGAATGTTATTTACCTGAGCGAAGAAAAGACAGAGGACCCCCATCTTACGGTTATTTTTTCGGAAGAGGCGCAAGCAGCAGAGATACAAGCAGGTGAGACACAAGCGGAAGAGGCAGAGCAGGATGACTATGTCATAACGAAGACTCCGCTTGCGCTGTGTTTTGAGCGGCTTCACAGGTATTTTCTGGAAATGGATGAAAAATGGTTCCTCGTACAGCCGTTTATCTCCTATTTTCTGGGAGAAAACGGACACGATATCAAAAAGATCGCGGAAAAGGCGGCAGAGGTTCTGGAAAATCCGGTCATTATCACAAATGCGGCCTATAAAGTCCTGGCTATTAATGATGCCGGCGAGAAGGTGGAGGACCCGGTGTTTGACAGCGCCCTGCAGAGCGGCTACTGCTCCGCAGAGTCCATCCGTACTTTTGAATATGAAGGCATTACCGAAAAAGTGCTGCAGACGGAACATGCATTTCTGCTCTCCACAGGGCTGGCGGAAAAGATTCCCAGAGTTCTTGCAAAAGTTATGGTAAACGGGAAAGTCGCCGCTTATGTAGGCGTACTGCAGGTAAAGAGGAAGATCACCAGGCAGGACCTGAATATGACGGAGCTTCTGTGCCAGATCCTTCAGAAAGAGATTGAGCGGGACGCCGCGCTTCTTGATCCCACGAACATTATCTATGAATCGATCATCCGGGATGTCCTGTCAGGGCAGATTACCACTCCGTTCGTGCTCCAGGAAAGGCTGAAAGCCTCCCGGTGGATGACGAAGAAATATTTCCGCTGCACGCTGATCGCCACCTATAACCAGTACAAACAGATCGACAATATTTCTTATCTGGTCAACAAGATTTCCGCTACACTTGCCGTTAAGGTGATCCGCTATCACAACAATATTCTGATTCTGAATAATTATGACAGCAGGGAACAGTGGCACAGACAGATCAATATGATTGAGAGAGAGGCGAAGATCCTTTCCGTGAAACTGGGGGTATCCAACGAATTTGAGTCGCTGCTTGATCTGGGGCAGTATTACCGGGAAGCGCTCAATGCAGCGGAGATCGCCATGATCCTGAAAGCGCGGGATACCGTATTTTACTTTGCCGCTTTCCTGCCCTACTATCTGATATCCTGCGTGGACAAGGATGTGCTGAAAGCCTGCCGGAACACATATTACAGCAGATTAAAGAAGTATGACGAAAAACATCATACTTCTTATATCGAGACACTTTATTATTTTATTCTCTATAACTGCAGCATTCAGGATGCGGCAAAGAAGATGTGTGTACACCGCAACACGATGGCGCATCGGATTGAGAAGATCATCGAGATTACCAACATTCCCATACAGAACGGCATAGTGCTGCAGAATTTTGTGCTGTTCCACCAGATACAGATGTATCTGATGAGGGTGGAGGAATGAAGCAGGCGCTGAAGACATCGGTTATGTCGGTCATTCCACCGCTTTATGCATTGGCAGTACAGCAGGCAGGTTATTTATCCACCTTATACACCGGCAGCACAGCATCCCGGATACATTCTGCGAAAGCCTGCGCGCCGGTACTGTTTACGTGTGTCTCATCGCTCTCGAAATACTCGCTGTGTCCCTCGCTTGCGGCATACCAGTCGATCAGGTATGTGTTGTCATGGGCTTCGACAAATTCGCGCATTTCCTGATTGTTAGACTCTTCCCAGGTGGTATATGGTGCTCTTGCCGTCATGATGAACAGAGGAGTATCCGGCCCCATACGTTCCCTCAGTGTGGGAAGAGAATCATACATAAGACCGTTTGCACCAAGTGCAAAGATTACGCCGTCTCCGTTCCAACCCTGATTATTCACATAGGAGTCATAGATATCGTAACTCTCGGTGGTGTACCGGCTGATTGCGGCATCGCAGATGCTGTTTGGGAAAATCGCGTAAAAATCATCGGCAGCGCCCAGGGCAATAGAGTCTCCGATCAGGAGAAGATGGAGGTCTGCCAGGATTTCTTCGTCCGTTTTCGGTGCGGAAGAATCATCAGATCCCTGCTGTGCATCGCCTGCGGCACTGCTGTCGTCTCCGGTCTGCTGCGCCTTTTCCTTTGCAGTCTCACCGACAGCCTGCACCTGTGCTTCCAGGTCTTCAATGTTGCTCAGCGCCTGTTCTTTTGGAACAAAAATTACGCACAGAACAGCAGAGAGAGTGACAGCGAAAGTGACCAGACATGCTTTCATGGCTTTTTTCAGTACATGGACGGCATGCCTGCGTTCCCGTCTGGATCTGGGGCGTGAGGTGATGGTTGTAATGCTTTTTCCGATGATACCATGCCGGACAGGTGTCTCAATAAACCGGTAGGAAAGAGCGGAAAAGATCAGAGTGAGCATGATCTCAATGAGGATCATCCACCAGGTGGATTTCTTTCCGCCGCTGACCAGAAGAATGATAGGATAATGCCACAGATAAATCCCGTATGAGCGGTCGCCGATCCATTTCAGAGGCGGCAGTCCGAGAACTGCTCCCAGCAGGCTTCTTCTGTTTAGAACGGCATAGATCACCACCACAGAGAGCAGAGAGACGAGCACCTGCCCTCCTTTGTAGAGAAAACTGCTGTAACCATCCACGAATCCCGCGATGCACAGAATCCCGATCAGGGCGGCAAGTCCGAGCCCGTCTCTTACCGTGGAGGGAAGAATATTCAGTTCCTTCTCATGCTCGGATGCCATGGCGAGAAGCGCTCCGAAAAGGAGTGAGAAAGCTCGGGTATCCGTTCCGTAATAGACCCGGCTTGGATCCTGGGCCGGATCGAACAGGATCCACATAAGAGCGGCAGATATAAGAGCAAGCAGCGCTGTCACGCCGGGAATCAGTTTCCTGCGCTCTTTAAGCCGGGAAAGCGCCATCAGGATCAGAGGATAGACCAGATAAAACTGTGCTTCGATCGCCAGTGACCAGCAGTGGGTCAGAGGAGAAGGCGCTCCCGCATTTTCAAAATACGAGACATTATTGAATATCTGCCACCAGTTGTTATAGCAGAAAATGGCAGACAATAAATCAGAGCAGGCTTTTGTAAAAAGCACCCGGTTAAAAACAGCGCTCGCAAATATCAGCGCTGCGAGCATTGTCAGGATCGCCGGGAGCAGCCTGCGGATCCGCCGGATCCAGAAGTTCTTCAGATCAATGGTGCCCGTGGTATCTGATTCTGTCAGCAGAATCCGTGTGATCAGAAAACCGGATATGACGAAAAATACGGTGACGCCGATGAGGCCTCCCTTTGCAAAAGGAAGCTGCAGATGATATGCAAGTACGGCAAGTACCGCTATTGCTCTCAGCCCGTCTATTCCGTTTATATATCTTTGCTGCTTTCGGAAACCGGCAGTGTGTTCCTCACCCATTTGTATCCCCCCAGATAAATTATTGTAAACATATTTTGAGAAGGAAAGAAATCCCCTCCTGACTATTCTAGCATATATAGTACAGAAGGGGATAGAAAATTCATAATATTTGACAAAAAGCAGGAGAATCGGAGACAACCGGATCAGCAGTCCCCGCTGACCATCAGCTTGATAATCTCTTCATTCGTCTCTTTCATGCCGTCCTTTCCGAGGCGTCCGATGCCGCGGATGGTGGATTCCACATCTTTCATGACGATGCCGTCTCCGCCTTTGAACTCCTGATTGTTCTTGTACATGTTGTAGCCCAGGATTCCCGCGTCCACGGAAAATGCGATTTTCGCCGCGCAGGATGCCTTCGCTCCGTCGCAGACGATGCCGGAGACAATTGCAAGGGCGTTGACGACGGTGTGGATTACTGCCTGGTAGTCGCCGCCGCAGAGGTAAACGATTCCCGCTCCGGCTCCTGCCCCGGCGCTGACAGCGCCGCAATATGCGGAGAGAGTCCCGATTCCTGTTTTCTCGTGGATGGCAACGAGATTGGAGAGAACAAGCGCCCGGTAGAGTTCCTCCTTGCTGGAGTTCAGTTCTTTCGCATATTCGATCAGGGGAACCGAGCAGGTGATTCCCTGATTTCCGCTTCCGGAATTGATAATTACGGGGAGTTCGCAGCCATTCATCCGGGCGTCTGATCCGGCGGCTGCCTTTGCCTTCGCCCGCACGGTAATGTCGTTCCCGTAGGAGTGAAGGAGAACACTTCCGATATTTGCTCCGTAATCACCGAGCAGCCCCTCCTCGGCAATGGCGTTATTATAGCGGATCTGGCGGTCCAGAAGTTTTGCCACGTCAGAGGTGTCCACGGTACAGGCAAAATTCCAGATGTCTTCCATGTTCAGAAGACTGCGGTCTGCCCGGTTTGCTCCCTCATCTTCATCGTTCTCTTCTGCCTTCAGCTCTTTTTCCAGAAGAATATCTCCGTCCTTTTCGATCAGAACGATATTTGTATGGTAATCAGCGATTCTTACTTTCACATAAGAGTCCCCTTTATATTCCGTGACAATGATATCGAATACATGGCCGTAGTCGATATGCTCCACCTCAATCGGTGCGTGATCCAGAAAGTCCCGGATCTTGTCTACCTGGTCTTCCGGCACATGGGAAATGACTTCGAGCTCCTTGTCGGGATCTCCAGCTATGATTCCGGCAGCCGCTGCTGCGGGAATGCCCTTGAGGTGGTTGGTGTTCGGCACGATCACGCTTTTTACATTCTTAATAATGCTTCCGCTGACCTGCAGAACGACCCGGTCCGGTATGTCCCCCAGAACTTCACGGGCTTTGGCGGCAGCATATGCGAGGGCGATAGGTTCCGTGCACCCGAAGGCGGGGACAAGCTCCTCCTCGAGAATCCGGATGTAGGTCTGATAGCGGATATCGTCTTTTTTCATTTTTTATGTCAGCTCCTTTATCTTTCTTATTGTAAATGTGTAAATATGGTAAATGATATTAAATAAAACAGATGCAGCCGCGCATTGCCTTGCTTTTTATTAACAGATCCAGCAGATACAGCGGCGCAATGCTTTGCTTCTATAATAATAAAGGAAGCCGGAGAGAATTTCAATTACTATGATCAATAAAGTAACTGAAAGATGGCAGACCCGGTATCAGAGCAGAAAGTCCTGACATTATGGGTAAGCTTGACATTATGGGAATGTTTGAAATTATTATAGGAAAGCTTGAAATTACAGGAAGGGAAGATTGCTATGGAATTTGCTTTACAGAAGTCATTATCTGCCGGTGAAGTAAAGGTAATCCGGCAGAAACTGCACTTAAAACAAAAAGAACTGGCAGAATTACTTAATGTGTCTGTCAAAACTGTGGAGCACTGGGAGAGCAGCGGCGGCAGTGCAAAAGGGGCGGCGGCAGCGCTGCTGTGCATTTTCCGGGAGAGGATATGGCTTCTGGAGGAACTGGAGGTTCCGGAACTGAAAATGCCGCTGCGGCTCAGGTATATGTATGAGAATCAGCTGTGTACAGTGATCGATGTGGATGATCGCGAACAGCGGATCCGGATTAAAAATTTTGTTACAGATCCATTATTCTGTGCCTTTGGGCGCAATGAGCATCCTTCTTATGAAGACTATGAGAATTTTCTGGAATCCAGGTGCTTCCCGCGGACACGGGATAAGATGAAGATTATTCTCCGCGAACTGGATCTCCCGTTTTACGACCCGTTTATGATCATACAGAAGACAGAGGGGCGGATGGCGGAGGATAATTTCTGGATAAAGATAGAGAGGAGCGGTGTATAACCGCTCACTTCATCCGCTCCTCCAGCTCTCTGCACAGCCAGGGAATCTGCGACTCGAACTCAGCGGCGTACCATCTGGCGTCACTGGCATCTGCAGTCGCTTCGATACACATTACCACGAAATCCGCAGCCAGCGCCAGTGCGTCGCCCAGTTCCAGTCCCCGCATCAGCCCGCCGAAAGCGGCGGAGGAGTAGAGATCTCCCGTACCGTGATAGCTCTGCGGGCATTTCCTCGTAAAATAGGAAAATTCATTTCCATCCCGGTCCAGGCTGGCAACTCCGAGCCTGCCCGGTTCAAAGCTCACGCCGGTGAGGACTGCGGTTCTGCAGCCAAGCTCCAAAAGCCGCTGTAAAAGCTCGTGAATATAGGTTTCATCATACTCGCCTTCCTGCCGATATGGTATACCGGTGAGCAGGCAGGCTTCCGTGATATTCGGCAGGATCACATCGGCTTTGGCGCATACTTTCGCCATGGCAGAAGGAAAACTCTCGTCGAAAGCCGGGTAGAGCTGGCCATTGTCCGCCATGGCAGGATCCACCAGGATCAGATTTTCACCGGTGCGGAAGCGGTCGAAGAAATCCGCAGTCTGTCCGCACTGTTCCCGGGAGGCAAGATATCCGGTGTAGATCCCGTCAAACGTGATCCCTTCTTTTTCCCAGGTGTCGGCGATCGGTTCGATCTGGTCCGAAAGATCTTTGCAGGTAAAGCTCCGGAACATGGTATGGTTGGAAAGGACAGCTGTCGGAAGGATGCCGCACTCCACGCCCATTGCGGAAATAACCGGGAGCGCCACGGTGATCGAACAGCGTCCGATACAGGAAATGTCCTGGACAGTAACAATTCTTTTCATAATAAAGTAGTCTCCTTTTGCTGGTATTGATTTGTGAAACGTATGCTGTAAATGCATGTTGTATATGCGCGCTGTATAGGAAAATATAGCAGAAACTGGATTGAATAAAAATAGCCAAAATAATATAATTTAACCAGTCCAGTTCATACGGTGGATCGGGAGCAAACTTCGGGAGGGGACTGCTGGCCGCAGAATAAAGAAAATGCCCGGGAGGTGTCCAGAATTTGTCCTGCGTGGATTACATAGAGTGTTATAAACAACGAAAACCCGCTAATCACAAGGGCTAACGGGCTTCGTCGTTTTTATAGTTATCTAAAGGAATGAGGGACTATCGGATTGGTTTATATGGTGTTATAAAGTGCTGTGAAGCCCGGAAATACGGGCTTCTTTTAATGTGTTCTTTTCGTGCTGTGTTGCAGTTTGCTGTCCCGTACTGTCCCAGAACTGTCCACGGGACAGATTAAAATAAAAAATTAAAAGCGTGTCACAACAAAGGAAGTATGGTATACTTTTGGGGTAGAGATAAAACACTCTAATAGGTAATATGGCAATATATAATGAATTTGGGCTTATTGAAATTGACGAAGCCAGAATTGATGAAACTTGTAATGCCTACTTCAAATGGAAAGACCTGAATACGTATATTTCTAACAATAGTCACAGAGGAATAAATATGCCGGATGCAATTAGTGAGCCTATGGGGTGTTATTGCTTAGGCTATTTATGGAATCGTGGCAGTGAAGTCGGTGACGCAACAAACCCGGAAACGGGTGAGAAAATCGAATTTAAAGCAACTTCCCGCTTTGAAGGAGATTTGTCTTCTTTTGGGCCGAAATGTGAATTTGACGATTTGGTATTTTTGAGATTTAATTTGGACGAGAACTTGCTGTATATCTATGACTTGAAAATTAACTCGGAAGAATTTGGAAAATATCCCGCAAATAGAACTCAAACAATCCAAGACCAAAAAGAACAGGGAAGACGACCTCATGTGAGTCTGCAACAATTATTTGTAGACGCACAAAATTTAGAGCCTGACATTATTTTCGATATTCGAAGATGCAAGGCTTACGACAGATTATCAGAATACTACCAAAAACTACTCGGTAAATAATACGAAAGGCGGAGTGTTTTATCTCTGCTTTTTCAAGTTGTAGATTGCGGCGCGCCGCGATTTATGATAATATAAATCATATTCTAATTAGCAGGAGTGAAAATAGATATGTATA
>CBJMC01400__coassemble_591_pt1 | contig 76016 bp, 55 predicted proteins | sample CBJMC01400__metabat2_high_PE_029 | metagenome-assembled genome bin CBJMC01400 | reverse complement strand
AAATTTTCAAGGGTTGTTGTCTATTGTTCAGTTATCAAGGTTCCTGTCGTTCTTTCTCAGCGACAGCTTTGCTATTTTATCACAGCTCTTTTCGCTTGTCAAGAACTTTTTTATTTTTCTTTTCTGTCTCATCTCCGGCTTTTCGACCGCTCTTTTCGACAGCTTTTATACTTTATCACATCGGCTCCGCTTTGTCAACAACTTTTTCCTGTTGTTTTCAGCTCCTTCCGCCGGGCGATTCGCCTCCGCGTCCCCGTTCCGGATCTCTGCTGTTTTAAGCGCTGTCCTCAGCGACAGGTGCTATCTTATCATGGCTGGAAGGAATTGTCAATGTTTTTTCTATTTTTTATTTATTTCAGACAATTCATGCAATTCCGATTATTCTGACAATACTGCCGTATCACATCCGAACATCTGAAACAGCTTTCTTTATTCCGTCCACAAACATCATCCAACATCGACCGGACGTCTGTTTTCTATGCTCTTCTATCCGATAACAGCCTGTCCGGCAAAAACTGCCGCTACGCCCAGTGCCATACTGGCGGCAGCATACAGCACTGCCATTCCAGTATTTCCGGAATTGATCAGGTCACCGGTCTCCAGGGCAAACGAGGAAAATGTGGTAAATCCTCCGCAAAGCCCGACCTTCAGGAACAGGATAACTCTCGGATTCAGCGTCTGATCTTTCGCTGCTGCAGCTGCGATCAATCCGATAATGAAGGATCCCGCCAGATTGATCGCAAATGTTTTAATCGGGAAATCCCAGGTCTCTTTCACCGGGATCAGTCCGATAAGATACCGGCATACCGAACCGATGAATCCGCCAATCCCTACGATGATACATTCAAGCATTTTCCCGCTCCTCCTTCTTTTTCTGTCCTGCTATTATACCGCGCTTTTTACCTGCTGTGAATTCTTTTTTCTCATCCGTATCCCATCTCTCCGCTCTTTTCTTTTATTCCGGTACAACAGCTTCTCAGTTCGTACCATTCGGAACAGTCTGCTGCTGTCCGGCCGGTTATCAGGACAAAATATCTTTCCCACGGGAACACAAAAAAAGAACGGGAATCCACAAGGAACTCCATCGTCCTTTTTTTGTATTCGTGAAATGCTGTATCAGCTCACGCTGTATGCAAATTTACCAGCCGCAGATTATGCCCGTATTTTTCGGACATCAAATATGGTTTGCCACCTCAAAGGCGTCCCAGATCGCATACATGATATTAGACACTTTCTTTGCGTCTCCCAGCAGATAGATCTCCGGCACTTCAAACTCCAGTTCATGATACAGGGTATTTTCCTCCCGGTATCCCACGGCAAGGATCACACTGTCTGTGAGCAGTTTCTGCTCTCCGTCTGCAGTCTGCACATCCAGAAGTCCATCTCTGAAACCGGTCACTTTTGCACCGGTCAATACGTTGATCCCATTATACGGCACCAGACGCTCCAGCATATCCTTGTTTGCGTGACAGAGCGGGCCGTTGACCGCCATCAGTTTGTCCAGAGCTTCCACAATAGTCACATTCTTTCCCTGCTGTGCCAGCCAGAGCGCTGTCTCGCATCCGACCAGACCGCCGCCGATAACAACTGTTGTGCTGCCGCAGTCTTTCTCTCCATTGAGCACATCCGCCGCCGTATATACGTGCGCATCGTCTCCAAGCGAAAATACTTTCGGTCGGGATCCTGTAGCCACGATCACTGCATCGTAGTCCGCTCCCAGGACATCCTCTTTCTTTACTTCCGTGTTCATATGTACAGGAACACCCAGTTTTTCAAGCTGGACTTCATACCATTTTGCCAGAGCATGGTCATCCTCCTTGAAATCCGGTGTACCGCCCGGAATCAGATTTCCTCCCAGAACAGCACCTTTCTCAAAAACTTCCGGCTTATGTCCGCGGATCGCCAGTACCCTGGCCGCCTCGCAGCCCGCAACACCACCGCCGATGACCATAACTTTTTTACTCTTAACGACAGGTTCGTATGCCGTCACACGTTCTCTCGCCGCCTGTGGATTTACCGCACAGTTGATCATGGAATACTCCTGGATCCTTCCCATACATCCTTCCTGACATGAGATACAGGGACGGATCTCATCGGCGCGGCTTCCGCGCAGTTTATTCACATAATCCGGGTCAGCCAGAAGTGGACGTCCGAGGCTTACGATATCGCACTCACCGTCTTCCACAGATTTGGACGCCATATCCGGGTTGTCCATACGTCCGGCACAGAGAACCGGCACGTCCACCACTTCTTTTACCATCTTACAGTACGGACGGAACAGTCCCTTTTCCTGATACATCGGCGGATGGTTCCACCACCATGCATCATAGGTTCCCACATCGGTGTCCAGTGCATCATAACCATAGGAGACAAGTAGTTTCGCCGCCTCAAGACCTTCCTCGATATCACGGCCTTTTTCCTCGAACTCTTCTCCCGGAAGAGCGCCTTCTCTCCAGTCCTTGATCATACTCTTCACACTGAAGCGCAGGGCAACCGGAAAATCATCGCCGCAGCGGGATTTGATCTCTTCAACTACTTCCTTTGCGAAACGCAGACGGTTTTCCAAAGACCCGCCGTACTCATCTGTTCTCTGGTTGAACATGGAGATAGCGAACTGATCCATCAGGTATCCTTCATGCACCGCATGGATCTCCACGCCGTCAAATCCGGCACGCTTTGCATTGTACGCTCCATCGCCGAATGATTTGATAATACTTTTGATCTCGTCGATCTCCAGCGGACGGCAGATCTTATCCAGCCATCTGTGGGGGATCGCAGACGGTGCCACCGGCGGAAACTCTCCTAAATTGGTAGGGATCGTAACCCTCCCGAAGCCTGCGGACATCATAAGGAAGATTTTGCTTCCATATGCATGAACTCTCTCCGTCATCTCTCTGCTGGTACGGATGAAATGAACCGGATTGTAAGTAGAGTTGGGGCAGTTCGGCATACTCTGCGTCTCAACCTTGCAGTCCGAGAAGGTAACGCCGGTAATGATCAGGCCGGTTCCTCCTTTCGCGCGCTCCACATAATAATCGATTCCGCGCTGGTTGAACCCGCCCTCTGCGTCTGCCAGCCCGAGAGGACCCATAGGAGCCATGGCAAAACGGTTCTTGATCTCAACAGAACCGATTTTCACCGGGGTAAAAAGATTTTTGTACTTCATCGGTCAGCCTCCTTCTTTGTATATTGATAATTTTTTCACATTTATTATACAAAAAGAAAGAGTCTGCCGTGTACAAACAAACTCTTTCCAGATGAAAACTTTCTATTTCTTTCTGCTTTTTCTGCTCTCCGTCAGGAATTCCCTCACCTTCCTGACCGACTCATACTCTGCCGTATCTTTTCTGCAGGTCCCGTAGATCTCCCAGTTCATTTCTTCCGCAAACGGTACCGCACGGAGTCCTTCCATATTCAGCTCTCCGGTCACCACCTCAGGCACGATGGCGATCCCGATCTTCTGGGAACAGAGCTTCTGCAGGACAATCCCGTCCACGCTCTTTGCCACGATCTCCGGCTCGAACCCGCACTCCCGGCACCGTCTTACCGTCTCCCGGCAGATCCAGAAGTCCTCATTCATGGACAGAAGCTTTTCCCCCTTCAGCTGGATAACGGAGACTTCTTTTTCCTCATAAAACGGATGTCCTTCATAGACGAGGATGCGGATTGGACATGAGGCAAGCAGCTCCTGCGAAAAAACTTCCGCTCCGCCCCCGGCGCTCTCTCTGCCCACGATAAGCCCGTAATCCAGTTCGGCGGCAAGCAGCTTTTCCCTGATCTGGGCATTGGAATATTCATAATACTCCACCGCAATTTCCGGATACCGGGCAATGAAATCAAAAATGTCCTGTATGGGCATCATATTAAACACCCCGTAAGCGCATCCGATGCGCAGCCGCTTCCCCCGGTTCTCAAGCTGGCGAATCTCACTGTCGATCAGGCTCAACTGGCGGATAATCTCGCCGCAGCGCCGGTAGAGCAGCACGGCGCTCTCCGTGGGAACCATTCCCTGTTTGCTCCTCTCGAAGAGCACCGTCTGCAGTTCGTCCTCCAGCTGACGGATATTTTTCCCTAGTCCCTGAGGCGTGATGAACAGCTTTTTCGCTGCCCGGTGTATGCTTCTCGTCTCGTAGACGGTCTGAAATTCGGTCAGTATCTTGGTATTCATGCGTCATTGCTCCCTTCCTTCCCAGTATAACACAGGAAGAATAGGCTGGCATGCCAAATATTGCGGAACTTATGGCAGGTCTCTGTAAAAATCTGTTGCCTGACTATTCTCCGGCCTGTACTCCGGCAGCATCATCCAGAAGCCCGAAAAGCTTCATTACCCGAAGGGCGCAGTTCTGCAGATCCGCCCTTGTCAGGCAGTATGGGTGGTTCTTATTATTCAGTGCATCCAGGATGTCTTCCTTATCCGAGGGCAGGCCCGGCATGGTAAGGTCATTTCCCGCCTTTATATCTCCTGCCGCCGATGCGCACGGATAGACATTTCCCTTTTTGCCCATACCACCGGTCACAAGCCAGTCAGTCATCACAACGCCTTCATATCCCCACTCGTCACGCAGCACACAGGTCAGCAGATCCCGGCTATTGCATGCATGCTCTCCGTTTATCAGATTATAGGATGTCATGATGCATCCCGGCATGGCGTTCTTCACGCAGATTTCAAAACCTTTCAGGTAGATTTCCCGAAGCGCCCGCTCACTGACGTGGCTGTTGGAAAAGTAGCGGTTTGTCTCCTGATTGTTGCACGCAAAATGCTTGATCGTTGTCACACAGCCCGGATGCTTCTGCACGCCTCTTGTAACTGCAGCCGCAGCAACTCCGGAAACCAGCGGATCCTCCGAATAATACTCAAAATTTCTTCCGCACAGAGGAGATCGCTGAATATTAAGCGCCGGCGCCAGCCAGATCTGGATTCCGAAAAGCTCCATCTCCTCCCCGACAACATCCCCGCAGGTTTCCATGACTTCTTCGCTCCATGACTGGGCCAGTGCCGTACCGATCGGAATTGCCGTACAGTACTGGTAATATACCGTTTCATCTTCCGGGGCACTTTCTGCCGCCGCGGACATGGCTTCGATTTCTTCCGGTGTAAGCGCGTAGACAATATCGCTCTGCTCCAGGGAGGTCTTTCCTTTTGCAGCCTCTCCATCCCAGGTATATTGCCTGCTGAGCCGGATTCCTGCCGGCCCGTCTGCCATAACTACAGGCGGCACGCCAAGATCCTTAAGATATGCCGTAGTCTCGCCGGCAGCGCCCGCCACCAGACTCGCCGCATTTCCGATGACCTCCACCATGGTATCCGCCTCTTTATAATTGCCGATGCACAGCCATGCAAGCTCTTCGTCTGTCAGCCCGGCAGCGAACTGTTCCGGGGTACATTTTCCGGAGATCACATCCTCATAACGGAACCTGCCACAGGAGACAGATTCTTCCGGTTCCGGACGGTATACATATGTCTTTGCCGGGATATCGGCACCTTTGAGCGGAATCACAGGGATTCCTTCCGGAATCTTGTCAGCAGAGTCCGCATTCTTATTTCTGATATCCGGTTTCCAGTCCTCAAAACCGGCTTTCCCGCAGATGTGTTTTACCTTTTCTGTCACCGCATCCGCATCGAGACTTAAGACCGCCGCCACAGAAGTCTCCGCTGCACTGGTTCCCACGCGGATCATATACTCACCCGCTTCCAGGATCCACGCTTCTGTTTCTTCATCGAAAGAAGCCATATCCGCCGTGTCAAAGCACAGTTCCAGAATCTCTTCCTCTCCGGGCAGAAGTTCACCTGTCTTGCCAAATGCAGCCAGTTCCTGAGCGGGTTTGTCCAGCTTTCCCCAGGGAGCCGAGTAATAGACCTGCACAACTTCTTTTCCCTTATATGCACCGGTATTTTTTACAGATACTTTTACCGTTACCTTGCGGCTGTCAGCCGAGACGTCCCGTACATTGACGGAAAAATCCGTATAGCCAAGCCCGTATCCGAATCCGAAATCCGCCGGTATTCCTGCTGTGCTGAAATACCGGTATCCCACATATACCCCTTCTCTGTAGAACGTATCGTCGGGATCTCCGAACCCTTCCGTCCCCGGATATTTTTCGATGGGGCACCACGACATTGTCAGTTTACCGGAGGGATATGCCTTTCCGAAAAGCACATCCGCAAGGGCGTCCCCGCTGCATGTGCCAAGCTGTCCCATCAGAAGGATGCATCCCACCTCACTTACCGGGGAAAGATCCACCATTCCGCCTGTGTTGAGCACAAGGACAAATTTCCTGTACTTCCTGCTGCAGGCGAGGATGTCCCGGATCTCAGTCTCTGTCAGCCGGATATCTCCCTTTTCGATTCTGCGGTCCGCTCCTTCCCCGGAGTCTCTCGCCAGAACATATACCGCCGTATCCGTCTCCTCTTCCGGGTCAGTGGACAGTTCATATTCCGGTTCCGGGCATGCCTTTCCCATAAGCATGAACAACAGCTCCACACCGGCTTCATCTGCGGCTTTCCGAAGTCCTCCGTAGAATGCTTTCTTTTCCCTGGTCAGGATCTCATCATATGCGTCCAGCCATCCTCCGGTAACGATTTCCACTCCGGCATTTTTCATGCCTTCTTCTACTGTTACAAAATGCCGCACATTCACATCGCCGGAGCCTGTGCCGCCTTTGACCGTATGTCTGGCGCCGCTGCCAAAGAGGGCGATTTTACTGCTTGTATCCAACGGCAGAGTCCCGTCATTTTTCAGAAGCACCATACACTCCGGAGCCAGACGGCGCATCTTTTCCACATGCTCCTTTTCAAACGGCTGTATCTGATCAGTCTGAATTCTTCTCATTGTTTTCTCCTTTATGAATTCCCAAACTCTTGATTTTTCTGATTATTTTTTCTTGTCATTTCTGTCTTTCTGTCCTGGCACTTCCGTCCTTCTGTTCCATCGGCAACGTATACTGCAGATCCAGGCTGCCGTCCTCCTTTTTCTTCCAGGACACAGATACCATCCCTCGGGGCGTTATCACTTTTCCTTTCGCCCAGGTCAGATATCCGGGCACAGGAGACACCTGGATCTCCCGGTATCCGGGAGCTTTTGGTCTTACTCCGAGGACCGCTGCCGGAAGTTCATACAGGGCAAGCGCTCCCCAGGCATGACAGTCGCTCCTGGCTTTCACATCATCCTCCACACAGGTGCTGCAGTGGTTTTTCACCATTTCCCGCCATACATCCCACTGGCGTTCTGTCCTGTCATAGATACCTGCCAGCTCCATGGCCCGGAACAGATAGAACGCCATGGCGACAGAACAGGGGGCATACTCTTCCCGGTCTGCAAGGGTGATCTCGAGCAGGCGTCTTCCCTCTTCCCTGTCTACTGTTTCTGTCAGGAGAGCGAACACCTGACAGTGCTGGCTGTAGGCTTCCACGCCGGGACCGTCCTGATACAGCCCGTCTCTCCCCCGGCAGTATGTATTGACGGCCGCTTTAACGGACGCCGCCCTTCTGCGGTACTCTTCTGCCATACCGCAGCGTCCGATATGATCAGACAGTTCAGCCGCATACATGAGCCCCAGCACATAGAGCAGGCTTTCCATGGTAAGAGGTCCCGCCTCATGCGCTTTTCCCGGCACACCTGTGGTCGCGTCCCACTGGGGCGTCCAGTCGATAAAGGACCAGTATTTTCCCACCACATTGAGCCCGCCGACGGGGCCTACCAGTCCCCTGTCATCCAGATTGCGTTCAAAGAAACGCAGAATTCCGTCGATCACCGGAAGATGGTCACGGATCAGATCCGGATCATCAAAATACATCATATGGTCGTAGACCATTCCGATATAATAGATGGAAAATCCGGGAATAACGTTCGGACCGGTCTGCGGATAACAGCAGTTGATCATCCCGTCATGCCGCACGGAATTCTTCATATCATTCATGCAGTTCCGGGCAAGCCGGTCATCTGCAGCCACCTGATACGTGTAGAGGATCTGGCTTCTGGAATCCATGGCATACTGAAGCTGCTCATAGTACGGGCAGTCCTCATATGTCTCATGCATACAGCGTTTCAGCGTCCTCTCGCTGATCTCCCAGACCGCAGCCAGAGACGGATCGCTTGTCTCCACATGGGTCTTTACTTCCAGTGGGTATCCGGTTTCCTGATAATCCAGTTTTTCCAGGACAAGCGGTTCTTCCCCCACGATAATGTCCAGCCGTATAAAACGGAATGTGCGAAACCAGAAGGGTTCATAGCGTTCCGGCCTGTCGCTTTTCCCGTACCCGGAGACGGTATAGACGTCCTCCTGACCGATCAGGACTCCGTTTTCGGCGTCTGTCCGGTCGCCTTTCTTCCCGCCCGGGAACATTCTGTCTTTTCCATCATCTCTGCAGTAATAACACTCGGAATAGAGCAGTCTGCACACGCTCCCTCTTCCCCCGGAAACTGCAAGCGAAAGATATGCGGTCATCTCTTCCCCGGACGTGATTTCAACAATCTCATGCGCCCCTGCAGGCAGGCAGATCGTGCTCTTCCCCTGCAGAAACTTCTCCCATTCTTCTTTTGTGCAGGCAGATTCGCGCAGGGCGCTGACCCCGGAAAATCTTCCCGGCACCCGCTTCATCGGCGGGATTGTCCGGGCATAGAGGTTGCCCGGGCTGACTGCCCTCTTTACGGCAAGGAAGGGGTAAGGCACGGCATTCTTCCAACCGCTGTCGTCAAACTCCGGTTCCTTCCAGTAGTCGCTCTCCTCGTCTCCCTGTGCCCTCTCATAGATCCAGAGCGGGGCGAAGAAGGGATGTTCCCCTGTGATCTCACAGTTTTTCCTTTTCCTTACCTTCCAGGTTCCGTCCGCCGAGAACTGCCCGTTCTCCTCCTCCAGATAAAAGCCGGGCATATTTGTCCGGAACATACTGAAATTTCCCTTTTCCGGCTCCTTCGGGTAGCGCAGCACACAGGCTGCCAGAACATTTTTCCCTTTTTTCAGCCAGGGGGCAAGATCCACCGTATCGTAATACCAGTTCTCGTGATCCCCTTTCTGGGGACCATCTTCCACAAAACTTCCGTTTACATAAAGCCTGTATCTTGTATCCGCAGATACACGGACCCGCAGCACCTCCGGCTGCGGGTCGAGATCCATGACTTTTCGGAAATAAACCAGTTGCGGAACCGATGCGTCTGACGCATCACATTCATCTGTCCATATCCATCCTGATGCCTTTGACATCAGAGCCATGATATCGCCCATAATCGGAATCCTCCTTTTATTCCCATTTCTGTTACTTTTAAGCCGGAAGCCGCGGGCATCAGCCCTTAACGGCTCCGATGGCAATTCCTTTGACAAAATACTTCTGGAAGAACGGGTACAGCACCATGATCGGCAGGATACCCACTACGGAAATCGCCATACGGATACCAACCGATGGCATCTCCATGCTTCCGCCTGCTGCCGAGATCTCCGAGCTTGACGACAGGAACTGTACGTCCTGGAGAATACGGTTCAGCAGGTTCTGCAGGCTGAACAGCTCCGTATCTGTCACGTAATACAGACCGTTTGTCCAGTCGTTCCAGTAAGCGATTCCCACAAAAAGTCCGACAGTCGCCATAATCGGAAGGGACAGGGGCAGGATCATCTTGAAGAAGATGCGGAACTCTCCCGCTCCATCGATCTTGCACGCCTCGATGATCTCCACCGGAATATTCTGCGCAAAATAGTTCTTCATCAGAATCACGTTGAATCCGTTCATCAGCAGCGACGGCAGGATCAGGGACCAGATCGTATTTTTCAAGTGGAAGATCTGGGTCCACATGATATAGGATGGTACGATACCGCCGTTAAAAAGCATGGTAAAGAACACAAGGAATGCAATCACTGTTTTTCCGGAAAAATCCTTCCTCGAAAGCGGGTACGCAAGCATCGGCGTAATAATCAGGCTTCCTGCCGTCCCGACGATCGTAATAAACAGGGTAATTCCATACGCCCGCAGAATATCGGAAGCTTTCCGGAACAGGTAAATATAAGCATCCAGGCTTAACGATTTCGGGAAGAAGGAGTACCCGTCCAGAATCAGTTCCTGCTCCGACGTGATCGAGCCGGTCACAAGAATCCAGATCGGCGCGATCGCACATACAGCGAGAAGGAGCAGAATAATATGGATAATAACCTGAAAGATTTTTTCTCCCCGTCCTAATACATTTGACATCTTGGCACCTCCTAAAACATTGCATTTTCCGGGCTGAGCTTACGCACAACCGCATTTGCGGTCAGCACCAGAATGAAACCGACAATCGACTGGTAGAAGCCCGCTGCAGATGACATCGCGATATCGCTCTGCTGCATCAGCGCCCGGTATACATAGGTGTCGATCGTCTGCGTTGTAGAGAATACCGCGCCGGAATTCATCGGCATCTGGTAGAACAGACCGAAATCCGAGTAGAACATACGGCCGATGCTCATAATCGTCAGCATGATTACCGTAGGCTTCAGAAGCGGCAGGGTAATATAACGGATCTGCTGCCACTTTCTGGCGCCGTCAACCATGGCGGATTCATATAACGATGTGTCAATTCCGATAATCGAAGCCATGTAGATGATCGAGGAATAACCGATCCCTTTCCACAGATGGACGAAAGTCAGGATAAACGGCCATTTTCCCGGATCGTTGTACCAGTCTACCGCGCTCATGCCAAGCATCTCCAGGAAATTGTTGATCAGACCTGTCTCCTTGCTCAAAAATGCATATCCGATATATGCGCAGATTACCCAGGAAAGCAGGTACGGCAGGAGAATAACCGTCTGGAAAAACTTTACTTCAATCTTCTTGCGCAGCTCGCTCAGCATGATTCCCACAGCTACGCCAAGTATCGTTCCGAGTACGATAAATACCAGGTTATAGAGAATCGTGTTTCTGGTCATCGTAAAGGCAGCGTCTGTCTTAAACAGATATTCAAAATTGTCAAGCCCTACCCAGTCGCTTCCCCAGATTCCCTTTGAGTAGTCAATTTTCTTAAAAGCGATGAACAGACCTATCATAGGACCATAATTATTGATAAGCAGATAGAGCATTCCCGGTATGATCATCACCCAGAGGGGCCACTGCCTTCTGAATTTGCCGGCTTTCCGGGGAGCCGCTGTTTTCACTTTACTCATGGGATGCCACACTTCCTTTCCCCTGTCACTGCTCTGCACGCCATTCGTCGTACTGGCTCTGTTTCTCGTCTATAATGTTCTGAAGACCTGCGCTGTAGAGCGCTTCGTTGAATTTGTCGATCTCTGTGTCCGGATTCAGTGTGCCGCACCGCAGCCCCGGAAGATACTCCGCACCTACATTGCTGACAGCCGCGATCTCATTTGAGACAGATGAGTTGTCATACGAAAATCCCATGGCAGGTGAGAACTGCGCTGTCTTATTGTTCTCTTCCAGTCTCTGCATCAGCGTCGTGTCACGGCCTTCGCCCCAGATATATGCAATGAACTGATTCCCAAAGAAATAATCCATATTCAGTCCGTATTGTGTCGTCTGCGCGTCAACCCCCTCCGGGAAATCAACGGTTCCGTCCCCCATTACCTGATAGTCTTCTCCTTCGATTCCCCAGTCAAGGAGATTGACAACATCCGGATTCGTATACATTTCATTTAAAAATTTCATGGCTGCCTCCGGGTGCTCCGATGTTGCGGAAATGGCAAATCCCATACTGTTTACGTCTGTTGTGGTGATAAACGGATCAAGGATTTTTATCGCACTTACGTCCACACCGGTAGCTGTCTCGATCTGCTCCTCCTGTCCTTCTTCTCCTTTGATGAAGAAACTTGCCGCCCGTCCGTTCATCAGATATGTATTTTCTGTCTCCTGGGTCGTTGTAGCATCTTCCAGAACATACCCGTTCTGGTTCCAGTCATAGGCATAGCCGACCAGTGTCTTGAACTCCTCTGTCTCATAGACATTTGTGACCGTCTCGTAATCATCCGGCATCAGCACACCATAATCATCGTTCATTCTGTCGGCAAAAGGCATGGTGTCTGTGAACGCAAGTGTGTTGCTGGAGTAAGGCACGATACATGCCAGTTCCGGATGCGCCTCATGAATCTGGGCATACATTTCTGTGATGAGATCAAGATTTTCACAGTACTCTTCAAAACTTGATGCCTGTTTCAACTGATCCACCGGAAGGGAAAGCTCGTCGATCAGATCCTGACGGATGACGATCGTCATGGATGCCGCTTTTCCGTTCAGAGAGGGAAGCGCATAGACAGAGCCGTCTTTTGTCGTCGATTTCAGAAACTCTTCCCCGATCACCTCTTTTGCATCTGCCCCGTATTCATCAAGATATTCATTCATGGCCAGCATCTGGTTTTTGGACAGCCATGAACTGTATGTACCGATATAGCCCATTACATCCAACTGCTCCCCGCCCGACTGCATCAGACCGATCTGGTTGTTATAGTTCGCCATGGAAATCCCTTCGATATCCACATGTACATTAATCTTTGGCTCAAGTATCTCGTTTAGAGCCTTCTCGATCCGTTCCATATCCACCGTCTTTACAAGTGGTGTGGCAAATACAATGGATTCCACTCCGTCAGAACTTTCTCCGCTCTCCCCGCTGTTTCCTCCACAGCCCGCCAACAGGGTTACAGACATTGATGCGGTCAGAAGCGCCGCCAGTACTCTACTCTTCTTCATGTTTCATTTCCTCCTTATTCATTTACTGGTATTATTATAGTGAATTTCCGGCGTCTTTTCTCCCGCTGTACCGTTCAGAATTAACGCCCCGGCGGACAGTTTTTTTCTGTCTTATACAAAAAAATGGCTGACCTGCAGCCATTTTTTCTCTGAAAATATCATTTTTCTGTTATTTTACCGCTATTCCGTCCTGTGGCGGTAACTGCTCGGCAGATATCCGGTCTGTCTCTTAAACATCTCTGAGAAATAGGAAAAACTGCTGTACCCGAGCCTTTCGGCGATCATGCCAATGCTTTCCCGGCCCTCATCAATCAGCTCCTTTGCCCTCTCGATCCTGCATCTGCTGATATATTCCGTCAAAGTAATGCCCGTCTCTTTCTTAAATATCTTTGACACATAATCCGGGGAGAAATTCATCGCCTCCGCGATCTCATTCCTGCCGATCTTTTCTTCGATATGTTCCCTCACAAATCTCTTCATATCTGTAATCATCGGACTCTCTTCCTGGTCTTCGGAGCGCACCTGATCCAACTGCTCATAAAGCCCTGTCAGAAGATCCGCAAAGGCGTCCACAGAAGTATAGGCTTCCAGAAGCTGGTTCTGTAACTTTTCTGTCCAGATTTCGCTGTCTGAATAATTTTTCTTCTGCTGATAAGCGGACAGTGCCTTGTTGACCAGAGAAATTCCGTAAAAGAGCTGCTGTCTGGACAGTTTTACGCTTTTTACCGTGTGAAGCGTCATATCCAGTTCCGTCTTTTTCTGTTCTGTAAGACATCCGGCAGCCTTCTCAAAAAGCTGGCGCACATCCTGTGCGGACGGTTCCTGCTCTCCCTCAAAGATCACCCCGCATGTCACAGAGACATTTTCCCTGTCCAGCTGCTGCAGGCGCTTTCTCGCCCCGTAGAGCTCGTCGCCGTAGCAGGGCATGCCCGCATAGATTACCAGGCGGACGCCTGCCACATTCCGCAGCACATCGATATATTCAAAAAGACGTTCTCTCAGTTCTTCCCCGTCGTCTGCAACGATCATCCAGAGATACTCCTGTGAGTTGACAATACGGTTCTGGTCTTCCTCTTTTAGGAAAATATCCCCCGCAATGTTGCAGAGAATATATTGGAAGAGCGTACTGTCCTCAATCTGCTTCTCCGCCTTCTGGGAGATCCTGCCGACAGGAATTCCAAGCAGCCGGTAGGTCTGGTCGATGGGAAAGGCGATTCTTTTCTGCTCCGCCAGTTCCATGATTCCGTCAATCTGCGTCAGGTTTTCATCTTCCAGAAGCCTCTTCCAGAAATCGCTGACGATCAGCCCGCGGTCCCGGAACCACAGTTTCCCCAGGGAGGCTTCCTCTTTCTGGTGCCTCTCCTCCCGGATACCAAGCACCACCCGCTCAAGAAGCTGCTCCAGAGCTTCAAAATCAACCGGCTTTACAATATACTCTACAAACCCCAGACGGACAGCTTCCCGGGCATAATCAAACTCCATATGGCACGTCAGGCAGATACTCTTGCAGTCAAATCCCTGCTCCCGCACCCACTTCATCAGCTCCAGACCGGATTCCCCCGGCATCTCCACATCGGTCAGAATGATATCCACCGGGTTCTCTTTCAGTATCTCTTTTGCCTTCTGCGCATTGAAGGCAATAAACACTTCGTCCACACCGATCTTTTCCCAGTTGAGCCTCTTCTTTATTGTGCGCACAACATATACTTCGTCATCAACAATCAGTACATTCAACTCTGTTCCCTCTCTTCCGTTGATATCGTAATGCGGATCTCTGTTTTTGCTCCGTGTGGTTCCAGGTTGGACAGCTCAAAGGAGCTGCGCCCGGGATACATATATGCAAGCCGGGTCTTGCAGTTCCACAGCCCTATATGGCCTTCCGGCGCCGCCGTCTCCTCTCTGAAATGCCGCAGAATCTCTTCCGGATATCCTTTCCCGTTGTCTGTCACAGTGCAGATCATCTCTCCCTCTTCCACAGATACACAGACAGACAGGTGGACTTCTTCATAGAAGTTAAATGCATACTTCATGGAATTCTCCACAAGAAGCTGGATCATCAGCGGCGGAATCTGTATCTCCTCTGCCCTTTCATCCACGGACTGCTCATAATGGAACATATCCCCGTACCGCATTTCCATAATCTTAAGATAATTGCCGATATGTTCGACCTCCTCACGGACTGTGGTCACACCGTCCTTTGTATTCGTCAGGTAGCGGAGATAGGCGGACATGTTTTCCGTCATCTTTTTTATCATCGGCACGTCGTCATTCTGCGCCATGGCGTTAATCAGGTTCAGAGCGTTCAGGTAAAAATGAGGCTTGATCTGAAGCTGCATGAAATTCATCTGCATCTGCTGGCGCCGGATCTCATCCTCATATGCCTGGATTTTCAGTTCCCGGATCTGACCGGTCATATTATTGAAAGAACGGATCAGATGCTCCATCTCCCTGCTGGAGTGACCGCCTGCAATCACAGTGTCAAGGTTCCCTTTTTCCACCTGCTCGATCCCTGCTTCCAGACGCCGGACAGGGACAAACACTCCGTCCGACAGATTTTTAAGCATCCAGGGCAGGAGCACTGCCGCGAACAGAAGCAAAATCAGAATACAGAGCCACCGGATCTGATAGAATACCGACAGCAGCGCCTCCCGCTCCACCACGTCGATGAGCCGGAAATTCCCCGCATCGGAGTGTACGCCGAACATCAGATACTGATTATTCTCACCCGCGTAATAATACTGAGATATGTCCCCCGCATAATTCAGATTTTCCAGTTCCGGCGCAACTTCTGTATAACGCTCTCCCTCCTCGGACACAAAGCAGAGCGTACTGTTTTCCGCCATCTTCCAGTTCTGTACCGGAGTCATAAGCGTATCAAAACTGGTCCATGCCGCAATAATGATCTCGTCATTCCCCGCGGCGCACACAAGGAATTTCTTTTCTCCCGGACTGCATACGTTCCATATGCCGCTTTTTAAGAGCAATTCTTCTCTGTTGCGTACAATATACTCCAACATCTGTTCACGCTCGGAAAAATCAGAACTATGGCTGTTAAATGTATAGATTTTTCTCCCGTTCACCGGAGAATATACCAGGATTCCTTCTACCATATCATACAGGAGAACTCTCTCCCGGATTTCTTCCATATAATGAATTGCGCCCAGATAGGAAGTCCGGCTGTCCTCCGAAGAGAAATCTGCCGCATATCTTCCTTCCTGTCCTTCTGAGACAATGTATTCTGAGGCACGGGACAGGTCATTATCCAACTGCGCCATATTCAAAGACATGGCGTCATATGTATTCTCGTATATTCTCTGCTGTATCAGCTCAATCGAATACGCATTAATCACAAACAGAAGCACAAAAACCGGGATGCATGCTATAAGCACAGCTCCCGTCACACGTTTTCTCAGAGAAATCGGTTTCTTTCCCGCCATCCTTTCCTCACCTCTCTGGTTACAATATTACCACATGTATTTTATTTATGAAATCACTAATTTTGGTGAGGGGATCTTGATCGAGTTTATTACCGGTAGTTTGGATGATGTTGTAAGAATTGTATATTATTCAGATGAAAGTCTGGTCAATATGCTGAAGAATGAGTATAACATAGAATTTTTGCTGCTTTTCATACGTTTGTCAGATTCCAGGCCGTACTGCCCCATGTTGGCACGAAGACCCGTAGTGGAGCGCCGGTCCTTGGGCTGCGTTCTTTGCAGCCTTGTACCGCTGCGCTCCACTCCCGAGTGAAAGCGTGGCCGCCGGGGCAATATAGAACAGTACAGCCGGATGACTGACAGACATGTGAAAAGCAGCGAATTTTTATTTATTTTTCCTTCTTTGCCTCTCCCTCCGGGAAGATGATCTTAAATACAAAGAAGAAGATGATCATGGACACACCGCCTGTGATAAATGTTACAAGGATGTTGTAGATCGCCGGCGCCACATATGCTGCTGCGATCGGCATCCACAGGTTGTTGAAGCCGTTACAGATCAGAGAGATCAGCACCCATGCGATAAAGTACCACATTGCCTGATAGACCGGGTTGCCATGGCTCTTGAAGGTGATATTCCTCTGCAGCGGGAAGTTGATGCACTGCGCCACGAAAGATCCCACCTCATAGCTGATGAAGTATCCGAGACCGCCGCCGATCATCACCTCGCCTGCTGCGTCATAGAGCACATTATATCCCAGAAGGCTCCAGGTGAAAGGCACGCCAAGAATATTCATTTCTACCTGAGGCCACATGAACTCCGTCCCTGCCAGTTCTTTTCCGAGGATCCCCGGCATAAAGGTGAAGAAGAGATACTGAATGATCGTCACACCCATGCTGAATACGAAAAAGTAGAAGATCTGATACACCCATTTTGCAAGCTTCGGATGCTTTTCTTCAAAATTCCCCCAGATCTTTAACCAACGGTCTTTTATTCCTGTTCCTGCACTACTGTTACTCATCACTTTCCCTCCATTCTTGAGAGAGATAATTGGTTTCCTGATATATATATAACGCCGGTTCCTATTTCCCGGAAATCTTCTTCACATACTTCTGGTTCTGCCTCTGGTTGCGGAAGAATCCTGCGATCGTGTGCCCCAGTCCCCGGAAGAGATGCCCGTTGACCATGGTCACGATGCCTTCCACCATCTCCATGCTCACCATTCCGCCGGTCATCTTGGCGATCGCGCGGAAAGGCATGTTATAGATAAAGAGGATGTTCAGATCCGGCTTGCCTGCATCCTCGCTCTTCTTCTTCATCTGGGTCAGCTTCTTATATGCGAACCTTGCGATCGGACTCTTTGCATAGTACATCTGGCAGATCGCGTCGTTGACGGTCAGGTCGCCGCTCCATTTTCCGCTGGGGATCGGCATGCCTAAGAGTTCCTGGAACTCCTTGTCCTCCACCTGGCTGATCAGTCCGGAATAGTAGGACGGCATCCGGTTCGTATAGTATGGATAGGTCTCTGTCGTTCCCTCCACGTCAGCCTCCGCGGTCAGCCGGATATCCGCGCAGCTTGCGCCGATCATGATCGTGTATGTACCGCCTTCTACTTCCCATTTGTTCGTGCGCACGTTCCAGTAGCGGAAAGTCTTGTCATCAAAGGGGATCGTTACCTTCCGGCTCTCTCCTGTCTTTAAGAACACTTTCTGAAAGCCTTTGAGTTCCTTCTCCGGACGGAATACTTTTGCATCTTTCAGGCCCACATAGAGCTGCGCCACTTCCGCGCCGTCCACCCTGCCGGTATTGGTAAGGGTAAATTCCACACCATCCTGGCTGACAGTCAGATCGCTGTACCGGAACTCTGTGTAAGACAGTCCGAACCCGAACGGGAACTGGACTCTCACTTTTGCGGTGTCATAATAACGGTACCCCACATACAGAGCCTCTCTGTATTCGGAATTCTTCTGTTCGCTCGGGAAGTACCGGAACGCCGGAGTATCCTCGTAGCGAATCGGATAGGTCTCGTTCAGTCTTCCGGAAGGATTGGTCTTTCCGGTCACGATGTCAAGCATGGCGCCTGCGCCCGCCTGCCCGTAGAGATATCCATGGAGCAGAGCCTTCAGGCTGGCGAGCCAGGGCATTTCCACAGCCGCGCCGGCGCTCAGGATACCGACTACATTCTCGTTTACCCGTGCAATGGACTCAAGAAGGGAGATCTGGTTCTGCGGTATTCTCATATGGGTCCGGTCGATTCCCTCGGACTCGCTCAGCTCATCCAGTCCAAAGCAGTAGATCACCACATCAACAGAACGGGCCAGATCCACAGCTTCTTTCTCGAGTACTGCATCTGCTTCTCCTGTGCGGACATAACCTTTCACCATTCCGTCAACGACCAGGTCATACTCCTTGATCAGGTCTGTCATCTTATCCAGCGCAGTGGCATTTACCACGGAGGAGCCGGCGCCCTGGTATCTCGGTTCAAAGGCAAAATCACCGATCAGGGCCACATGCGTACCCGGTTTGAGGGGGAGGATATTTTCTCTGTTCTTTAAGAGGACTGCACTCTGGGAAGCTGCCTTCTTCGCCAGTGCGTGATGCGCGTCCTTATCAAAATCCGCCGGTTTTTCCCTTTCTTTTGTCAGTGTCATCACCGCGGTGAGCATCCGGTCCACGCAGGCGTCCACAGCCTCCTCGGAAAGCTTTCCTTCCTGCACAGCCTTCACGATCTGCCGTGCGGAATCCATTCCCGGTGTAGGCATCTCCAGATCCGACCCTGCCGCCACACCTTTGATGTGGTCGTTGGAGCCGCCCCAGTCCGTGATCACAATGCCGTCATATCCCCACTCATCGCGGAGAATATCCTTGAGCAGGTGCATATTCTCATTCGAGTAGGTTCCGTTCACCTGATTGTAGCTGGTCATAAGGGCATGTGCATCCCCCTCTTTGATGGCGATCTCAAATCCGGTCAGGTAAATCTCTCTCAAGGTACGCTCATCCAGTACTGCGTTCATTGCCATTCTCCGCAGCTCCTGGCTGTTTACCGCAAAATGCTTCGGGCACGCATATACGCCCTGGCTCTGGATTCCCCGCACGTATCCTGCCGCCATCTTTCCTGCCAGATAGGGATCCTCGGAGAAATACTCGAAGTTTCTTCCGCATAACGGACTTCTCTTGATGTTGAGTCCCGGTCCCAGCACGACATGGACGCCCTGTACGGCAGCTTCCTCGCCGAGCGCTTTTCCGATCTCTTCGCCCAGGGACGGATCCCAGCTGTTCGCCATGGTTGCAGCCGTCGGGAAACAGGTCGCCGGAAGGGACGGGTTGAGTCCTAAGTGGTCGCCTGCCCCGGCCTGCTTGCGGATGCCGTGAGGGCCGTCGGAACAGTACATGGACGGAATACCCAGACGGTCAAAATTCCAGGTCTGCCACTCCCCCTTTCCACTAAGAAGCGCAGCTTTTTCTTCCAAAGTCATCTTCTGAATGATCTCACTGTTTTTCAAAAATCTCTCCTCCTTTTTCGTTCCGCAGGTTCTTGCCTGCCTGTCTGCTCTGTCAGATAACTTAACACATTTTTTATGTTTTTTTCCCATTTCTGCATAACTTGCCTGTTTTGGAGCACAACTGGCATTTTCGCCGCAGAAATCATTCTTTTCCCGGGGATCTTACAGATGCCATCCTGTCATAAAAATGCAGGGATACCAAAAATCTGGTATTTTTGGTATCCCGCAAAGTAAAACTGGTATTGATTATTCAGCTCCAGATTCCTGATCTGTTTTTTCTGCCTGATGTATCTGATTCACTTGAACTGCTGCTTTCCGCTTCTTGTATACTTTGCGGACTCTCACTGCCTCGTAGAGAATGATCAGCACTGCAAGCACAACGTCCACAATGATCAGCACGATCTGCCACAGGAGCAGGCCGGTGTCGATATTTTCCGGCTCATATGCACGGCTGTTCACTACCGTGTAGAAGATCCGGTGGACCGATTCTCTCATGTTCCGGACTGTCGCGGCAGAATCTGTGCCTGTCACGTAGTTGGAACCTGTGTCATAGCTTGCCAGACAGGAGCTTCCTCCGTTGTAGATGGATCTCGTCGCATCCATGTAACCGAAGTTTGCAAAATAGTCTGTCAGGACAAATCCTTCAAATCCCCACTCGTCACGGAGTACGGTCTCAAGGAGCGGCGCGCATGCCCCTGCCCACTGGGATCCGATGTAGTTGTAGGAGGACATCACAGCCTGTGCGTTTCCCTCTTTTACACAGATTTCAAAAGGTTTCAGATAGATCTCACGGATCGCCTGTTCGTTTGACCATGTGGTAAGCATCTCCCAACGGTTCGTCTCCTGATCGTTCAGTGCAAAATGCTTGATGTAGGCGTACACACCGTGCTCTGCAGCGCCCTGAACTGCCTGGGATGCGATCTTGCCGGAGAGAAGTCCGTCTTCCGAATAATACTCAAAGTTACGTCCTGCAAATGCGCTTCTGTGGATATTCATAGCCGGAGCATACCATCCGGATACATTCATCTCATCTGCCATCTCTCCGATGCTCTGTCCGAAAGCGCGGGCGATATCTTCGTTAAATGTATTGGCGATCATAACGCCGCAGGGGAATCCGATAGAACCTACACCTGTAAAGTTGTTGTTGATGGAAGCCGGGCCGTCGCAGTCTGTCGTCTGGACCTTGCCCACACTGTCAGCCGGCGCGATCTGATAGCCTCCCAGGGCGATCAGCTCGTTCATCTCGTCCACGGTCATCTGATCCAGGAGCAGGTCCCACTGCTCATCATCATATTCCAGACCTCTTAAGTCAGCCAGCTCCAGACCGTTGTCCGCGCCTGTCGTCGGCATCTGGGCATCCGGATCCTCCTCCGGCACCCAGTTGGAATTGTTCGTAAACTGTGCCTTATCCTCCTCCGGCATGCTGAAGTTCGTCGGAGCCGCCGTGGCTGTCTCATAATTTGCAAATCCGTCTGCCCGGGACAGATACTCGATCTCACCTTCTGCAAAATCAAACTGGTTTGTCGCAGTTGTCAGGTCAGTAGACCGGCTGTTGTCCCCCGAGTATGTAACCGTCTCCGGAATATTATATGTCCTGGAATCGATCACGTTGTGGGAATCGCTTCTTAAACTGATCACATAGTCTCCTGCCTCAAGAACGTATGCCTGTGCATTTTCGTAATCATAGGAAGCCATGTCCTCGATACTGAATGTAAGAGTCAGTGTCTGGGAAGCTCCCGGTTCGAGCAGATCCGTCTTGTCGAATGCTGCCAGGTTCACACTGGCTTTCTCAATCCCGCCATTCGTATACGGCGGTGTATAGTAGATCTCCACCACGTCTTTGCCTGCGGTATCTCCGGTATTCGTCACTGTCACATCCACGGAAATGGAGTCGTCCGTCACTGTCAGATCGCTCATCTCCTGAGTAAATGTAGTGTAGGAAAGTCCGTAACCGAAGGGGTATACCACCGCTTCATCGTAGTTGATCAGTCCTTCCTCTGCCGCCGTCTCATAGAAGCGGTACCCTACATAGATGCCTTCCACATAATTTACGAAGTGTGGAAGCGCTCCCGGTACGAACTGGTCATCCTCTGAGATCTGGAACTCTTCCATGTTGTCGTATGTAAAGTCTCCGAAATTATTAAATGTGGGGGAGGCCGTCAGGTCTGCCACAAATGTATCCGCTGTCTTTCCGGACGGGTTCACGTCTCCTGCAAGGATGCTTCCCAGAGAATTGAATCCGTTCTGTCCTGTACCCGGACACCAGATGGCACTCTTGATCTGGGGATACTCGTTGACAAATCCAAGCTCCATTGTATTTGCCCCGTTGTAGACGACGATGACGTTTTCAAAGTTCTCGCACACCATCTCCAGCATATTGCGCTCACTCTGGCTCATCTCCAGATAATGGCTTCCTTCCGGGAAATCCACATAATCTTCCGAATTGTTCGTATAGTTCACACCTGTCATGTTCTGCGGAAGATCAATATGCTCGCCGCCCGGACGGGAGAATACGACCATGGCCGTATCGGAAAACTCTCTTGCGTTTGCAAGCATGTCTTCGGAATAATTTTCAACCGGCGGTTCCGGAAGTGTCCAGTCCTGCGCCCACATGCCCACTTCCGGGCGGTCTGCGCGGTACTCGGTGTAGAAATCCGAAAGTTCCGTGTTCAGGTTGAATCCTGCATTCTCAAGTCCTGTCGTCAGGTTCACGATCTCATAAGAATCCGAGAGCGCCCCTGATCCGGTTCCTCCATAGACCGGGTTGGTGGAAGCCCAACCGAATACATTGAGATTCCTGTTGTCCGTCAGCGGCAGAAGATTATCCTCATTTTTCAGCAGCACGATTCCTTCATCCGCGATATCCATGCCGAGTTCCTCCGCCGAGGCCTGCGTCTCCTCTGTGATCGACCCCGACCCGCTCACCAGGGAGAGCAGGGTTGACATTGGTCCCGTACAGATCAGGTTCGCAGTGATCACGACTGCCAGAAGCACCGCAACTCTCGCCTGAGAGCGGATCAGGTACTTCTTCGGCTCCTTCACCTTCATGACTGCAATCGTGATAATGATCCCCAGCACGACCGCAACGCCGATCGCGATCAGATACGGGCGGATCAGCTCCAGGATGCTCATCACATCGCTCCAGTTAATATCCAACATCCTCTTTCATCCTCCTTTTTCTTTACACTGCTTTCACAGAAGAATTCCTCCCTGCTGTCCGTTTTGTACTTTATTCTGTGTAAAGCTTATGTAAATTTTCTCTTTTCTTTATCTGAATTATAGAGATAATTCAAAAAAATGTACAATGCCAAAAGGGAAATGTGGTATAATCAAAACGCATAGTGATACTTCACAAAGATTTCAGGAGATTTACAGAAAAAATGTTTGAATTATATCAGTTGGAACAGCTTGTCACGATCGCGAAATGTGGAACATTGTCAGAAGCGGCCCGGGAGCTCTATATTTCCCAGCCGGCACTCAGCCGTTCCATGCAGAAACTGGAGAAGGACCTGGGATTTCCGCTCTTTGAGCACAGGAAGAACCGGGTGATCATGACTCCCACCGGGATTCTCGCCGTCTCATACGCCAGGGATCTTTTAAAACGTGCCCGTGAGATGCAGGACCAGCTCACTCTTTACAACCGCACCCGTAACACGATCTCCATAGGTTCCTGTGCCCCGGCGCCGCTCTGGGAGATGATCCCCGCCTATTCCTACCGTTATCCGGACATGGCCATCTCCACGGAGATCCATGCGGAAGAAGAACTCCTGATCCGCAATCTGGAAGAAGGAATCCACAGGCTGATCGTCACAACGGGCCCGGTGGAAAAGGAAGGCATCATAAGTGTTCCTTATTTTGAAGAAATTCTGTATCTTGCAGTGCCGAAAGACCACCCTCTGGCACAGCATGAAGAACTGTACCTGAGAGATCTGAAGAACCTGACCATCATCCTCCACTCCCGGATCGGATTCTGGTATGATCTGTGCAGACGTGAGATGGTAAACCCGAATTTTATCCTGCAGGACGATCTTGATCAGTTCGTGGAGTTAAGCGCCTCCAGTTCGCTTCCCTCCTTCACTACCAATGTCTCGTCCCGCCGCTTTCACCGGGATTATGACCGCGCCTTTATCCATATCCTGGATGAGGAGGCAAACGTAATGTACTACTGCTCCTGCCTGGAGGCAGAGGCGGAATACCTGCCGAAAGCTTTGCAAACAGCAGAAGAAACCGCCGGTGAGGACTGATCTTCCGGTATCCTGTCCTCTCCGACGGTTCTGCTCTTTCCCGGCACCGTACAGCCTAAGCGTGCACGGCCGTATAAGGTTTTCTTTTAAAAACCTCCCTTGCCCGGGCATCCACTTTCGATTCCATACCGGAATAACTCCTTGCAAGGTCCATCTTGATATGTTTGATCTTTCTTCTTTCTTTTCTCATATTCCATCCCACACTTTCGGCTGTATTTCCCGGATGTCCTTCCGGCTGTTGATATGCCTACTGTAGCACGAAAATATAGAATCACTGTTAGGGAAATTTTAAATTCAGGTAAGATTTCCTTTTGCAAGATTTTTAATGCTTCCGTTCCAGTAGTTTTCACCTTTTTTTGAATAATAAACGATCAGTGTTTTACTCATCGGAAATCCTCCTTTATTTTTCTGACTCTCATTTTAATGATTTTCTGTAAAGAAACAATTCCGATTTCCGATGGTTCGCATAAGTATAACTTATGCGAAAAACTAATTATAAGCCGGCGATTATCCAAATGACAGACAAAACGAATTGGACATGCCGATCCCGTTTACGTTATACTAAACACAAAAAAAGAAAGCTTGACAACTTCTTTCTTCACTTTCATAATAGTCCCCGGAGGTAGCTCTATGAACGAAACACATCATTTCCATGAAAATTCTGATCATTCAGAACATCAGCACAAACATACCCATACCCAGACAAAGGCTGTCGTCAATCGGCTTTCCCGGGCGATCGGCCATCTGGAGACAGTAAAAAAAATGGTAGAAAACGGTCAGGACTGTTCGGAAGTCCTCATTCAGCTTGCCGCTGTCCGCGCCGCTCTGACGAACACCGGGAAACTGATCCTGAAAGACCATCTGGACCACTGCATCGTTGACGCGGTCAGTGAAAATGATCCGGAAGCCCTGGAACAGTTCAAGAAAGCGATCGATCAGTTCATCAAATAAATAAAACGTCCGGCAGAAGAGCTCTCTGTTCAGCCGAACAGAAAGGCCGCCTCCATCAGACGTTTCGTGTATTCCTTCTTTGGATGCAGGATGACTTCATCCGCTGTCCCCTCTTCAACGATCTTTCCCTTCTGCATGATGAGAAGCCGGTCGCAGAAGCTCTGCATCAGAGCCAGATCGTGGGAGATGAACAGATATGACATACCGTATTCCTGCTGCAGATCTTTCAGCACTTCAATGATCTGCTTCTGCACTGTCACATCCAGCGCATTCACGGCTTCATCGCAGACCAGAATATCCGGCCGGATGGCAAGGGCCCGCGCGATCGCCGCTCTCTGGCACTGCCCTCCGCTGACTTCACGGGCATATTTCCCGGCAAATTCTTCTCCAAGTCCGCACTGTCTTAAGAGTTCTCCCACCCTTTCCCGGACTTCGCTCCGTTTCATCCCGGTATTTCCAAGACTTTCTCCGATCCCGTCCCCCAAAGTCTTTCGCGGGTCAAATGAACCTGCCGGAGACTGAAAGACCATCTGAATGTCCCGATAGACAGCCCTCTGCCTTTTTCCTGTGACATGAGTGATCGGCGCCCCCTTGAGGAAAATCTCCCCGGAAGCCACATCGATCAGGCGGGTGACTGCTCTGGCGACAGTGCTCTTTCCCGAGCCGGACTCCCCGGCAATCCCCAGGATCTCTCCCGGATAAAGCTGAAAACTCACCCCGTCCACAGCAGTGTCCCTCTGCGTAAATCTCACGGTCAGATCTCTTACTTCAAGTACCGGTTTCACCCTCTTCATCTGTTTCTTCTCTCTGTTCCATCTCATCTGTCTCATGCGCTCCATTCCGTCACATTTTGGGTTCCGTCCGATATGCGGACCTATATCTCCGCAATTTCGGCACTGCCTCCAGCAGTTCCCGCGTGTACGCATCCTGAGGGTTCTCGAGCACCCGGGAGGTTTCCCCGCATTCCGCGATCCTCCCTCTGTGGAGGACCAGCACCCGGTCAGCCAGGGCTGAGACCACACCGATGTTGTGAGTCACAAGGATGACCGCTGTACCGTACAGCTCTTTGAGGATCCGCATCTCTTCGATCACCTGGCGTCCGGAGACCGCGTCCAGCGCGCTGGTCGGCTCATCCGCCAGAAGCAGGGCAGGGTTTAAGAGCATCGCTGCAGCGATCCCCACTCTCTGGTTCATGCCTCCGGAGAGTTCAAAAGGGTAACTCTCCAGGATCCTGCGTCCCTCTGTAAGTCCGAGTTTCTCAAAGAGTTCCAGTGCCATCGCATCCGACTCCCGGCGCCGGATCTTTCTGTGGGCTGACAGGCTCCCGCAGATCTGATCGCCGATCGTGCGGACCGGACAGAAGGAAGCGCCTGCATCCTGGAAGATCATTCCGATCTGCTCTCCCCGGAGCTTCCGCATATCCCGTTCAGAAAGCCGGAGCAGGGCTCTGTCCTGAAAACAGATCCTGCCCTTTGTGATCTGCCCTCCCTGCCCCAGTATCCCCAGGACGGCCCGGATCAGCGTGCTCTTCCCGCTCCCGGATTCCCCCGCGATCCCCAGGACTTCGCCGGGATTTACAGAAAAACTGATATCCTGCACCGCAGGTTTCCCGTGATAACATATCTCAACCTGATCAAAAACCAGAAGTTCATTCATAATCCAGATCCACCGTAATCTCATAATAGTCACAGGGATGAGCCGTAAGTCCGGTGACGCCCGCCTTTGCGATCATGCTCATCCGCAGATGGGAACAGAACACATAGGCATTGTCATCCAGGATCGTCTGCTGCATCTCCACTGCCAGTTCCTCCCGCCTCTGCACATCAAACGTCCTGGCCATCTCCTCTGCCAGTTCCTCCAGACGGTCACTGTGGTAATGACCGTCGTTACTGTCTGATGAATCAAGACAGTGATAGGTGAAGAAATATTCCGGATCCCCGGTGGGGGCCGTCACCATGGCACTGACGTAGATGTCCCAGGCACTGCTGTCCGACCGCAGGCGGTTGTGGTCTGCAGTATTGATGATCTCCACCCGGAATCCGATCTCGCCCAGCATCGCCTGGGCCGCCTCCGCCAGAAGAGGCAGTTCCTGCCGGCTCGGGTACGTGAGCCACCGCAGGACCAGAGGCGTTCCGTCCTTCTCACGGAGGCCGTCCCCGTCCTCATCCGTCCATCCTGCATCCTCGAGCACCTGCGCGGCTCCATCCGGATCATATCCTTCCGCGGTAACTGCGTCTCCGCCGAAAGCAAAGCTGTCCGGATACACGCCTGTGGCCGCGTATCCGTTCCCATCCAGCAGTCCCTCCGCAAATCCCTCTTTGTCGATCCCCATGGCGATGGCTTTCCTCACCGCAGGATCCCCTGTGATCCCGCTTTCAAAGTTCATCGCTCCGAAAAAGACACGGCTCGTCGCACAGCCGGTAAATGTATATCCGTCATTTTCAAACAGAGGATAACTTAAATAAGGGATCCCATAGGCCGCATCGATCTCCCCGGACTGGAGCGCCATGGTCAGGGTATCCCCGTCCGTGATCGTCCGCACTGTGATCTCGTCAAGTTTCGGCTCCCCGTTCCAGTAGTCTTCATTCTTCACCAGTTCCAGACTTGTGTCCGGGGTCAGGGAAACTGCCCGGTAAGGCCCTGTCCCCTGCACGATCCCGTCTTCCGTCACCCCGGCCCGGACGTCGCAGATACACGCGTACGGATCCGCCAGAGCGTTGATCAGCGTGGGGACCGGTATCTCCGTGCGGATCGTCAGGGTCATTCCTTCTGCGGTGATCTCTGCGATATGCAGATCCCCCGCGGCCCGGTCGTGCTCGGACACCAGCGCCTCCAGACACTCTTTTACCGCCTCGCCGTCCATGTTCCGCCCGCTTGTAAATGTGATTCCGTCCCGCAGGGTGATCTTCCAGGTGAGTTCGTCTATATTTTCATAACTCCGGGCAAGCCACGGTTCGATCTCCATCTGATCTGTAAACCGAAACAGCGTCTCCCCTACACCGTAGCGGATACAGGCCCATCCTCCGTTGTCATGGCGGGGATTGATGTCCGCCTCGCCGTTCTCCGCATTAAAAGTAGTGTCACCAAAGACAAATGTCTTCGTACTGCTCTCTTCCCCTGTCTGATATGTACTGCTGTCTCCTTCCCGGACTGTACAGCCGGAGAAAATGCCTGCGAGCAGCCCGGCCGTCATCCCAAGGACCAGCCTCTGAAGGACTGCCGTCCTTTTCTTTCTTCCCGTGTTCTTTTCTTTCTTCATCATCTTACCTTGTTTCCTGCCCGACTCCACACCCCCGGCCTTCTCTCCTGACTGCTCCCGGGCTCCTGATTTTCCCCACGGGCTTACGGTTCCAGACAGTCCCGGAGCGCGTCGCCGAACAGATTGAACACCGCCACAGTGACAAAGATGGCAGATCCCGGGGCAAGGACCACCCATGGATATGTCTGCAGCATGCTCCTGCCTCCGCTCATCATGCTCCCCCACTCCGCCGTGGGGATCCGGGCGCCGAGCCCAAGGAAGGAGAGGGCCGACAGTTCCATCATCATCGTCCCTATATCAAGCACCGCCGTGACAAGGATCTGCCCGGCAATGTTCGGCAGGATGTGGCGCACGATCATCTGTCCCGACGTATCTCCGGCCAGACGCGCCGCCGCCAGGTAGTCCGAGCTCATGATCTCCAGAGTCCGGCTCCGCGCAAGCCTTGCATATTTCGGCCAGGAGACCGCCGCCAGGGCAATGACGGCATTTCCCGTTCCCCCGCCCAGCACGGCAGACACTGCAAGAGCAAAGACCAGTCCCGGAAATGCCAGACAGACGTCCGCGATCCGCATGACCACCGCATCCGTCCATTTTCCGAAATATGCGCACAGAACTCCCACAGCCGTCCCGGACACCGAGATGATACCCACAAGGACCAGTGTGGAAAAAATACTCGTCCTCGCTCCCGCGATCACCCGGGAGAGCATATCCCTCCCAAACCGGTCCGTGCCGAAAGGATGGGCGGGACTCGGAGCGCTCAGGACGCTCCCGTAATCCTGCATATAAGGATCGTACGGGCAGAGCTGTTCTGCAAAGAGGGCTGTCAGCAGAAGCAGTCCGGCCAGAACCGAAAATACCGCAAGCCTCTGCATCCTCATTCTTCTCTGTTTCCTCGTTCTCCTCAGTTTCCTCATTTCCTTCTCTCTCCTCATCGTCTTCCACCTTCCAGACGGATCCGCGGATCCAGGAAATGATAGGAGATATCCGTGATCAGGTTCACAGCTGTATAGACCAGCGCTGTCCAGACCACGTATGCCTGGACTACCGGATAGTCCCGCATGTTGACAGCGTCAACCGCCAGTTTTCCCACGCCGTCCCACAGAAACACAGATTCCACGACTGCCGTTCCTCCCAGGAGGCTTCCAACGGAGAGCGCCAGCAGGGTAAAGAGAGAAGTCATGCAGGAACGCAGGACACTTTTCCACAGCGTGGTAGAAAAGCGGATCCCTCTGGCCCGCTCACCTGCCACATAATCTTTCCCCAGCTCATCCAGGACCGCTGTCCTCACCTGCATCAGATAGCGGGAGGACATGGCGGTTGCAAGCGTGAGCGCCGGAAGAAATGCACTTCTCACTCCAATCCCCTCCGAGATCACCGGAAATACGGGAATGCAGATGGCCAGCAGATAAATGAGCAGGAGCGCCGTAAAAAAATTCGGAAGGCTGTTTCCCACAAAACTGCACCCCCGGATCAGCCAGTCCGTGAAGCGGTTCTGCCGGACAGCTGAGAGGATCCCCAGGGGCAGGGAGATCACGACAGTCAGGAGAATGGACGCCCCGGCGAGCAGAAATGTCGCCGGAAGCTTTGAGATAAAAGTGGAAAATACATCCCGCCCCGATACATAGCTCACTCCCATATCTCCGGTGAGGACTCCTCCCAGCCAGGAAAAATACTGCACCAGAAACGGGCGGTCCAGCCCCAGCTCTGCCCTCCTGGCATCGATCACTTCCCGGGAAAGCGTGATCCCTGAGGCATCCATGCTCTGCAGGACGGCATCGCTCCCCGCCGCATGCATCAGGGCGAATGAGAGGAACGTGATCCCGAACAGTACCGGGATCAGAGACAGCAGACGTCGTATGATATACCGTTTCAAACCTTCACCGCCCGGATACGGAATACCGGGTAAGGCGTGCAGAACTGGCCGTCATCGGGAAAGAGCCTTTTCCCGATCTGTCTGTCCGCCATCACTCCCCTGCATCCCAGCTGTTTCAGCCGGAACACATCCCAGTCCGGACGCCTCCATGTGCTGACCGGAAGCATCGTGTAGATATTCAGGCACTCGTCCATCTGTCTGCGGGAGAGCATCTGATGCGCCTCCTCTCCCTCAAGACCGGAACTCAGGTGGTATTTTGCATGTTCCGCATCGTAATTCAGCAGGATCCCGCCCGGCTTTAACACACGGATCCACTGTTCATACGCCCTGTCAGGATGGGGCAGTGTCCAGGTAAGGTTCCTGCTCACGACCACGTCAAAAGTCCCGTCCGGGAAGACCGGATTCTCCCCGTCCATCTGCTTAAGATCCACGGAAACGCCGTACTTTTCCGCCAGTTTCCTTCCTTTGGCGATCATTCCTCCCGTCAGGTCGATCCCTGTCACATCATGCCCGTTCTCCGCCAGAATCAGCGAAAAGAAGCCGCAGCCGCAGCCCACATCCAGGATCTTAAGCCCTTTTCTCCCCTGCAGATGGGACAGAAGTTCTTCTTCCCAGATCCTGCGCTGAGGGCTGTGAAGCTCTTCCTCCCTCTGTACCAGAAAACTCTCCGCCCTGGTATTCCAGTAATTTTCTATCCTCGCCTTTACTGCCTTTGGATTTCTCTGTAATGCTCCGTCCATCCTGTGTCATCCTTTCTGTTCCGGTTACTGTTCTCATGCCCTTTTACACATTCAGGCTTTTTCCCACATAAAAACCTGCTGTATATTCCTTCTGGCATATACAGCAGGCTTCTGTCTGCATGTTCACTTTTTACCTTTATTAACGCCTCAACCGGCAATCTTATTATTTCCATAGAAAGAGACTTCTGTCCCCCGCCCGGCATTTCAATGCCGGATTCCCTGATATGAAGGCATTATACCAGACCGGATATCCCGGCGTAAGCCCCCGGTGGGGATATTTTTACCTTTTTTCTTTCACCGCGAACACCGCGATCAGAAACAGCACAAAAGCCCCTACAGCCATCCAGAGAAACGAGACGTTCATCCCGTGCATCATAGCGCCTTCCCCGTAAACGTCCGCGGAATTCTCGCTCACCACAGTCATGATCCCCACAAATACTGCTGATCCGATGGATCCGGCGATGGTGCGGAACGAGGTGAGCAGGGAGGAAGCGTCTGCCACCTTGCCCGGATGTACATTTCCCGTTCCCCAGGTCAGGAGAGGCATCATCAGACTTCCGATGGAAATATTGCGGATCACGTTCAGCCCTGCTGCCGCCCACAGCGGAGTGCTCATACTGAAGAAAAACATGCCGATATTGCTGACGACCAGTGCCGCCGCTCCCGCGACAAAGATCTTTTTGATCCCCATCTTATCATATAACCTTCCCGCAAACGGGCTGACAACAGCAGTTGCCAGAGAGCCGGGCAGGGTGACAAGACCGGACACCACCGCCGAGTATCCCATAACACTCTGCACGTAAAGAGGCATCATCACTGATGATCCCATCATTACCAGATAAAGCACCATGCTGGCAATCACACTGACCGAATAATTCCGGCTGCCCAGTATTTTCACATCCAGAAACGGTTTTTCCAGACTGCACTGCCGAATGACAAAGAACACGCATACAACAGCGCCGACCAGAAGCGGCAGTCCCCCTTCTACACTGATCAGTCCGAAACTGCTGATATTGCCGATTCCCAGAGTGATTCCGCCAAAAGCGGCAATGCTCTGAACAAAAGAGATGAAATCAAACCTTTTATCCTGAAGCTCCAGTACATCCTTGAAGACAAGTGCTGATATGGCAAAGGAAACCGCCATGATGACCAGCGCCACATAGAAGATTGATTTCCAGCCGAAGGCGTCGATCATCAGCCCCGCAATGGTCGGCGCGATCACCGGGGCCGCTGTTGTCGCAAGACCATAGGTCCCCATCATTGTCCCTTTCTTCTCCACCGGATAGACTGTCAGGATGATGACCTGGGCTGCGGTCATCAGGATCCCGTTTCCGCAGGCCTGCATGACTCTTCCCGCCATCATGATCCCGAAATTTGCAGAGAAGATGCTGAGCAGGAGGCCGGCGATAAAGATGCCGATGCCGCTAAGGTACAATTTCCTTGTGGGAAAGCGTGTAATGAGAAATGCCGTCAGCGGCATGATCATCCCCATAGCCAGTGAATATCCGCTTGTGACCCACTGTCCCACTGAAGTGCTGATCCCGAAATACGCCGTCACATTGGGCAGTGCGGTAGTCATGGCCGTCGAAAGGATTGAAGAGGCAATCCCCGATACGACCAGACATAAAAAGATCATTGTCCGCTGCCTTCCAGTTACCTCATTTTTTGTTTTCTCCTGATTCTCCATGATTCGTCTCCATTCTGTGCCAAACTTTTTTATTGATATTATCTGCCATATGAAGAAGCGTCTTCTCCGTTGCAGTGATCTCTTCCGGGGTGATGCCCTCGCCGAGATCCCGATAAAACTCCTCGTGTACTTTCCTGATCTGCTCCACTGCCGGGAGCGCCTTCCCGGTCAAATACAGATGCCTGACTCTCCGGTCGTTCTCATCCACATTGACCCGGATATAATCCACCTCCGTCAGCTTTTTTATGATCTTGGTCAGCGTCCCGCGGTCAACCCGGAAACGCTCAGCCATCTCCTGGGGAGTCGCCCCGGGATGGCTGAAAAGATATTCCACATAAAACTGCTGTCCCCAGCCGATCTCAAATTCAGCCAGTCCTCTTTCGTAATACATTTTCATGAGACGGTCAAAGACCGATACCCACCGGCCTATGTCCGGAAAACGCTGTTCGGCCATGCAAACTCCCCCTTTATGCCGGAAATCATCCTCTCTTACAGACATATTCTTCTGTCTTGATTTCATACTATAGCGCAAAATAGTAGCGCGCGCAACTAATTTTTCGTCATACTGTATCCGTTTTCGTCTTAGTTTGCAGCCGTATCTGCCTGAACGGCAAAAAACTGCCCTGCAGATCCCGGTCTGTAAAAAACAGGCCGCGGTCTGCAGGGCAGCTTGATCTACTGCGTATTTTCTTTTTACCGAAGACTGATATCGATCTTTTTCAGTTTTTCATACAGCGCTTCCGCTCCCGTAGTTTCTTCCTTGATGCTGTCCATCTCAATGCGCAGCTGCTGCATCGTCTCATCCACATGAGCGATCTCATCCGCACATTCTTTCAGCCTGGCGATCACATCCTCAGCGTGTTCCACATGCTTTTTATACTTGATCTGATGTTCCAGGCTCGCCCAGAAATCCATGGCAATCGTGCGGATCTGAACCTCCGCCTTTACTTCCTTTACCGACTCGGCAAAAAAGATCGGCACACTGACGATCAAATGAAGGCTCCGGTAGCCGTTCGGCTTGGGATTACTGATATAATCTTTTTTCTCGATCAGTTTGATATCCGCCTGTCTGGTCAGCGCGTCGGCCAGGCGGTAAATATCGTCAATATAGGAACAGATCACACGGATGCCCGCGATATCATTCAGGTAAGTCTCCACATTTTCCCTTGTAGGAGCGACTCCCAGACGCGCCATCTTCTCCAGAATACTGGTCTGGCTTTTCAGCCGTGTGTGGATCGAACTGATCGGATTCCTCCTATACCGCACTTCAAATTCCGTATCCAATACTTCAAACTTTGTATTGATCTCCTTGATGGCACATGCATAGCTCATCATCAGAGCCTTGTAGTCAAGCACGTCATCGAGCAGTTCCATAGCCTGCCCCATGATCAGCTCCTGCGCTTTGCTCTCCACCGGCCACAGTATATTTTTCTTCTCCATGTTTCTCTCCGTCCCGGCAGTTTTACCGCTGCCTGTTGTAATATTTCACTACTGCTATTTTACCGGGAAAAGAGCAGCGCTTCAATAAAAATACTCTGAAAAATTATAAATTTTTACAGATGCCCCTTGTCCACTCCGGATCATATTTCCGTTTCAAACATAAGCCCTGACATATTTAAACAGAAACTTTTTCCATTTTCCGAGGCTTCCGTAAATGCATTCTCCTGCCCGTATGCAGATCTCACGCACCACAGCCGTCTCATGGGCTGTAGGTTCATTCATACTGTAAGCCGCGCGGCTGACGATCTCCTGCAGCATTTCCGCTTCCTGTCTGCGTATGTCAGGCACAGCTGCCGCTAACGCCTCCGGAAAATCCGGCTCCCCGCCTGTATACCCATCCAGAGTTCCCGCATAATGCATCATCTCCAGAAGCAGTGCAAAGATCTGCCGGCATCCCGCCTTTTCCATTCTGCAGGCTCTTCTTATCCTGCGGCAGGATAGGATCAGCGGGAGCAGACACAGGCCCTCAAGCACGGCAGCACCCAGCAGCAGAAACATGTTCTGGAGATCTTCCGTCCCGAACTGCTTCCCTTGCCCCTGCACCGGCTGTCCTGTCCGGATCTCTGCATTCTGCTCTTCCTGATCATCATTTCCGGTGTCCATATTCAGGCTGAGACTGCCGAGCGCGCTGCTCAGAGTATCGGAATCGAATCCCGGATAAAATGCACGGACCGTTCCGTCTTCCGCAGGAGTCACATCCACAGGAGTCCATCCGTAATCTTCAAGAAAGATCTCCGTCCAGGCATGTGCAGACTCATCTGTCACTACTGCCCTCCATGTTCCATCCTCCTGCTGTTCGAAATCATCCGGCAGGAGCATATAGCCGGCCGCATAGCGGGCAGGTATTCCATAGAGCCGGTAGATCAGCGTCGCCGCGGATGCATAATGGACACAGTATCCCTCATGATTTTCAAAAAGGAAATATTCCACGATATCCTCGTTAAGAGGCGCATTTCCCGGAGTAAGCGTATAAGACGCAGAATTTTCCAGGACAGAGGTGATAAACGCAGTGACTTCCTCCGTTCCCTCCAGAGGGTTCTCCCTGCACAGTCTGCTCAGTCTCGGAAGAAGTTCCTCCGGCACACCGGTATATGCGGTCTGTATCACCGATTCATATGATCTCAGGATAGCCAGATACCAGCCTGCGGCTCTTCCGTATGTATCAGCCACTGTATCCCAGTCCACATCCATATCCGCTCTCTCAAAATAATCGAATCCATACCATTCCGGCCCCAGATCGATCTGTCTGTTCCAACGGCAGTAATATGACAAGAAGGAGGAGGAACACGGCCTTTCTTATACGCGTCCCTCCCCCATCATTGGTTTTCCGATCCGGTCAACGATCTCATCAAGGACCTGACTCTTCGGGATCCTCTCCATAACGGCAGCCGCATTCAGCATGATCCGGTGGGAAACCACATATGGAAACTGACTGCTCACATCACCGGGTATCACATAATCCCTGCCTGCAAGCCATGCAGCCGCCTTTGACATCCTGACCAGCGCGATCGTAGCTCTCGGACTTGCCCCGCGTTCCACATAGGGGTGCGTTCTGGTAGCTGTTACAAGTTCTACCAGGTAGCGGTACAGTTCCTCTTTCATATATACTTCATGAATTCTGCTCTGGATCCGGCAGAGCATTTCTCTGGTCATGACCCGGCTGACCTGCTCAGCCCTGCCTCTTGCCCCTGCTGATTTTGCCATTTCAAGTTCGCTCTCAAAATCAGGATACCCTATCGTCATACTGATCATAAAACGATCTACCTGAGCTTCCGGCAGATACTGCGTCCCTGTACTTCCGGACGGATTCTGTGTGGCGATCACCAGAAACGACTCCGGTACTTCTCTCGTCACCCCGTCCACGGTCACCCTGCGTTCCTCCATGACTTCCAGAAGTGCAGACTGTGTTTTCGGAGATGTTCGGTTGATCTCATCTGCGAGGAGCAGATTGCAGAAAACACTGCCCTGCTGGTAAACAAACTTCTCCTCTTCTCTCCGATAGATTGAAAACCCCGTCAGATCCGAAGGCAGAACATCCGGCGTAAACTGGATCCTTCGATATTCCAGTTCCATGGTCCTTGAAAATGCCACTGCCATGGTCGTTTTTCCCACTCCGGGAATATCCTCCAGCAGAATGTGCCCGTCGGCCAGAAACGCCGTCATGATCTCACGGATCTCGTTTTCTTTTCCCAGTATGACCCTGTTTACCTGCTCCATGACCGCCAAAGCCGCCTCTCTCTCCCTGTCCATGTGTTCCGCCTCCTTTCCATAGAGAAAACGCGCCGATAACCTCTGCATTTTAATCTTTATTATAAAGGAAAGTTCCCTAAAAGGGAACTTCCACTTGGTTTTTCTCTATTAACCCGCCGGTTATAACGTCACTCTGTCCTCAGCGCCGTCACCGGATCGCTCTTAGCCGCCTTTCTGGACGGGAGCAGACCTCCGACCAGAGTCAGGATCACACTGAGCAGGATCAGGATCACAGCATACGGCACCGGAAGGACGGCATTAATGTCGTTTGTGTCCGCCAGATGATGGATCAGCGCATTTCCCGGGATCAGTAGCAGCAGTGTGATCCCGATTCCCAGAAGTCCGGCACACAGCCCGATGATAAAGGTCTCCGCGTTAAACACTTCCGAGATATTCCCTTTGGACGCCCCTATGGCCCGAAGGATTCCGATCTCTTTCTTTCTCTCCAGGACACTGATATAAGTGATGACACCGATCATGATCGATGACACCACAAGCGAGATGGCCACAAAAGCGATGAGCACATAGCTTATGATATCGATAATATCCGTCACCGAGGACATCAGAGTCCCGACAGTATCCGTATAGGTGATCACCTGCTCCTCTCTGCCTTCTGATTCCATGCGCGCGTTATAATCATCCAGGATGTCAAGCACATACTCCTTGCTCTCAAAATCCTTCGGGTAGATATCGATCCCGCTCGGCACTGCAAAATCTACATACCCCAGTGACTGAAGGTTGCTGTCATATGTAGAATTTTCTCTCGCGCTGAGCGACATCATAAGCTGGGTAAACTCATCCCCGGTCATGTTCATGGTAAATGCCCCCAGAAAAGCATCCGGGTCAATGCTGAGCGCATCCTGGATGCCTGCCCCGATCTCTCCCGCCGCATCCGTCATCGCGGCCTCGATACCGGAAGAGATCTGGCCCATCACCTGGGTCATGGCAGATGTTACCTGGGTCTGGATAGCTGTCCCAACCGCCTGCCCGTAAGAGGAAAGCACATCCTGCATATAATTCTGCAGGGATCCGGAGATCTGCTCCTGTATATAGTCCATATTCACCATGCCGGAAAGCGCCCCTGTCAGCCGGGACTGTGCATCATCTGTTCCCAGATAATCAATAAAATACCCGCCCATCTTCGACGGGTCCGGCAGACCGTTGGCCGATGCATAGCTCTGATATCCCGCCGCCAGCTCTCTTGCCAGTTTATCAAGCTGTTCTGCCGTCACGGCCACATTTTCGATACTGTCCCGGAAAATACTGTCCGCCCACTGCTGCAGCACCTGCTGTGCCTGGGAGGTCTGGAGATACTCCAGAAGATACTCGTCGAACCGGTCCGGATCCGTATAGCCGTTCTCTGAGGCAAACTGCTGATAACCTGACATCACATTTTTAACCAGTTCCTCCAGTTCATCTGCCGATACGGCGATCCCTCCGCCAGCCTCTATGATCTCCCGTATGTTATCTGTAAGGATCGTTTTTGCCTCGTCGGTCCTGAGGTAATTCATGACCGCGTCACCCAGTCCGGAATAATCTGCCTGCGGGTTCTCCTTCGCGTACTCCTGGTAGCCTTCAAGGAGTCCCGACGCCAGACTGCTGAGCTGGTCTGCCGTGATGGTGACTTCCAGGCCGTCCAGGAAGTCGCTGAGACTGAGCTGCGGCATATCCGGCATGCTGATCTGAATGTCTTCCAGATCGAGCATACCGGACAGATCCAGGCTCCCGGGATCCGGACTCATGGAGTCTGAGAAGTTCAGCCCCGCCATGGCCTCTGTCAGCACGCTCTCGTCGAACCGGAAGGCATTCTGCAGAGCCTCCGCATCGATAGTGAACAGGGAATTCATATCAAAACCTTCTGAAGTGTCCTCTGCCCCGAAGGCCTCGCCTGTAAATACATTAACGTCAGGATCTGCCAGCTGCGCCTTGACGATCTCCGAATCCGCAGCCTCCCCGGCCACATGCTCTGTCAGGGAAGGCAGGTAGCCGATGCCGGTGGAAAGGAGAGCCCCATTGGCGTCTTCCGAGGGCTGGACAACACCCACGATCTCTATATCTTCTCCCGCTGCCACCAGATTTTCCATATATTCCTCATTTTCCGAACGGTCTGTCCAGACCCCGTATTCACTGTCATATTCATAACAGTCCGCACTGTTCACCAGTTTAAAGCTGATACCGATAAAATCTTCATAAGAATAGGCCCCCATATTTCCCGGCGTCTCGATCGTCTCCTCATTGGCAAACTGCCGGATCATCTCATCCAGTTCTGTACTGTCTCTCAGTCCCAGGGTATAGAGCATAAAGTCACTGATGTTGCCGCCGGATGTAAGTACGAGCACACACTCGTTATATTTTTCCGGCCACCGCCCCGCCTTCACGTCATACTGATCTGCATAAAGCTCTTCATTTTCCGGCATTTCATAGAACACATCCGTGCTCATCATGGAGGACATCATACTGTTGCCCCCGGATGACGATCCGAATCCAAGGGAATCAAAAGACTCATCCGGGTTCACTTTCCGGATCCCGTCATCGTCCTGACGATAGATCAGCGGCGTAACATTATAAGAGTATTCGACCGCGTTCGTATATTCCTCGATTCCGCTCTCCCCGCTGTCCAGGTAACTCTTGAGCGACTCCAGGTCATTGGAGTTCATCGTGGAAAACATATCCGAGACCATCTCGATAACATCCACTTCCGCCGGTTCATCCTCAACCATGGCATCTCCTCCCCCCAGCATGGAGGTAAGGTCCACTCCGGTACTCTGGATCTGCAGGGGATATTCGGAAAGTGTCTCCTCCTCCACAGACGCAATATAGTCGTTTACTCCTGTGGAGAGCGCAAGGATCAGGGCGATTCCGATGATTCCGATGGAACCGGCAAATGCCGTCAGCAGTGTCCTGGCTTTTTTTGTCCGAAGGTTATTAAAGCTTAAAGACAGTGCAGTAAGAAACGACATGGAAGATTTCCCCATATTTTTATGGGCGGGCTCTGCCAGAGCCGCCTCATCCACCACATACGGATCCGAGTCCGAGCGGATCTTTCCATCCCGCAGGCGGACGATCCTTGTCGCATACTGCTCGGCCAGTTCGGGATTGTGGGTCACCATCACCACGAGACGGTCCTTCGCCACCTCCCGCAGCAGATCCATGACCTGCACGCTCGTATCACTGTCAAGAGCACCCGTAGGTTCATCGGCCAGAAGGATATCCGGGTCATTTACGAGCGCCCGCGCGATCGCCACTCTCTGCATCTGTCCTCCTGACATCTGGTTCGGCTTCTTATGGAGCTGTTCCCCGAGTCCCACCTGCTCAAGAGCACGCTTTGCCCGCTCTCTTCGCTCTGCTTTACCGATCCCCGATATGGTAAGCGCCAGTTCCACATTGGCCAGCACCGTCTGGTGGGGGATCAGGTTATAGCTCTGAAATACAAAGCCGATGGTATGGTTCCGGTAGGAATCCCAGTCCCGGTCTTTATACTGTTTTGTTGAAATGCTGTTGATGATCAGATCTCCGCTGTCATACCGGTCCAGTCCGCCGATGATGTTGAGCAGGGTCGTCTTTCCGGAACCGCTGGGGCCTAAGATCGCCACAAATTCATTGTCCCTTAAGTTCAGACTCACATCGTCAAGTGCTTTCTGCACAAGCTTTCCTGTCCGGTATTCCTTGCAGATATGTTGTATCTGAAGCATAAAATATTACTCTTCCTTTCCGCTGCTTTTCCTGTGATATTTTCGACATGATACAGTATAGGTGATTTTTTCTATGTACACAACCCTTTTAATTATAAACAATTTATAAAGAAAGGATTTCTTTCTCATTCATAATATGGTACGATGGATTACAGCCTATTAACCAGAAGAGGGACTATTATGAACAGCGTATACTTTATCCGTGAAGACCGGGATTTTACCCGGACGGAACAGAAGATCATCAATTTTATTATAGAAAATCCGGAATCCTTCATTCATATGACCATCGGAGAAGTCGCACGGCACATCGGCACGTCCGATCCCACCATCTCACGTTTTGCCCGCCACTGCGGATATGATGATTTCAAAGGTCTGAAAAATGCTGTCTTTGAGCATATCAGCGGAGAAGGCGACCACTCTCCCGCCGGCAAACTGATCTCCACCATCGGGAAGCTGAACTCTGCCGCAGAGGAAGGCGCGCCGGGCACACCGGAAAACTTCCTGCGCCACCAGCAGTTCTGCATTGAGAAGACCCTTTCTTTTCTTAATCCTGCCGTTCTGGAACAGGCCGTGTCAGCTATCACCAATGCCGATACCATCTATCTGTACGCAAAAGGAGCCGCGCTCTCCATGGCGCAGCTCCTCGACTTCCGGCTCCGCCGCTTCGGGATACGCACAGTGATCCTTCCGCCCGGCAGTTCCGAACTTTTTGAATATATGAATCTTTTTACGAAACGGGATCTGGTCATCCTCTTCGGCTTCCAGAAAACGCCCCGTGAGGCGGAAGTTCTCCTGAAATACCAGTCGGAAACCGGTTTTCCGTGCATCTTCTTTACAAGCAGGCTCTACCACTCCTTCAGCAGCGCCTCGGACATCATCACCCTGTATGTCTACCGCGGAGAGCCCTCGGACTATCACTCCATGGCTGCCCCGGCCGCCCTCCTCGACGCCCTGGTCGTCATGATCGGCGCCAAACTGGAAAACTCCGGAGAGAATCTGGACCGGCTCTATCAGCTCAAGGAGCACTACAGGGAAGATATCCCGAGATAGCGTCCCGCGCTCAGAAGTACCGGAGGCATCGGCACTCCGGTACTTTTGCAGACAGCTGCCTATATCTCTGCGCCTCTGAGGAGGACGGACACATAGTCTCCTCCCAGGGCGTGGATCTCTTTGAGGGATCGTTTGAGGATCCCGGCAGTCTCCACCTGAAAACTCAGATAGTCTGATTCCGCGATCTGATATGCTCCTTTTCTGACCTCGCCGTACAGATCTTCCACCTTATTTACCGTACGCTCAAATATGTTGCAGACACATCCGTACTGAAAGGACTGGTGGGTGTCGCTCCCCGCCACCAGGGGGAGGTTCAGTTTTTTCGAGAGTGCTTTCATCTTCTCCCAGGTACCTGCTCTGTCTTTCGCCAGGTCCTTCCCGTTGATATCCAGAAACATAAAGCGCGCAAGCATCTCCTCCGGGAGTTCCGGGATATGTCCGCCCTCCCGGTAGGGGTGTGCGGCCCCGAAGAGCACCGGATATTCCCCCGCCATCTTCGACCATTCGGCAAAAGGCAGGAAATTTCCCGGTATCTTATGTGGTTCCAGTCTGCGGTTCATCTCCAGGATACATTCCAGAGGTCCGATCACCAGGGTATGTCCGCCCTCGGCGATGTCCACTTCCATCCCCGGAAAGATCCTGAATCCGTTCTCCGTCACAAGACTGTCTCCATCTCTTGTGCTCCGTCTGGCGATATAGCGGTATACCTCATCGAATCCCAGAGTGTTAAAATGCTCGGTCAGACACAGGGCGTCGAGCCCCGCCCGGGACGCCTCCCGGAACAGCCAGTCCGTATATTCTTTTGAAAACGGCAGTTTTTTTGCCAGTTTTGCGTGTGTGTGAATATCGATCTTCAACAGTTTTCCATCCTCTCTATATTACATTTGACAGTCCCGCGGACAAAATAAAACTGACTGCCACCCATACCGCGGAAACGCAGACAAAAATCACATCATTCCTCGTGACTTTCAGCATGGCAAGCTTCATCCGCTTCACCGCAGGGTTCTGCAGGGAATAGCGGTATCCCCTGAGTTCCAGGGCCTCCACGGTTGTCCTGGAGCGCTTCGCCGTGTTGAGCATCAATGGGTAGAAGGACTGGATGATCAGTTTGATCTGGTATCCCAGATAGCGGATCTTCCCGAAAAACGTGCTCTTATCCGGCGGATTTCCCCTCATCCGGTAGGACAGAAGGATGTTCTGGAACTCTTCCATCAGGACCGGGAGGATCCGGTAGGCGAAAGAGATGGAAAAGGAAAGCTGTCCCGGGCAGCCGTACCACAAAAGCCCGCTGGCCAGACGGTCCGGATCCAGTCCGGAGAACACCGTGATGGAAGCCAGGGATACCACTGCGACTTTCAGCGTCATCACAAGAAGGGGAACGATGGTCCCGGTATTCCCTCCGAAGAAGAGCGCTGCGATAAACAGGTATCCGGTCTGGGTGAACACGCCCACGCAGAACAGGACAAGGACAAGGGGCGCGATCCTGGCTGCTCTCGTTGTCATCACCACAAAGAGGAAGAAGCACAGGAGCAGAACAAGGTCGTTCATGAACCAGGGCACCAGTCCGAAGAAGAGATACCAGACCAGGAGGATCCTCGGATCCAGTCCGGCGATCACGGTATCATCGTTTCCGTATGCATTTTTCAGAACCTGGTTTCTCAAGAAATCAATGGAGATCTTATCCAGAATATTTTCTGTCAGTTTATGCATTTTGACCACCTCCGAAACATCCGATGAATTCATCGATCGTAAAGCAGGGCTTTAATATTCCCAGTTCCCGGCCCATGTCGTAGATCTCCGGGGGACGGATCCCCACCTGAGAGCGCACGTACATATCCGCAAAGATCTGCTCCTTCGGCCCGTCCGCGATCACATAGCCGGAGGAGAGCACGATGATGCGCTCCGCCCAGTCGCACACGAGCTGCATGTCATGGGTCGCGATCACCACGGTGTCCGTGATGCCCTTGAGCATCTGCAGGGTCTTCATGATCTCCCGTCTTGTGGCGATATCCAGGTTCGCCGTGGGCTCGTCCAGGAGAAGCATCTCCGGATTCAGGGCAATGCCGATGGCCAGGGAGGCCCGGCGCATCTGCCCTCCTGAGAGGAGACGGCCGTCCCGGTCCGCCAGATCAGTGAGGCGGAACATTTCCAGAAGTTCATCCGTGCGCTTTTCGTAGTTTTCCACCTTCCGCACTTTCATGGCATACTCCACGTCCCTGCGGATGGAATCCATGATAAACATCTCCTCCGGGTTCTGATATACCATGGAGATGGTCTTTCCCAGTTCTTCTTTTGAAATGCTCCCGGTCTCTTTCCCGCGTATCGTTACCCTTCCGACACCGGGACGGATCAGCCCCATCATCAGTTTGAGCATGGTGGATTTCCCCGCACCGTTGGAGCCGATCAGAGCGATCTTTTCCCCTTTGCGGATCTCCAGGGAGAAGTTGTCGAAGATCTTGGGCGGCTCGCCTTTTACCGCCCGGTAGGTCACGGTCACATTGTCAAAGGAGACCAGTTTTCCGCCATTTTCCAGTTTCCGCTCTGATGCCCGACTTTCTGCCGTCTCTCTTCTGAAGGGACCGGTCTCTTTCAGATAAGGGGCAAACACCTTTTTCCCGTCTTCGATGTCAACCGGAAGCACCACAGACTCCGGCAGAATCCCCGCCCGCTTCATCTGCAGGGCGGCCCTTGTCACCTGGGGCGGAAAGATATTGCTCTCCAGAAGTTCATCCACCCGACGGAGCGCCTCCTTCGCCGGGAGTTTCCACTTCACGCCCCCGTCCTTCATAAGAAGGACGTTTTTGCAGTATTTCGCAATATATCCGGTGTGATGCTCGATGACGATGACCGTCTTGTGATATTTCTCATTCAGCTCCTTTAAGATATCGTAGATCCGGCCCGCATGCATGGGGTCGAGCTGTGCGATGGGCTCGTCCAGGATCAGAATGTCCGGACTAAGAGCCGCGGTTCCTGCCAGCGCCAGGAGATGCTTCTGGCCTCCGGAGAGCTGCCACACATAGTCTCCCACCTTTGAGGCGAGTCCGCATATTTCCAGAGCCTCTCTCCCTTTTTCTTCATAATCCTCCATCGCATAGTTCAGGCAGGCATAGGAAGCGTCCTCCAGAACCGTAGGACAGACGATCTGATTTTCAAAATCCTGATACACATATCCGACCTTTTTCGCCAGAGTCCCGATCTCCTGCTCTTTCGTACTCACTCCTTCGATCCTCACTTCCCCCTCCATATCTCCCAGGATAAAGTGGGGGATCAGACCGTTGAGGGTCTTACACAAAGTGGATTTCCCACAGCCGTTGTTTCCGACGACTGCCAGGAAATCCCCCTCCTCGATCTCAAGTGATACATTTTTCAGAATCGGTTCTTTTGCGCCCGGATAAGTAAATGTAAGGTTCTTTATCTCTACTGCGCTCACTTCACATTACCTCTGCCCTGCTTCATTTCTCTGTGCCGCCCTGCTGCGGATCACGCCGATCACGATCAGGGATACCACGGCCGCGATGATAATGGCAATGATGATATTTGCCGTGCTTCCTGCCCATGCTGCCTCCCAGTCGATCAGCTCATATCCTCCGGAGGCGAGAAGCTCCGCTGCGATCGCTGCCGCAAAGGCTGCTATACAGATCAGGATCGTCTTTGCCGGAAGCACGCCGCCTGCAAGTGAAGTCTTCTCATCCCTTGGTTTCATGCCAAGAAGAGGCTCGATCTTTCCGTACAGCTTCGGCACCAGGAACATGGTCGGCAGCATACAGAAGAGGATACCGGAGAAAAGGATGTCGTTGAGACAGGCGAATCCTTCTGTGAAAAACACACTCTCCGGAAGCCCCGGAACAGCCTCGAACTCTTCCACTGCAAACTGTACTTTCAGAATGTCAACAGCGCATCCCATCAGCTGCTGCACTGTAACGCCGAGGATGGATGCAAATGCCACCATGCCTCTCTTCTGCGGGTTTCTCACGATCCTTCCCGCGATAAACACACCGATCGTAACCGTGATGAACTTCTCCAGCTCTCCCAGGCCGCCAAACTGTCCCAGCATGATCTCGCTGAATACCAGTTCACCGGTTGCCGCTCCGAGCGCTGCGGACAGCGGGTCAAAAAGCATGGCCAGGGTCAGCGGTATGAACAGAAAATACTCCACGGAAAACTCCACGATGCCCACCTGAAATGACGGGATCAGCTCCGTGAAAAGTGTCGCAAGCCCGTAAAGCGTCATGGATAATACAAATACCATCAGTTTCTGTGACTGTGTGATCTTGTTTTGCGGATTCATAATAATCTCCTCCATAAAATAAATCTCTCATTTACATTTTCTCTGTCGTTTCCGACTGAAATTATTATAATCCACTGTTTTCCCTTTTTATATCACAGAGCAATAAAATGTAAGTAAAATTTACGTTAAGTCGATTTATGTAAATTATTTTTCATTTTCGTCATATTTCCGCACAGATCCTGCGGAGTTCCTCCAGAAATTTTCCCACAGTCCTGGAATAAGGCTGAAATTTTTTCCACACAAGGACAGATGAAAGTGACAGCTCCGGATACAAAGGACGGAACACAAGCTTTTCCTCCTGAAGATGATCCATGGCCCCCTCCACTGTCAGAAAACAGAGCCTTCCCGGATCTGCGCTCACCTGGGCATTGGTGATGATATTGCATGTACCGAACACATCGAGACTGTCCAGTTCTTTCCCCAGCCAGTGAGCGATCTCCTTCTGTACGGAAAGGCGGCTCGGCGTGAGCAGCGGTACTCCTTTGAGATCTTCCCTGCAGATCTTTTCCTTTTCCGCGAGAGGGTTCTCCCCGCTCATAAACAGCCCCCACCGCTCCTGCACAGGAATACGGATAAAGTCATACTTTTCGATATCGACAGGTTCCATGAGCAGTCCCAGATCACACACCCCCTTGTTTAACTGTTCCAGGATATAATCAGAGGTATTGCAGTAGATCTCATACATGACGCCCGGATATTTCCGGCGGAACCGCATCATTGCCTGTCCCAGGATCTCCGAAGACTTCAGCGCTCCCTCACCGATCACGATCTTTCCGCTGATCTCATCCGGTTCCGCAAATTCGCTCTCGATCTTATCCATCAGTTCAGACACTTCCTCCGCCCTTCTTCGCAGCATCAGCCCCGCGTCGGTCAGGAAAAGTCGTTTTCCCCTCACAAAAAGTTTTGTCCCCAGTTCTTCCTCGAGCTGGGCGATCTGCCGGCTTAATGTAGGCTGAGTGATATGGAGCACCTCCGCCGCCCTCGAAATGTTTTCCTCTCTGACCACCGCCAGAAAATATCTTAAGACACGTATATCCATCTGTCCACCTGATCCTTTTCCTCACGCTTTTCCGTCGTTTTCACCATTCCCGGCATTTTTCTCCCGCTGACACTGTGCAAGTATATCGCGTACCTGTTCCACCGCCTGTCCCGTTCCTGCCAGGATGGAACAGGGTACGTCCAGCGTGATCCCGCTTCCGTCCATCTGGCCGATCTTTCCTCCCGCCTCCTCGATGATCACAGACGCCGCCGCGTAATCATAGGGCTGAAGCTTCATCTCCACGTACACCACACTGGAACCGGATGCTGTACGGCACAGATCTAAAGCCGCAGAGCCTCCGCTCCGGACAGCCAGACAGCGATGAAACATCTTCTCCACCGTATCAAAGAGCATTCCTGTGTCCGATTCATTGTAGCGGGCGCATCCAAATGAAGCGATCCCCTCTTCCAGGGGCAGATCCTGCATCCGTATCTTTTCCCCGTTCAGAAATGCCCCCTCTCCCCGTATCCCGGTAAACATCTCGTCCACATAAGGGTTGTACACCCATCCTGCTCTCATCTTTCCGCCATATGCAAGCCCGACTGAGACACAGCTGTAATTATAATGGAACATGAAATTGGTCGTTCCGTCGATAGGATCGATAAAGAAGCAGTACCCCCGGGGATTCTCTTCTCTGGTATTTCCTTCCGTCTCCTCCTCGCCGAAGAACGACGCTTCCGGCAGGACCTTATGCAGTTCCCTGATCAGGAACTTCTGGACCGCCACGTCAAAACTGGTTACGAAATTGGCGTCCCCTGCTTTGCGGCTCACCAGATCTCCCGTAAGATGTGCCTCTTTGATCTGCATCCCCGCCCGGCGGATGATATTTTCGATTTCTGTATAGTTAATGTTCTGTTCTCTCATATTTCTGTCCTTTCCCTGAATCGATCAGTTTTTTCTTTCTCCGTGTTCCGGGAATTCCCGCTGAAGGAATTTCCTTTCTTATTATAATCTTTGAAGCCTCCCGGATGCAACATGACATATTTTCCCAATTTTAAAGAAGTGTTAAGAATCTTTTCAGGACCTGTTAAGAACTATACGGCATAATAAGGTCCATCCAAAAAAGAAATACGAGGTGATGAATTATGCAGAAAAAGATTCTTAACAGCGCCCCGGGAATGAACCTTCTCGACCATCTGGAAAGGACGGAAAAGCGCTGCGGATATAAAACTGCTGTGGACGACGGCTCCTGCCGGCTTACCTGGCACGGGCTCGCCTCTCTGTCACGGCAGATCGGGAGCGCCTTAAGCCGCCATGTCAGCCCCGGTTCTCCCGTTCCGGTCCTTATGGAAAAGAGCGCACGGACTCTGGCAGTCATGCTTGGAGCTGTCTATGCTGGGTGTTTCTATGTTCCGGTCAGTCCGGACAACCCTCCGGAACGGATCCGCAAGATCCTTGATACTCTGGATTCGCCCATCGTCGTAACAGAGGACAGCGGCAGTTCGGACTTCACATGTCCGGAAACCGGCGGGATTTCCCCAAAAGTCTTCACTCCGGAGATGCTGATGCAGGAAGAAACCGACACAGAGCGGCTTGACTCCATCCGCACCGGTATGAGCGGGCAGGATCTCCTGTACGGGATCTTCACCTCCGGTTCTACCGGGACTCCGAAAGCGGTCGTTGTAAACCATGAAGCAGCCATTCGGTTCATCGGACATTTTACGGAACTCTTCGGCATCACGGAGGATGACCGCCTCGGGAATCAGGCTCCCTTTGATTTCGACGTATCCGTAAAAGACATCTGTTCCGCAGTCATGACCGGCGCACAGCTCGTGCTGATCCCGAAGAAGCTCTTCGCCACTCCGCCGGTGCTTATCGACTATCTCTGCGAGAAACAGGTGACCACACTGACGTGGGCCGTCTCCGCACTTACCCTGATCTCATCCCTGAAAGGCCTGGACTACCGTATCCCCGTCTGTGTGAAAAGGGTCCTGTTCAGCGGAGAGGCCATGCCGCCCGGACAGCTCCGTATCTGGCAGAAAGCTCTGCCTGACGCCGCCTTTGTAAATCTCTACGGTCCCACAGAGATCACGTGCAACTGTACTTACTATCCCATAGGACGGGAATTTTCCGACAATGAAAAGATCCCGGCAGGACGGCCTTTCCCCGGACGCCAGGTCTTTCTCCTTGACGAGGATGGCCGGGAGATCGTATCCCCTGCCCGGCGGGGCGAGATCTGTGTGGCAGGAGAGTCTGTCTCCTGCGGCTATTACCGGAATCCGGAAGCCACAGCGCGCAGTTTTGTCAGAAGGACAGACAGTTCCGGAAAAGAAGAACTTTTTTACCGCACGGGTGATCTGGCATATTATAACGAAAACGGGGAACTTGTCTTTGCGGGAAGGAAAGATTTTCAGATCAAGCACATGGGACGCAGGATCGAACTGGAAGAGATCGAAAGCGCCTTGAACGGCATCGATCATGTGGAAAAAAGCTGCTGTGTATTTGACCCGGACAGGAAACGGATCGTTGGATTTTACCTGGGCGATGCGGTACCTGCGGATGTGCGGAAAAGTATGAAAGAAAAGCTTCCTCTCTATATGGTCCCCTCCAGGATCATCCGCACAGAAGTAATGCCGCTCAATAAAAACGGAAAGACAGACCGAAGCTATTTTCAGCGTCAGGCATGCCTCTGATGCCATACCCTCGGAAAGGAGATGATAACACATGAGATCGGAACAACTTGAATACGCATATACCCGCTATGGTACACCGCTTTATATCTTCAATCTGGATATCCTTGCCGCAGAGACAAAACGGATCCGCGGAAGGCTCTCATCCGGCACCGGCCTTTGTTATGCCATGAAAGCAAACCCCTTCCTGACGGAAACTATGGCCGGTCTCACCGACAGGATCGAAGTGTGCTCCATGGGGGAATTCAGGATCTGCCGGGAGCTTGGGATCCCTCCGGAGAAGCTCTTTATCTCGGGCGTACTGAAAAAGAAGTCCGATATTCCCGAAATTCTGGATTACTGCCGGGATAAAAGTGCCTATACCGTGGAATCAGCCAAACAATTCCACTATTTTGCCGAATGGAGCGATGCCCATTCCGTTTCTCTCAGGCTATATCCCCGACTCACAAGCGGAAACCAGTTTGGCGTGAGCGAGAATGCCCTCGAAAACATGATCCGGGTGGGAAATATGAGCCCATACCTGAAGATCGAGGGGATCCATTATTTTTCCGGCACCCAGAAAAAAAATCCGGAGCAGTTTGAAAGAGAACTGAACTACCTGGACGGGTTTCTGCTCCGCCTGGAAAAAGACTACCAGTTCCATGCAGAACATCTCGAGTACGGTCCCGGAACCGCCGTACCGTACTTTCGCGGAAAGGAGGCACCCGCCTACACCGATGAAGGGCTTGGACGTCTTGCGGGAGCAATAGAGAACATGCGCTGGAAAGGACATGTGACCATTGAACTCGGGCGTGCTCTGGCCGCCTCCTGCGGATTCTACCTCACAGAGATCGCAGATGTAAAGCAAAACGGCAGTACAAACTACTGTATCGTCGACGGCGGGAACCATCAGATGAACTATGACGGGCAGATACGCGGGATGTATGAGCCGTGTGTGCGCCTGCTGCCGGAAGGGATCCCCGGTCCTGAAAAAAAATGGACTGTCTGCGGTGCTCTCTGTACGGTAAACGATGTTCTCTGTCATGACATCTCCCTTCAGGGAGTAAAGACCGGACGCGTCCTCGCATTTGAGAGGACCGGCGCTTATTCCTGTATGGAAGGAATGTCTCTGTTCCTGAGCCACGCACTCCCCCTCGCCGTCACCTATGACTCGGTCCGCGGATGGCGCCAGGTCAGAGAAAGGATCGACACTTATCAATTTAACATGTGCAGAAAAGGAGAAGATAAAAATGGAAAAACTGATGAATATTTTAAATGAGATAGATGACAGCATTGACTTCGCATCTGAGGAAAGACTGATCGACGACCAGCTTCTCGATTCCTTCGGGGTGATCACACTGGTCGCAGAACTGGAAGAGGCGTTTGATATCACGATCGAAGCCTCCGAGATGGTGCCGGAGAACTTCAACTCCGCCGCTGCCATGTGGAAGATGGTCACCCGCCTTCAGCAGGAGAACTGATCTATGACAACGTTTCAGCTGATACTTTATATCCTTATATTTCTTCCTCTGTGCCTTTTGTTCTACCGGCTGACTCCGCAGAAGCACCGCTGGAAAGCGCTTCTCGGCTTCAGTATCATTTTCTATCTGATGCTCTGCCGGGAACTGAGCCTGATCCTGTATCTGGCCGGTGCTGTCCTCATAACGCACTATATCGGGATCTGGCTTGCCTGGCTGCAGTCCGAAGAACAGCGCGAGATACGGGAATCCGCAGACAGCGCCGGGAAGTCTCGGGAAAAAGAGATCCGCAGCAGATACCGTACGCGGGCCAGAGGTGTTCTGGCCTTCGGTGTCCTGCTGCTCCTCTCCATCCTTGCAGGGCTGAAATATTACAATTTCCTTATCCGTACGCTCTCGGAGATCCTGAACGGAGCGGGGCTTTCTTCCTCTCTATCCGAAATCCGCATACTCCTTCCTCTGGGCATCTCCTTTTATACCCTGCAGGCCATCGGATATATGGCTGACGTTTACTGGGGCAGGATCAAGGCGGAACCTTCTCTGGCAAAGACTGCCCTGTTCCTTATGTTTTTCCCCCAGATCATCGAAGGACCTATCTGCCGTCATTCCGATACGGCGGAGATGCTTTATGCAGGGAAAACACCGGAACGGACGGATTTCACTGCCGGATATATACGCATTTTCTGGGGACTGTTCAAAAAGCTGGTCATCGCCGACCGTCTGGCGCTCCTCGTATCCCAGGTCTTTGATGATTACCGGGATTACTCCGGAGTTGTCGTTGCCGTCTCCGCGGTGGCCTACACGATACAGCTCTACATGGAATTTTCCGGATTTATCGATATCGTTATCGGAAGCGGACGTCTCTTCGGCATCCGCCTGCCCGAAAATTTCCGGCAGCCCTTCTGCTCCCAGAGTGCGGCAGAGTTCTGGCGGAGATGGCATATCACCCTCGGCGTATGGTTTAAGTCCTACATTTTTTACCCCGTATCTGTCTCCGGCACTGTCAAGCGCTGGAACCAGTACGGCAGGAAACATGCGGGGAAATATCTTACCCGCATGGTCACCTCAGCCCTGGCCCTCTTTCCGGTCTGGCTGTGCAACGGACTCTGGCACGGAGACCGGTGGAGTTATATCTTTTACGGAATGTATTATTTTACCCTGATCATCCTGGGAACTGCCATCGAGCCGGTCCGCGACCGCGTTCTCTCCGCCTGTCACATCTCTGCTGACAGCATATGGCTGAGGTCTTTCCGGATCCTGAAAACATGGCTCATCATCTTCACCGGAGAACTCTTCTTCCGTGCTGACGGCCTGAAAGCCGGGATCCACATGTTCCGCAGTATCTTCCGTGATTTTGATATCGGAAATCTCTGGGACGGCACCCTTCTCAACCTTGGGATGAGCCCGGCCGATTTTGCCGCCGTCATCGCCGGATGCATCATAGTCGCAGCAGTCGGACATATCAGGGAACACAGCGGCAGTATCTCGACTCGGATCGCCGGAAGCAGCCTTCCTCTGCGATGGGGTGTATGCTATGCGCTTCTCTTTGCTCTCCTGCTCTTCGCAGCATATGGAGACGGATACCAGGCGATCGACCTAATCTATGCAGGATTTTGAGGTGAACACAATGAAACGACTGAAAAAAGGGATTTTATTCTTTCTGACTTTCTTCTTTCTGCTCGGACTCTGCTCTGCTGCCGCCAGCCGGATCACAGCCGGATGCAGGGGATGCGTACGCGGAAGGAGCAGGGTCTTCGCAGGGATCAGCGCAGAGAAAAAGGACTCTCTGGATGTGATCTTTCTCGGGGACAGTGAAAGCTATACTTCATTTTCTCCCATGGATCTCTGGGCGCAGCATGGAATCGCATCTTACAACTGCGGTCAGAGCTCCCAGCGGATCCAGGAAACTTACTACATGCTGAAAACAGCACTGCAGACGCAGTCTCCGAAGCTGGTGATCCTTGAGACCAACCTCATGTTCCGGGATCCGGGCCTGGCGGAAAACGTCCTTCTCACTGTAGGTGAACCGCTCCGTTTTTACTTCCCGGCCCTTCGTTACCACAATATCTGGAAAAGTGTGTTTGACGGCCCGAAAACGGACGCCGACAGCTTTAAAGGATTCCCTGTCCACAGTGACATCGAACCCTATACCGGGGCAAAAAAATATATGCAGCCCACGGACAGCGTAAAAAAAATGCCCGCGCACACATATCTGTATATGGACATGATCCGGAAACTGTGCGCGAAAAACAACGCCTCTCTCCTGCTTGTGAGCACCACTTCTCCGGTCAACTACAGCTATCCGAAGCACAATGCTCTCGAGGCCTATGCAAGACGGTACAACATTCCCTATTTTGATCTGAATCTTGATGACCGGGCCGGGATCGACTGGGAAAAGGATACTATGGATAAGGGTGATCATCTGAATCTGAGCGGAGCCAGAAAAGTCACTGCTGTCCTCGGTTCCTATCTCATGGAAAATTACTCTCTTCCCGACCATCGCGGGGAAAAGAAATACAGTGACTGGAACACGCTGCTGGAGCAGTATCAGACTGCAGCGGACAGGACAGAAAACGGATAACAGGATCCGTCAGGAAAGGCCGATGCCGGCACCGAAAATGGTGTGCCGGCATCGGCCTTCTTTCCTGCGGAAGGATCATAATTTACCGGATTAGTGGCACTTACTCCATCCGCAGCTTTTGCAGATATTGCATCCTTCCTCAAACACGAGAGGTTCCCCGCACTCCGGGCAGAACATCCGGTCCGTCTCCTCTTCCGTACTCACAGCCTTGGGCTTCGGAGCTTTCTCTGCCTTTCTTCCGGCTTTCTCTGCCTTTTCCCCGCTTTTTTCCGCAAGTTCCTCCTGCATCTCATTATACATATCCATAAGAGCATTCCCTACAGCCATCGGACAGCAGGCCCCTTTGCTCGTATCCTTCCGCGTCACCCGGCGGGCTGTATAAGACGGACAGGATCCGCTGGAATTGAGCTGATCCACGATCGTCTCAATATCGATCCCGCCCCTCGCGCTGATCGATATCATCCTGGAAAGCCCCACCATGAAATTATTGCATCCCCCCGTGGAACCTTTGCTGAGATATGTCTCCAGCAGCGCCCCGGTATGAGGATCAAACAATGCGATACAGTGAAGACTGCCGCATCCCGTTGTCAGCTTGCGCTTCTTCCCGACCACGTCATCTGTGACCAGCAGGATGTCGCCCCGCTTAAGCCCTTCTCCGGCCACGACTTTTTTCGTCTCTTTCTTTTCACTTGTATTGAGTATCCCGATCCTCTTACACCCGTCACGGAAGATCGTGATGCCTTTGAGCCCTTTTTCAAAAGCATACAGATACAGCTTTTCCGTCTCCTCCACAGTAAAACGGTTTGGCACATTCACCGTCGAGCTGATGGATGCGTCGATATGAGTCTGCCATACTGCCTGCATATTGATCCTCTGACGGTATCCCAGCGTCATGGCTGTCACAAAACAGTCCGGGAGATCCGTATCGCTTTTGAGCCCATGCTGTTTCATATAGCTTTCGACGATCCTGGTATATACTTTATAGTACACGTCTGTCCCGTGGAGGGACTCCGTTTTCCTTTCATAGTAGTTGGCGTAGACCGGCTCGATTCCGCCGGAGATGCCAAGCATCGTGGAAAGTGTTCCCGTAGGCGCGATCGTCAGGAGCTGTGAATTCCTCAGGCCGTATTTTCGCACAAGTTCCCTCGTCTTCTCCGTCGTATTCGCCAGGAAATAGGGGGTGGACATGATCTCCTCCGTATGACAGGCCGGGAATGCGCCCTTATCCCTGGCCAGAAGGGCAGAGGCGGCGATCGCAGAATCTGCCATGGCAAATCCGATATTGTCACACATCCGCACAGCATCCTCTTCTCCATAAGTCAGTCCCAGTTTGATCAGGCAGTCTGCCAGACCCATGATCCCCAGTCCGATCTGACGCCACTGTGCCACGCTTTCCCGCTGTTCCTCCAGGGGATGAAGGGGAAGTCCTTCTTCCAGCACCTCATTGAGAGCCCCCACAGAGACTTCCACACACTTTTTCAGTCCCTCAAAGTCGAATTGCGCGTGATCGGTGAAAGGATCCTGTACAAACTCCGCCAGGTTGATGCTTCCGAGAAGGCAGCTCCCCCCTGCGGGCAGCGGTTCTTCCGCACACGGATTCACTCCTGCATAGGAAAACTCCTTTGTATTGCTCAGAAGGTTCCAGCTTTCGATCCTGTCCCAGAACAGTGCGCCCGGCTCTGCATAGTCCCAGTTCGTCTCTGCGATCCGGCGGAACAGCTCCCGTGCGTTCACGGTACGTTCGATCACCTCTCCGGTGGCCTCCCGCTTATAGTGCAGGGTATACTCCCCATTCTTTTTCACTGCCTCCATAAAATCCTCATGGATCCTCACAGAGATATTGGCCTTCGTCACTTTCTCCAGATCTGTCTTGAGATCGATGAACTCTTCTACATCCGGATGGGAACAGTCGATCGATATCATCAGCGCTCCCCTCCGCCCGTTCTGGCCGATCAGCGCCGTCACCAGAGAATAAAGTTCCATAAATGAGACAGAACCGCTCGTCTCCCTGGCCGCATTGTTGATCCTCGCCCCCCGGGGGCTTAATCCCGAAATATCTACTCCGCATCCGCCGCCGTAGCTGTAAGTGCGGGCCAGCTTTTTGGCACAGTCGAAAATACTCTCTATATTGTCCTCGGGCGGTTCTACCACATAGCAGTTCGAGTACGTGACCTTGCGTCCCTTCTGGTCCAGCCCCCGGTTGGAGAGGATCCGGCCTCCGAAGAGAAATTTTTTCTGTCTGATATACTCTCCGATCTCCCGGTTCCCGCCGCTGATCCGGCTGAGCCACTCGTCAAAGGACTCCCCGTCACAGCAGTATTTCTTTGTCCAGATGTCAGTTCCCAGTTGATTGTCTTCCCCGAGCCATTCTTCTACTGTCATTTCATATTCCTTCTTTCTCTGTTATCAGCTTATTTCCATACATAGTTTCATTCTACTATCAACGGGATCAGGGTACAAGGGCTTTCCCCGCAAATTCATCCAGCGGCGCTTCGCGGAACCCGTCTTTCGTCAGCACCATCATGCTGTCAAACCCGCTTTTCCTGATCATCTCCAGCGACTCCCGGTAACAGCAGTCAAGCATCTTCCTGTCATGGCAGTCACTGTTCAGGAGGATCTTTCCTCCTTTTTTCCTGATATAAGAGAGCAGATGGCGCTCCGGATACGGATCTTTCCGGTATCCCCGCGCTACAGCACCTGTATTGACTTCCAGGATCTTCCCCGCTCCCACAAGCGCATCGATGCATTTTTCCGCACAGGAGATGTAGTCCGGGTCCGTAAAAGAGCCAAAGCTCCCGTCCTCATTGAATTTCATCAGAAGATCCAGATGTCCGATGATATCGACTTCCGGAAAGTCTGCCATCTTTGCCACATCCTCGTAGTAATCCCGGGCAAAAGCCAGGAAATCCCCTCCGTAGAGTTCCACGATCTTCCTGCTCTCATCTGCGGAATAATCAATACTCTTCACCTGTCCGCCCACAGTGATAAAATGTTTGCTCCCGATCACGAAATCATAGGGGGCTCTCGACGGGACCCTCTGCATCATATCTTCCTCGATCCCCAGAAAGATCCTTATCTGCCCACGGTATTTTTCCCGGGCTTCCCTGACATCACGGATATAGGATGCCAGCCCTTCTTCACTCATGGCGCACTCGTCCACTGCACATGGCCCGTGACCCGAGAATCCGAGAACCGTAAAGCCTTTTCCTATTGCTTCCCTCACCATCTCGTCAATGGTGTCCTTTCCGTCACAGTAGATACTGTGGGTGTGTAAATTCTGCCTGATCATCTCTTCCATCCTTTCCGGTATCCTTCTGCATTTCTATAAACGGCTCATATACCGCGCCCATGCTGCAAGGCCGGCCCCGTGCATGAACTTCCCGTCTGCTACCAGTTTTCGGAAATCTTCCAGACTCATCTCGTCCAGTACGATCACTTCCCCGGCTTCTCTGTCCGTGCCTGACGCTTCACCGCATTCCGCGGCAAAAAGCCAGATTTTTTCATTTGTTGAACCGAAAGACGGATAAAACGGACCGAGCGGATGCAGCTTTTTCACCTGATATCCGGTCTCTTCCGCAAGTTCTCTCACCGCAGCTTCCTCCGGTGTCTCGCCCGGGTCGACAAATCCCCCCGGCAGTTCCCACTGCCAGGACCGGACAGGATAACGGTACTGCCTCTGGAGAAGGACACTGCCTTCCCGGAACGGGAGCACGCTCACTCCTTCCCGGATCTCCAGATAATCATAAGGCTGTTCGCAGCCGTTTACACGTACCTGATCCTGAACAACAGTAAAACGGCCTGCGTGTATCTTCTTCGATTCCAGCGTCTCGAAGGGATCCCGTCCGGCCGCCTCTTCCGCTGCAGCCTTGCTCCCCCTGACTCTTTTTTCTGCATCCATTCTGTACTTCCTCCTTATCTGCAGGACGGACTGTGCTATTCTGTCCGCCAGACGTATCTACATAATATCATAGAAATATCTATCCGGGCAGTTATTTTTTCGCCTCTTTCAAACACGGCGGAGCAGTGATATAATCGAATTGTCTTCAACTGTTCACAGGATATTTTTATAGAATTATTATCGTGACCAAAGAAACATAATATTTTCTTCAATAAAATCTTATCATCAAGAGAAAGGAGATTTTTATGGCAGATAAAATATTGATCCGCGGTGCGCGGGTACACAATCTGAAAAACATCAATGTTGATATTCCCCTGGGGAAAATCGTCGGTATCGCCGGTGTCTCCGGCTCCGGCAAATCCTCCCTGGCTCTGGGCGTCCTCTATGCGGAAGGTTCAAGGCGGTATCTGGATGCCCTGTCCACCTACACCCGGCGCAGGATGACCCAGGCCGCCAGGGCCGATGTAGATGAAGTGCTCTATGTTCCTGCCGCCCTTGCGCTCCATCAGCGTCCGGGTATCCCGGGAATCCGCAGCACCTTCGGCACCGGAACCGAACTTCTCAACAGCCTGCGTCTGATGTTCTCCCGGCTCGCCAGCCACCGGTGTCCCAACGGCCATTATCTGGAGCCCACTCTCCTGGTTGCAGCCGGCGGGGAACTGGTCTGCCCCGTATGCGGAACTCACTTTTACGCGCCTTCCGCCGAGGAACTTGCCTTTAACAGCCAGGGTGCCTGCCGCACCTGCGACGGCACAGGAACGGTGCGCACGGTAGACCGCTCCACTCTCGTGCCGGACGATTCCCTGACCATCGACGAGGGCGCCGTCGCTCCCTGGAATTCTCTGATGTGGTCTCTGATGACGGACGTGTGCCGTGCCATGGGCGTACGCACGGATGTGCCCTTCCGGGAACTGACGGATAAAGAAAAAGATATCGTCTACAACGGACCTGCCGAAAAGAAGCACATTTTCTACAAATCCAAAAAGACCAACCAGGCAGGCGAACTTGATTTTACCTATTTCAATGCTGTGTACACAGTAGAAAACGCACTCTCAAAAGTCAAGGATGAAAAGGGAATGAAGCGGGTAGAGAAATTCCTGAAGCAGGAAGCCTGCCCGGACTGCGGCGGTTCCCGGCTGTCAGAAGCTGCCCGCGCTCCAAAGCTTCGCGGCATATCCCTGGCACAGGCCTGCCAGATGACACTCTCTGACCTCATCCGGTGGGTATCCGGTATCCCGGCATCTCTCCCGGAAGAGATGCGCCCCATGGCGAAGAGCATCTGTGAGTCCTTCCAGACTGTGGCAAAACGGCTGATGGATCTGGGACTTGGGTATCTGACACTGGATCGTGCCTCCTCCACCCTCTCCACCGGAGAACGGCAGCGGATGCAGCTCGCCCGCGCCGTGCGCAACCGCACCACCGGTGTGCTCTACGTGCTGGACGAACCCTCCATCGGTCTGCACCCTTCCAACATCGCAGGGCTGACCGGAGTGATGCATGACCTGATCGCCGACGGAAACTCCGTGATCCTGGTAGACCATGACACCCAGATCCTCTCTGAATCGGACCGGATCATCGAGATGGGCCCGGATGCCGGTTCGGAAGGCGGTTATGTGATCGCAGAGGGGACGACCGCTGACATCGCCAAAAATCCTGCCTCCAAAATCGGGCCTTTTCTTTCCGGACAGAGCCATCCTCTCATACGTCCCCGGACAGCTGCAGAAGAGATGTTCTCTCAGGGACGGATTCATCTCTCCACAGGGGCCATTCATACTGTGCAGCCCCTGGAAGCCGATATCCCAAAAGGCAGACTCACCGCAGTGACCGGCGTATCCGGTTCCGGCAAGACCACACTCATCCTGGAAAGCCTGATCCCCGGTCTGGAAGCCGCCATCCACGGAACAAAACTCCCGGAACATGTGCATGCGGCTGACCCATGCGGCATCGGGCAGGTCAAGCTGATCGACGCTTCCCCCATCGGCATCAACGTCCGCTCTACGGTGGCCACATATGCCAATGTACATGATGAACTGAGGAAGATTTTTGCCCGGACCGCAGATGCAAAAGAGCTTGGTTACAAGGCCGGAGACTTTTCCTACAACACGGGCAGACTGCGCTGTCCGGTCTGTGACGGAACCGGAATTATCAGTCTGGATGTACAGTTTCTCCCGGATGTGAAGATCACCTGCCCCCAGTGCCGGGGATCCCGCTATGACAAGACTGCAGACCGGATCCGGTATGTGGATAAAAAGAAGAAGGCGGGGAATATAGCCCGTGATGCCGTCCCCGCTGCAGGTTACTCCCTGCCGGAGCTGATGGCAATGGATATCAACACTGCCCTGAAAGTCTGCGAGAACTTAAAACTTGTCCGCCAGAGACTGCAGGTGCTCAAAGATCTGGGACTTGGCTATCTTACCCTCGGCGAAGAGACTCCCAGCCTCTCCGGCGGCGAAGCACAGCGTCTGAAACTTGCCAGCGAGATGGGTAAGACGCAGGCCGACTCCATCTTTATCTTTGATGAGCCCACCATCGGTCTGCATCCCCTCGATGTCCAGACTCTCATCGGCGTGTTCCAGACACTGATCGAAAACGGCGCCACTGTCATTGTCATCGAACACGACCTGGATGTGATCCGAAACGCCGACTACATCATCGATATGGGGCCCGGCGGCGGTGCAGAGGGCGGCAGGATCGTGGCAGCCGGGACACCGGATGAGCTCCGAAAGAACTCTGCAAGCTGTACCGGGAGATATCTGTGACCCGATGAATCTGATAAACCATGCAAAAAAAACTGCTGCAACACCTGTCGGAAGTCATGTTCCGTGCTGCAGCAGTCTGCTGATTTATGAGTCTGCCTATCTATGAATCTGCTGATTGATGAGATTCACCGCACATTTCAAAACAGGCTGAGCTGGCTGTATCCCTTATCTTCTGGGAACTCCCTGAGATAGGCAAAGATCTCGTCCGGTTTATACAAGATTCCATTTTCACGGCAGGTGTCTTCAAAAATTCTGAAGAGCCTGCCGTGATTCGGACTTGATACCTCGTATGAATTTCCATACATGTATTGATATTTATTTCTTAAGCCAGGGAAATGTTTATCAAGAGCTTCATAAAAATACTCCCTGTCCCCTTCGCGCAGGGTAACACCCATGCCGAAATTCATGATTCCTTTCACACCGGTATCCACACAGCACTTTAAAATTCCCCGGATATTATCCTCTGTGTCGTTGATAAAAGGCAGCACAGGCGTCAGCCAGACAACCGTGGGAATCCCTGCTTCTCTCATCTGCTCAAGAACTTCCACTCTCCTGGCGGTGGTACAGACATGGGGTTCGATAATCCTGCACAGCTCTTCATCGTAAGTCGTCAGCGTTATCTGCACAACTGTCTTTGCCTTCTCATTGATACTTCGCAGAAGATCCATATCGCGCAGGATCCGGTCAGATTTTGTCTGAATTGCCACCCCAAACTCATAACGGTCAATAACCTCCAGACATCTTCCTGTAAGGCCAAGCTGCTCCTCGCAGTGCATATAGGGATCGCACATGGCTCCCGTCCCGATCATGCATTTCTTTCTCTTTGACCGGAGCTTCTGCTCCAGCAGCTCCGCCGCATTTTCCTTCACCTCCACATCCTCAAACGGATGGGTAAAACCGTAACATCTGCTGCGACTGTCACAGTAGATACAGCCGTGCGTGCATCCCCGGTAAATGTTCATTCCGTTGTTTGCCGAAAGAATTCCCTTTGCTTTTGTGAAATGCATATATCCGCCCTCCTGTTCCACAGCTCACGTAGATGCATCAATCTTTACGACAGCAGTATGTCACATTTTATTTTGAAATGCAATTAAATCTTTTCAGATGTATGATATGCAGTCGTATCTTTCCGACTCACGGCATGCGGTCAGATCTTTTCAAATCAGGGCATGCAGTCAGATCTTCTCAGCTCGTGATTTCCGGCAAGGGCTGCTGCGACGGCGGCGACAATATGGCTGATCAGAACCGCTGTCCAGATTCCGTTCAGTCCCAGACCCAGAGCGGAAAACATTGTCGCCAGAGGCATCCGGATCAGCAGATAGTAAAGAACCATGCACAGCAGACTTTTTGCCGGCTTTCCCATTCCATTTACAGCCCCCAGAAAACAGTTTGTCACGGTGTTCAGAATATACCCGGCGCCAACAATCAGAAAATACATTCTGACAATCTCCGCAGCAGCCCTGCTGTCTACAAACAGCCCGGAAATCTGCCGGGCAAAAATCACGATAACCAGAGACAGAATCCCCAGAAGTATGCATCCGTAAACCAGCGATGTTTTCAGATAATCTTTTGCCCGGTCACTCCGCTTTCCGCCGATGCACTGTCCCACAACAGAAGTCAGAACCATATTGAGCGCCATGGCAGGATAGAAAAGAAAAATGAATTAATCTGCCTCTCAAGCTGCCTTGTACTCCACTGTGATTTCACTGCTTCCTGCATATAGAATTCTCTGGCAGTTTTGTCCTCGACTCGCATTAATAGACGGTAATGCGACCAGCTCAATTCGCTACGCAGTGTGTAGCCATTTGGAAACTTCAGATAGAACTGCCGCATATTTTTCAGATTTGCAACTGTAAATCCTCTACCAAAATCTTTTGTCATCTGTTTTGACAATTCCTGTAACAATCCCGTTCCATATTCCGCCTTTTCCTTGCCTCCCTGCTATTCTATAATTGCTTTTCCTATGTTCCAGTATGCCTCGACCATTGCAAAATTAGCAGTTTGATAAACCTTATTTCTTGAATTTATCAAAATCTTTTTGATTTCTCCATAAAATTCCTGATTCATGATATCCTCCGATATAGTATTAGCCACGCAGCAGGGAATGACAAATTTTATTTTTGCTTTTTCACCTCCCAGTATCCGCCTTTTGCAGGACCATGTCTGACCAATATTCCACGATCTTTCAGATTTCGGATATTCATCTCAATACTTCTGCGCGTTATACCGATCTTTTCTGAAAGTTCTGCCGCAGTCCGGCTTCCGTCTGTGGATAAAAGCTGGATGATTTTCTTCTGTGTGTCGTTCAATTCTTCCCGCTTTTCTCTGAAATTTTCTCGAAATTCTTCCGAAGCTTCTCCGAAGTTCCTCCGAAGTTCCTCCGAAGTTCCTCCGAAATTTCCCCGAAATTCCTCTGAATTTTCTCCGAAGCTCCTCCGAATCTCTTCTGAATCTTCTGCGATTATCCCTGCACTATAGTCAACTTTTTCAGCTATCCCTTTTCGGAATAGATTCACGCGAAATGTCTCAGGCATCTCAATAAATTCCGGTTCCGGCAAATGATAAGCCGCTGCCGCTCTGCGAATATTTCTCAATCCTGTTCCCCATGCTTCGATCAGCCCAATCTGGTTAAACACCTCGGCTATAACCCGGTTCCTCTGTTTGGAGCGTCCGCTCATCGCTTCCTCAAGAGTCAGTCCGAAACATAATCCTCCTGGCGACGTAACCTCCAGACGGTCATCGTACAAGGCTACCTGCACGCAGGATGAATCAAGAAAATTACGGTGGCATTGGGCGTTTATGATCATTTCACGAATCGCAGCAGGCGGAAGTTCATATTTTTCTTTCCGCACCAGTCCTTCAACCCTCGCGCTTCGACGGATATTCCGTAACACAAACGAATAAGCATTTTCAATCTGCTCATACAATGGTCCGTCGTATTCCTGCTTATCGATAAACTCGCCGCGCTCTGTCCCTGCAAAGACGGCACACTGAGTCTTTGAATAATGAAAATATTTCCCTGTCAGCAACGCGAACGCATTCGATGCCAAATAGCCGTTCTCTCTTTTCTTTAACACATTCCAGTTGATGAGCTGAGTCCGTGTTACTCTTGGTCTCGTTCCTGCATTTTCCCGGATCTCCTGCATTTCTTTCCGGTAGCGGTTGATGTCCCGGCACAATTTTTTAACTGCAGCTTCTGTAACCGGATAGTTAATGCATATCTGTTCGTCCCAGGAAACACGTTCCCCCTCATACTCCAACTCTCTGATTTTTTCTGGATCCGCCAGTCTTGACGTACCTCCAACACGAACATAAGTCCCTTTTTCTTTTCCTTTGGACTTCAAAAAATACGGCCGGTTTACTCCCGGAGCAACCGTCGCAACGACAACCGTTTTCCCTTCTAATGTCTGAAAAGTAATATCCGGGACGCTCTGCAGGTTTCATCATCAATTCCAAGTAAATTATACCCAATCCCGCTTCTTCACACAACCTTTTCCCTCATCAATCACCTGCTTTTATCCGTTTTTCCAGTATGAATCTCCAGACACAACCATCTTCTTCCTGCAATTATTTGAATCTGAAGCTAAAACACATCAATAAAAAACAGGGAGTCCCCCGAAAGTTTCTCCCCATCCTGCCGCCCTGTCGACGGCTGCATCATGATACAGATATGCTCAGTGCAAATCCGCTCCGCACTGTGTCATAACTTCTTTTAACCGCTCTATATAGTATCTGTAATTCTCAAGAGATGTTGAAGGTGCGACCTGATGATCTGCTCCCGGGATATATCCGCCGCTGCGGATCACCGGCAAAAGCCGGGCAAATTCCCGGTCGATGGCATCTTTTCCTTTTGCGATCTCCAGTTTATTAAAGCTCCCGATAAATTTCAGTGTCGGGTACTTTTCCCTGACTTTTACGATGTCCATTCCTGCGTTTACGTCCATGGGAAGGAAGCCGTCCACACCTGATGCCATAAAATTGGGGATCAGGCTGTCAAAATCACCATCCGTATCCACAAATACATTTTGAACACCACCGCTTTTCAGCAGAGGAATTAACCTGCGGTAATAACTGCCTACAAATTCCTCAAAACACTCTGCAGATATCATCGGACCGTTTTTACCGCTCAGATCTTCCATAAAATAGACCACATCCGGCTGTAACATTTCTATGACTCTCATCAGTTTTGTACTGTACACCTTAAAAATATACTCCTCAATATCATGGAGCAGTTCCGGTTCATCATAGAACGCATACATATGCGGTTCGATCCCGAGCAGTTCCCGCGGGACCCAGAAAAATCCTTCTATATTCAGCCGTATTGAATAATCGCCTCTGTCGTGGCCGTTTTTCAAAGGAGCATATGCTTTTCGTATCTGTTCATCCGAAAAATACATTTCCAGCTGCTTATCCGCATGCAGTTTTAACCGTTCCCAATCTTCTCTGGTCACTATGACCGGCTTGTGCTCCAGTTCCAGATCTGAACCGGCATACTGAATGACCTGGCGTCCGTAAATATCCTGTCTGATCGTATAACGCTCTGTTTTTTCCACGATCTTCTCTTCAAAACGGCGGAAAGGGAGGACAAAATGGATCCTTCTGACCGGATCAAATCCGAAATACTGTTCATAATCCATAACCCCCTTCCCCCAGCTGACCGGAAAATACATTTCTTTCTGATTCTCTTCATTTCCTGCCAGATCATTGGTTATGTTGCCCGCTCCGTCCGCGATTCTGTCCGGCATCCCTTCTTTCTTAAACCGCTCAGCTGTCAGGGTCCATGGGTAAAATGTCTCTTCCACCGAACCTCTTCCTTCCGGTTTCTGAAAATTAAGCGTTGCAAGTTCTCGTTCTCTGTTTGTCATATGTTCCCCGTCCCCTTTCCGTTCTTAATTCTTTTAGACACTTTTTAATTGTTTTATCAATTATCTGGTTGTCAGAGCATAATATCCTTTCTCTCTGAGATCTTCTTCCACAGGCAAAAGATACATTGCCAGCCACTGTTCCGGATTTTCTTCAAATTCCCGGCGGATCTTCACTACTCGTCCCCGTCCTTCCTGATTTTTCTCATCAGCGCAAAGCAGTTCCATCATTTCCTTTTTTAACTCCGCTGCCGCCTTTGTCGGCCTCTCTGCTTCCTCCCGGAGCATCATTGCGACATTCGTCTCCCTGATATGGAGATAATATGCTGTACAGATCCTCCTGAATGTCTCGATACTTTCCAGCGATTCCTCTATCTGATCCCTCATTTTCTCCGGTATCATTTCCAGCAGTCCGGCCCCAAGTTCATAGGCTTTCTGCATCCGTTCTCCCGCCATCTCAAAACGAAGCCCCACATCCTCCAGCATCCACGGATGAGGCTGATGATCATCTGTTTTCATAAAAACAGCGTGCCTTGTAGATTCCCAGCTCGGCGTGGAGCACTGCTGGCCTCTTAAAAATGCAGCATTCCAGCCATGGTCTGTCGTGGAACGGCCGCATTCTCTGGCATACCAGCTCACATCCCATGGATAAAGCATATATGCCTCTGACACCTGCTGCCAGAACTGTATCACTTCATTTTTATACCGCTCATATTTTCCTGCAATCGCATCCAGACACTCCTCCAGACTTTTTTCCGGATGACAGATCACCTGCCCTGCTATCTCCAGACATGGATCGCCTGTCTGGGGCAGCAGACCATAATATTCCTTGATGCCTGCCACACCGGTCTGGCAAATGACTTTTTTGATCTGCATATAAGTTAGCGATGGACATGGGATCCGTTTCAGAGGTTCTGTCTCCTCACTTGACTCGCCCAGGAACAGCTCTGCTATGACAGGGATATGCTTCTTCTCTGCAAGCATACATACATTTTGAAACCACGTGTCAACCGTTCTTGTTTTCTGAACTTCTCCAATGTTGGAATGGATCATCAGGCCGAATCCCTTTTCCGGAAGCTGTTCTATCGTCTTTAATGTCTGGCCGGCCGACAGTTCCCAGGACTCCCACCACATCCGGCCTCCGCCGCTCACTTCATTCCACTTTTGGCTCAGTGCGGACAAAAATCCCGGCAGTCTCTTGTGAAGCGGGATTCCCCGGCAGTTTTCGCAATGGGAAAACTCACTGCAGAGCCAGGCATCCTGATCATATGTATACACGAGGATATCATCAATTCCCGGGATCTGTCTTTCCAGTTCTTCCAACAGTCCACAGTAATATTTGACAGTATCCTCTGTATGAAAGCAAACTTTCGGCGGGACTCCCTGATAGGGTTCCAGCCCGTTATACGGCGCTCCAAAATGGAACAGGGACCGCATCCCCTGTTTTTTACAAAGCTCCAGCCTCATCCTGATCCGTCCGCGCCTTTCCTCTGCTTTTCGACGCTCCCCGCTATCCTGCTCCGGCAGGACCAGAACATCCTGAAGGTTTAACGGCTCATCATTTGGCCGGCATCCCCAGGCTATGTTCAACTGCATCATATTAAAACCATACTGCTTCAGTTCTTCAAGTTTACTGTCGCTCCACTTTACATCCGGTACAGCCGGTGTTCCTATCATACCTATACGATAATCAAACATACTCTAACTTCCTCCTGATATAATTTGATATGGCAACCTGCAAACAGCTCCGATCTATCGTCAGCTGAAACATTTTATATTTCTGTATTCCGTAGGAGTTACTCCTACAAGCGTTTTAAAAAGTCTGTTAAAATAATGCTGGCTCTCAAACCCGACTTCTGCCGCGATCTCATACACTTTATAGTCTGAACTGAGCAGCAGCTCCTTTGCCCGGTTGATCCGGATCCGTGCAATATAATCAACCAGATTTTCTCCCATACTCTGTTTGAATAGCTGGCTGAAATAATTTTTGCTGAAATTCACATGATCCGCGATCCGCGAGAGAGTCAGCGGTTCCCCTAAATTGTCCTCAATATACCGGAGAGCCGCTTCGATCTCGCTTCTGTGTTTTTCTTCCCTTCCCCCTTCCTTCAGTCTGCTTATATGTTTCTGCAGCCACTCAAAATGATCTCTCCATGTCTCGCAGCCCCAGAAAACTGTAGAAGTGTCAATATCTCCGAACACCTTGCTCAACATGGCAGAATCCTCCGCATCCCGAATCACATTTCCCACTAATCTCAACAGAAGCAGATTATACTGGGAATACCTCAATCTCAGAGTTCCCAGCATTTGAAAGATATCTTCGAGCTGTCTCATAGCTTCTTCTGAGCGAATCGGTTTTCGTGACCATTCGTTGATCGCGTCTTTCAGTTCTGAGGGGATCTCTTCCGAAAATGTACACTGTTCATACCAGATCAGACTGTTTGTTCCCATATAAAGCTTATATCTGAGAGCAGACAGCGCATTTTCATAATAGGCCGCTACATTGGTTATGTTTCCGCCCCCGCCGCTTAATCCGAAAGTAACTGTCATCTGCAGTTTTTCTTCAATCTCTTTTTTAATGGACGACAGAATCTTTTCAATCTTCCGTTTTGCCGCTGAATTTTCTTCTCTGGACACATCACTGAATATCAGAACATATTTATCTTCATCGATGCATGCTGCAAGCGTGTTTGTCCGGTCTCCTGTATTCTCACTGATAATGCTCATGATCTCTTCGTTGAGCTGTAAAATATCCTCTTCTGTATTATGCAGAAGAAATTTATCATGATAATCGATCACACCAACAGCAGCAAGCAGATTATCAGTCTTAATATTAAGAGCTTCCGCCCATTCTGCAGAGTCCGCTTTATCGTCCACAGATTCATCATGGGCAAAGAGGATCTTCTTCACCAGCTTGTCCTGCCGCTCTGATGGCCGGAAATGATTTTTCTTATACTCCAGAACCTTTACAGACGGATCGTTCTCAAAAACCGATTCCAACATTTTTGCCAGTGTTTCCGTATCGACTTTATATTTCAAAATATAATCGACCGCTCCATATTTCATCGCATTTTTCACATAATCAAAATCATTGTAACAGCTCAAAACAATCACTTTTGTTTCCGGAGAAATTTTTTCTTTTCTCAGCTGATAAAGTACCTCCACGCCGTCTTTCTCAGGCATATCGATGTCAATGATCGCAAGATCCGGCTGTTTCTCCGCTATCAGTGCGATCGCCTCACATCCGTTTTTCGCGATACCACACAGCTCAAATCCCGGCAATTCCTTCCGGATGATCTGTTCCAGATAACGACGAACGATCACATCGTCATCAGCTATCACTATTCTTCTCATGGCTTTTTGATCGAATTCCCTCCCAGTCTTTTTCACTCAGAACAGGATGTTCAACTCTGACCAGAGTTCCTTCTCCTTCTTTACTGTAAATTGATAAATGATACTCTTCGCCAAAATATAGCTGAACTCTCTCAATGATATTCTTTACTCCGATCCGGTTAAACTTTCCTTCTGTCTTTTCAAAAATCTCATTTATCCTCTTTTCCGTCATCCCGCTCCCGTAGTCCTGAACTTCTATGATAAGTTTTTTCTCTATGCAGGAAAGAGAGACATCTATGTGCACATCCTCTTCTCCTCCATTATAGGCATGGATGATCGCATTTTCTACCAGAGGGATGATCGTCATCTTCAGCATAAGATTTCTTCCAATCCCCTCCTGCACCTGTATATTGATGTTCATTTTCTTATTATGCCTGCACTCCTGCAGATTGATATACTGCCTTGTTATCTCGATCTCCTCGGATATTTTCACACATTCCTGACTGTTGATGCTGAACTCCAGAAGCTGAACGATCGCCTGGGACATTTTCTCTATATCCTTCTGGCCGTTAAGGGCGGCAGTACAGCGGATCAGATTGAGTGAGTTATACAGAAAATGCGGATTGATCTGAGACTGGAGCACACGCATCTCTGCAGCCTGCTTTTTCCGCTGTTCCTCTATCAGATCATCGATCAGATTTCTCGTCCTGATACGCATATTTTCATAAGACTCCGCCAGATAAGCGATCTCTTTGATATAACTGAATGTCTTCACTTCCCCGCTGTTCTCATCGATCGGGACTTTCATCCTGGAGATCACTTTCCGGATCGGCCTGGATACCAGTACTGAAGTAAGTACCGACAGGGCCGCCGCCAGGATGATGTAAACGGCAGTAATTCCCACCATCGTCTGCATCTGTATCCGGGCAGTTTCCCTCAGCTCGTCCTTCGGGATGGAATATAATAATTTCCAGTTATTGTCCAGGATAACAGTTTTGTTTATATAATCCTCCTCGCGGAATTCGTCTTTCTGATTTACTGATACGATTTCATCATTTGTATCCAGTAAGGCGATTCTTGAATGATACCCGTCCTGACTCGCAGCTATTTTTTCGTCAAGTGCTGCATTATCAATCTGGATCTCTATCACAAAAGTATTATTCCCGGATTTTACCGCCTGCAGAAAACTGACCGCATCGTGCATCGAGTAGCCATAGTAATTTCCTTCATACTCATGGGGTCCTTCCCAGAATGATCTCTGAGGATTTTCCACCGCTTCTCTGTAAAAAGAAAACTTCTCATAATCCTCTGTCACCGCATATCCGGCACTTCCTGCGGCCACTGCATACTGTGTATTTCCCGGATATATGATCAGATTGTCAATATACGGATACAGCGCCAGATAAGGCCCCAGAATATTATTTTCGATCTCTCTCATATTCTGGAATACGCCAAGCTGATCGTCCGGCCAGTGCTCTAGCTTCTGCGCTAGCTCATTGTCAACAGCCAGACGCAGATAGATCTTCTCCACCTGTTCTACAATATCGTTGAGTTCCAGAGACGCAAGGCTCATAAACTGATCTCTTGCCATAAAAGCAGCGTCCCTGGCCTCAGTCCGGTTTCGGTTGTAATTAATGATATTTGAGATCAAAAGCGGAACAATGGATACAAAAAGAAACACCACAAAAATATATGTTTTCAACCGGAACTTTGGAAATTTTATCCGTATATTTTTCATCACTGATCACCCCATTATGCTCAGTTTAGCCTTTTACAGCTCCTGATGCAAGCCCCTCCTGCAGACGCTTCTGTGTCAGGAGATAAAGAAGGATGATCGGGATCTCTATCAGAACCAGAGTAGCAAACATCAGTTCATACCGGGTACTGAACAATCCGGCGAATTTCGTGGGAAGCATGGTCAAGGTACGCATGGAAGGTTCATTAATAAAGATAAATGCATACATATATTCGTTCCAGCAGCCGATGAAAGTCCAGGTGATCACAACAGCCAGTGCCGGAACAGACATCGGGAACATGATATACCGCAGTGTTTGAAAGGTACTGCACCCATCAATCTTTGCCGCTTCGATGATACTGTTCGGTATACTGTCATAATAATTCCGCATGATGACAAGATTGAACGGAAGCTGAATCGCCACATATGGGCCGACCAGCGACATGAAATTATCGAGCAGCCCCATTTTATTTACTACCAGAAAAGTCGGAAACATCATCGATGCCGCCGGGATCATCAACGCGGTCAGAAACATCAGATAAATCCCGTTCTTAAAAGGATAGTTTAATTTTGAGAACGAGTATGCTGCCAGCGATACAAACAGTACGACCAGGATGACTGAAACTGATGTTACAATAAGACTGTTCAGAAAGTTTCTGGTCATGTCCGTTTCTTTAAAAACCTCAACATAATTCTGCAGACCGTTTTTCTCCAGCGATTTCCGGACCATAAATACGACCGGTATGATATAGATAAACGCGATCACCAGAAGCACCGCATTCTGGAGTCCCCTCTTCCACATCTTTCGTGCTTTTTTTCCATCGATCATTCAACATCCCCCGCCTTTCCGTTATATAGTTTTAACTGAAATGCTGTTATCACCAGTGCTAATAGTATCAGTACCACAGACAATGCGCTCGATGTACCCTGCTGATAGGAGTCGAATGACTCTTTCATGATCAGTGTTGAAAAGGTAGCCGTTGCATTGCCGGGTCCTCCGCCAGTCAGCACCCAGGTAATATCAAATGTTTTCAGTGCGCCTATCGCGCTCAGTATCAACATAGTGGCATGTGTACTTTTCAGCAGTGGAAATGTCACATAAATAAAACTTCTGACTGCTCCCGCCCCGTCGATCTTTGCCGCTTCGAGCACTTCTGACGGGATAGAAACAATCCCTGCAATGTACATGATCAGACTGAATCCGGTAGACTGCCAGATACTGATCACAATGATGCTCCCGAGAGCCAGATTCGGATCCCCAAGCCAGCTCTTAGCCAGGAAATCCAGATGAAGGCTGCGGAGCAGCGTATTAACAAACCCCATATTAGGTTCCAGCATATTCAGAAATACATAGCCGATCACTACCGGCGTCAAGACAACAGGGATGAAAACAATCGATTTGACGATCGTACGAAATACCGTCTGTACTTTCAACGAAACTGCCAGGATCATCCCGATCAGCATCTGCATGGAAACACTAAACACAAAAAACAGCACAAAATTTCTCAATGCGATAGGCAGTTTCCCGCTTTCAATGATTGATCTGTAATTCTCCCATCCGACAAATTTCATATCCGGTGAAAACCCGTCCCATTCAAAAAAACTGGTCCGAAAAGTAAAAAAGATCGGATATGCTATAAAAACTGCAAATACAATAAAAGCCGGGAGCAGATACAGATAGCCTTCTAACTGATATTTTTTTCTTCTGCCTGTTTTTTTCATCTCTTTTCCCCACTTTCCTCTTTTCTTATCACCCTGCAGGCAGTCTGCCTGCTGTTTCATCTGAAAAAGACATCCCTAAAATCTCATAGCGCATACCTGCAATGAGAGTATGCGCCATGACATGGTCCATCTGCTATTCCATAGCCGCCTGTACTTTTGCAGCAGCGTCTTCCGGTGACATACCTGTTCCCAGTTCCTGAAGAACTTCTCCCAAAGCCGCCTTTGCATCTACATTATTCAGATTTCTCGGTCCGCTTACCAGAGGAAGCGTCTCCTCTACATCCTTCATACAGTTGATATAATTCGGATAGTCTGATGTACGTTCGATCGTAATATCTTTAAACGCCGGAGTAGAAGCATAACCGATCTCAGGCCCGTTCATGACCTGCTGTCCCTCTTCTCCGATAAACCACTTGATGTAATTCCACGCAGCCTCCTTCTTCTCATCCGGAAGATCTTTATTTATGGCATATAACACGCCTGTCGTGTAGACCGGCCCCGCCACTTCGCCATCACCGTCCATATCGGGCATTGGTGCCATGACGTACTCGTCCTTATTTGCAGCTTCTGCCATATCTTCATTCGTAAATGTCGCGATCGTCCAGTCGCCCTCTGCCAGCATTCCGCCTTTTCCATTCAGCCAGAATAACTCAGAAGCTCCCGGATACTGGGGAACACCAAGACAGCCATCCTGGAAGATACCGTCCTCGAACATCTGCTGCCACATCTCAAATGCTTTTACAATGTCCGGATCCGTCCACTCAATCTCTCCTGCATCTGCCTGTACAATCTTGCCAGGTGCGATATCATTGGCTATCACAAGGAACATATCCGTCAGGATCCAGTCGTCTTTCCCGCCGATCACCAACGGCAGATCCCCGTCCGCACGGAGTTTGTCACAGTAATCTTTCAGTTCCTCATATGTCTGAGGCACCTCGATCCCGTACTTCTCAAGTTTCGTTTTGTTGTACATGAGCAGTCCGGCCTGTCCCATGGAATCCGGAAGCCCATATACATGTCCGTCTTCACTCTCTACTGTACTTATGGCCGCTTCTTCAAATTTTTCCTTCCAGTTGTCGCCCCACTCAGCCTTTGCATATTCATCCAGAGGCTCGCAGTACGACTCCACAGCATTGAGCATCGATCCCGCTTCCAGCATCATAATGTCCCAGGAAGTCCCGGCGCTCAGGTTGACTTTAAGCTTGTTCAGATAATCGGCCTGTTCCATACGTTCATACTCGAGTGTGATTCCCGGATACTTTTTGTTAAATTCCCTTTGAAGAACAGGTACAAAATAATCATTGTATCCCCATCCGCCGATCGATAATGTGATCTCTTCTCCGGATGCTCCGCTGCCTTCCCCGGATCCTTCACTGCCAGAACCTTCACTTCCGGCATCTTCCGTGCCACAGCCCGCCAGCAAAGATAAACTCAGCGCCGCACATAACAAAATACTCATCTTTCTTTTCATCTCTTCTTCCTCCTTTGCTTTGTCGATTTGTTATGTTTATTATAATATGCTGTCGTCTTATTCTATTAACACTGTATTCCTGACACTTTGCACAATATTCCGTTTTTATTTCCAAAATCTCTGTGCATATTTTATCATGGCATAGACGTTGATTCCACTCTCCCACGGCCGGCAGTATGTTCCGCCCGGAACACCGTTTACATAAAATTCTGACCATCCTCCCATCTCGTCTTCAGAATCCAGCAGTTTATCATAGATCGTTTCCGCCAGTGACGGCGCTGTTTCCAGGATATTTACGAGTAATAACCCAAGATCATATCCGGTAAACTTTTTCTGTGCAGGGGATTCTGCTGACAGTAGTATCATTTCTTCCAGCTCAGATACCGAAAACAGATCTGTTCCTATGAACAGCGGCATCAGTTGAACGGACTGGACTTCTACTGCTCTCCGCTTTTTCCGGATCCCGGCTCCTTTTCCGTAACATTCACAGCAGACATACTGGCCGTCCGGCTCCTGCTCTATCCATCCGTAAGTCAGACATCTGCTGCATACCCCTTTGCCAAACCGTTTCTTCGGATATGGCTCCTGAAATATCCTGTTGGCCATCAGCCGACCGTCCACTACAAAATTTTTCTTATAGAAATGCCTGACCTCCAGAAAAACAGCCCTGTTCTTTTCATATTTTTCAGAATTCCAGTATCCGTGCTGCAGCATGAAAGGAAGCAGCCGTTCTCCGGAAGCAATGAAAAGAAGAGTTGCCTCTGCCGATCCGTCCCACAAGGCATCCCTTGACAGGATATGTCCTGCAATATACGTTTCATCCCCATTAAAAGGAAGCATCTTCTCATGAATCTGGCTTACCTGGGCATTCCACGCCCACTCGAGCATGGGGATCAGCCCTCTCATGAATTCCATATCATGACTGGCTTTATAATAATCAAATGCCTGAATGATCAGATACCCTGTGATCTCTACATTATCATTTTCATGGACATGGAAATAATGGCTGGTACCGATCGTCTGTGCATTATGAATACAGCCGTACCTGCTGAAAATCTGCTGATAGAAATTGAGAATTGCTCTGACCTCACGGATGTATCCCATTTTCAGAAGACCTCTGGCCACGCCGAGCTGATCACGCACATAGGCCATATGGAAATTATGTCCGGCGATCACTGCCCCCTCCTCCGACTGTTGTGACAGGATCAGAACTGCCGTATTCTCTACAGCCTGTACCAGGCGCTTTCCGGAAGGAAGGGAACTGGAAAGTATTTTTTCTCTGATATCCTCATTCAGCCGGATCCTCCAGGACTTTTCCACATTTTCCAGCAGTTTTTCCGGTCTTTTCCTCAGGATCTTCTCCGTGTTCACGATACATTCCGGATAATCACTTCCTCCGACGGAATACCAGACTGTCTTTCCGGGGCTGAGGACGAGCAGGCCCTCTTCTTTCAGATGAGCGGGACCACAGACCAGGAACTGATGAGCAAGGTCATGGATACACGGATAATGTGCCTGGTCATAAACCGATATTCCTGCATCTGCATACGCCAAAAAACCCAATCCGATATCTGCTCTGTCAAATCGTTCACTGTTCATCACAGTTTTCCACCCCGGTTCCACTGTGATCCGAAACCGGATCTCACATTTCAATTCACAGATCCGGATAAAACATGGCATATCTTCTGTCACAAAATCATAAATGATCCCCAACATCTTGTCTGTCCAGTCTGTCAGGCCGTGCATCCATATTCCGGTCTCCGCTTTCCGTTTTGTCACGATACGGATTTCTTCCGGTCCCTCCCACTCTGTATGCATGTAAGATGGAGTGCTCAGCAGCGGGCCGAATATCTGATGGATATTGATCCCATCCATATAGACACACAACTTCCCGTTTCCCAGACAGAAGATCCTGTGGCTGTTATCTACAGAACTTTTCCTGTTTTCTTTCTCTGCGTTTTTATACATTTTTCAGACCGCCTTTTTTCTTTCATCCTACCGGTCTGAACACGTTTTTTCCATACACAGTATTACGCTCTTTTTGCCTTAATTCCCGAAAAACGAAAAGGTGTACCATGCGCCGGACTCTGTCCCTTCGCACAATACACCTTTCAGCTTCTCCCCGTCTCAATTTTCACAAAATTTTTCATTGATTTTTTCTCTATTGATACATATAATATAAGCGTAAAAACGTTTTACAGTGTACGGCATAAAAACACTGTTTATGCAAACACGTTTCGCAATGTACGGCAAAGAAACATTGTTTATCAGCCTCCGGCGAGAGCCGGGGGCTTTCTTCTACAAATTTCCTCATACCCTTTCTGTGGAAGCAGAAACACACATCCATTTTCGCCCTAAATCGGCAGAAACCTTTGATTTACTGAGCTTTTCTCGTCATCAGGGCAATCACCTCTGTATGCGGTGATAGATTCTTCTTATACTAAATAACGAAACCGTCACCTTTTACGAAAAGGTTTTTCCCTCATAGGGGGGATTTTTCCAGTTTCAAACACATAGATCAAACCGCATCTTCCAATTGCATAGTTTCCATTATTTTGTTCACTTCACTTACCAATGGTAATGTCTGCCTTTTATTCTTTGCAATATATTCCTGCATTGCCCTCACTCTAGATTTAAATTCCTGCCTAAGTTTAACATGTGGTACTTTCTGCTCATCATATGATTGAATGTATTTTAGAACATACTCCCAAAAATTTTCATTCGTCAAGTATTCTCTTAATTTGTCACGTAATTCAATTACCCCGGCATATTGGTATGCCGCTTCATAATACGGATTGAATATCCAATATAACTCCTGGTGAGAATCGACATATCCAATATTATTCCTGCGTTTAAGGACATTGCCATTTAATGAATTTAATAATTTTTCATGGATTTGTTCCGCTGTACAACGACCGCTAAAGGAAAATTCAAGCCATCTTACAGTATTTTTAATATACTCAACCGCTTCATTTGTGTCTGAGTGTTTTTCCAATAAGTGTATTACATACTGAAGATCCAATAACAACTCAAAAGAAATTCTTTCATACTCTTCTTCCTTAAAACAATTTCTTCCATGAGCTACTTTATTACGAATCATGCTATTAAAGTAAAACTTAAAGTATAGTGCTGCCTCTTCTAATCCCATACTTGTATCATTCTTTTCCATTTTACTTTTCAGATCATCTTTCTCAAACAAATCAAATTTTCCATCCAAACGATTCTGAATATTGGCGTCCACACACATATCGTAAAATAAACCTTCAATTTGGATGACAACTAAATTCATAAAAACAATATAATTTCGATGTTCAAATGAATCAATAATCGTATTTAAGATATTCTTCCGATCTTGTAAACAATACAAACCATCTGTTTTCTGCCTTAAATAATCTAACA
>CBJMC01400__coassemble_590_pt1 | contig 76073 bp, 66 predicted proteins | sample CBJMC01400__metabat2_high_PE_029 | metagenome-assembled genome bin CBJMC01400 | reverse complement strand
AATACTGCTGTAAAAGGTTTGCCATACACATTTCCTCCTCTGTGTGTGCGCCGCCCTTTCCCCTTCTGTTCATGCAGTATTGGCTTACAATACCAGTTATACGATGTCAGGCAGTTGCAAGCTCCTGCTGTACTGTGAAAGGATGCGAATAGTCTGCATCGGTTTGCGGGCGGCTGAAAATGGATTAATAAGCAACATTCATCGTCGGGTAAATGCTCCGAAAAGAAGCTCCGAAAATGAGACACCCATAAAGGGCTGTGATAATTGAGCAGCAAGAGCACCGCGTATATCAGTGAATAAAAAATAACACACTTTGCGTGGAAATGCAAATGTTTTTTCGTACTATTTTATAATGATTGCCAGATCTTCTATTTTTCTTTCAGTTTCAGCAGATATCTTTCTATCGCTGCAGCCGCCCCATCCGAATTATTATCCGGCACAACAAAGTTCGCTGCTTTTTTCAGTTCCGGTACACTGTTTCCCATAGCAAATGTCAGTCCCGATTCTGCAAACATGGGAAGATCATTCTCGCCATCCCCGATACATGCAGTCTCTTCCTTCGAAATTCCCAGACTTTCCCGCAGTGCCAGAAGCGCCGTTCCCTTGGAAGTCCCCCTGGAAAACACTTCTACATAGATCGACGTATACGCCGACATAAGATCCGGATAACGGTTCAAGACTTCCCTGATCATTCTGCGCGAATCCGGAGTCAGGAAATAGAACTGAAGTTCCTCGATGCCGTGGCGCGTCTTTCTCACGGTCTCCTCCATGCTGTGCACCCGGTATACTGCTTTCGCATCCTTTCCAAAAATCAGACGTCCCATCAGGGCAAGGAGTCCTCCCTGCACGAGATACTGATGATTAATGTGTGAAGTAATTCCCACTCTGATTTTCCGGCAATCCTCTAAAAGCTTCAGAGCCGTTTCTTTCTTCATCATGGTCTGAAACATGGCTTCGCCTGTGGCACAGTCTGTCACCTGTGCCCCATTGGAACTGATCACATAACGGTAAAGCCCCTTCTCTTCCACGATCCGCCAGGGCAGGCAGCCCAGATTGCGCCCGGTGGCAGGCACGACAAGTATCCCTGCATCTGCCGCTTTTTTCAGTGCATCCAGTGTTCTGTCCGTCATGCGGCTCCGCTTATTTAAACATGTTCCATCCATATCGACTGCAAGTAGTTTTATCATAATTATTGTTCTTTCTCTCCGTCAATCAGATCGTACAGCGCATACATGCTCAGCATATTCTGGTAAGTCATCTTTCTCGCCAACAGCTGCTGGTAGGTCACTGACTTTATTTTTCCTTTTTCTTTGAGCTGATCCATCTGTCGTACAATATTTTCATATTCTGTCTGTACTGCCTGAAGCATCTTCTCAAAGGCTTCCAGGCGCTGTGTTTCATCCATAATTTTTCCCTCAATCTGACAGAAAAAGTCTATAAGACTTTTTTCATTATATCGAATGTCTTCCAAAGTTACAATCAGAAAAACTCCTCCAAACCATAGTAAAAAATCATTACAAATGATTTCGCTTTTCCAGCTTCGTTATCTTGCGCAGGATCTCCCTGTGTTCCGCCCAGTCCTCTTCCTGCACCTCCGCCTCATATCCGCCTCCGTTTTCCACCTGCCAGTGGTAGAATCCCATCTGCTCCTCCGACAGTTTTTCCATGACAGCCATGATCGTTCCGCCGTGAACTACAAAAGCCGCGCTCTGCGCATGACCTTTCAGCAGCAGGCGGATCCATTTCTTTATGCTCTCCACGCAGCGGGTACGGAACTTTTCCTGGCTCTCACCTCCGGGAAACGCAGTCATGCCTCCGCTTTCCAGCCACATGACATAAGCCGGATGATTTTTCAGCTCTTCATATGTTTTTCCTTCAAACTCCCCGAAGGCGCACTCCCGAAGCCCCGGTTCCACTCGAATTTCCCGGTTGGGATAGATAAGCTGTGCGGTCTCCAGGCAGCGCTTCATGGGACTGGCAATAATGTATTCCGCCTGAGGATAGATTCTGTTCTCCTGCCGGAAGCGTTCCACTGCACCGCGGGAAAGATTCTCATCTGTGGTTCCTATGTACTGATGTTTCTCATTGCCCGGCGTGGGCAGATGCCGGATCAGAATAATCCTCATTGTTCTCCTCCTTCAGATCAGCTTATCTGCCAGCACCACAGCCGCCAACATCGCCAACTCGCTAAGCTGCAGGAAATAGCCCGCCAGGTCGCCTGTTGTACCTCCGAACTGCTTCCGGCTCATCCGGTAGTAATAGAGAAATACAAGAAGCGCCGCCGCAATCGCCGCTGCCGCCATATGCGGGGAAAAATATGCCATCACTCCACCGTCGAGAAGCGCCCAGATAATCATTACCGCCCGCACACGTTTCCTGTGCGCCCCGTCGTGAAAGGTGCGCAGCAGTCCGCTGTTTTTCGCCGGTTGAAAGGATACCACCGAAATTCCGCTCAAAGACCTGGAAAAAACATATGTACAGGCAAGAACTGCAAGAGCCTCTGCGGATACCTCGCTCCACAGCGCCAGGTCAGCCACAAACCAGACGCAGACCCAGATCAGGGCAAACGCCCCTGTATGGGGATCTTTTAAAATCTCAAGCTTCTTCTCCCGTTCTCCGTAAGAACTTAAGGCGTCTACCGTATCCGCATAGCCATCCAGATGGATTCCTCCGGTCACAACGACAGGGATCAGTACCATCACTGCGGAAAAAAAGAATTTTCCGCAGTCCGTATGGTTCATTATCAGATATCCGGCAAGGAACTGAAGGAAGCCTGCAACCGCCCCCACCGCCGGAAAAAAGCACATCGCATACTTCATACTTTTCCCGTTCCACTCCACATTCGGGACGGGAATCTTCGAATACATGGCAAACGCCACCGCAAAAGATCTCAAGAGATTCATTGTCTTTCTGCCGCTCCTGTCTTCATTCTCCTGTTTCTGTATTTCTTCTTTATGCGCTTTATACGCTTTGCCCATTCTCTTACAGTTCGCCCAGCATCTGCGCCGGATTTTCCGCCGCTTTTACCTTCCCGAACGCCTTTGTAATCACGCCTTCCTCATCGATCAGGTAAGTCGTGCGCACCACACCCATGGTCTTCTTTCCGTACATATTCTTTTCCTTCCACACATCGTAAGCCTGGATGCAGGAAAGTTCCGGATCTGAGAGCAGGGTGAAGGGCAGACCGTATTTTTCCTCAAACTTCTTGTGGGAAGCCACACTGTCTTTGCTCACGCCGAGCACCACCGCTCCCTTCTCGGTAAACTGGGGATAGAGCTCCCCGAATCCGCATGCCTGTTTCGTACACCCCGGCGTATTGTCCTTCGGATAAAAATAAAGCACTACTTTCTTTCCTCTGTACTCTTCCAGTGTGTGCATTACTCCGTTCTGATCCGGCAGTTCAAACGCCGGCGCCTTTGTTCCAACTTCCAACATCTTTCATTACCTCCTTAATATTTTTTGCTTCACTCCCGGCGAAAGCGCGCGGCCGCCTGATCAATGACGGTCATCTCTGCCGGGGATTTCCTTCTGCTACTGCCCTTTCTCCGCATACCGGTACTCCAACGCCCCGCTTGCCGGGATCTGCCGGATTCCGGTGATATCCGGATTTACCAGGTTTACGCTCTTCATGGCATAGAGCGGGATGATGTAGAATTCCTCGCCCACCGCCCGCTGTTCCGCTGCGTGAAGCAGTTCGGAACGCTTCACCGGATCGGTCTGTGAATCAGACTGTTCCACAAGACTGTCATACTCCGGATCATTGATACCGCTACAGTTGTATGTGCTGTTTGACAGGAGCATGGACAGATAGGTGTAGGGATCGGCAAAATCTGCCGTCCAGTTCATCCGGCACATGTCAAAGTCTCCCGCATATCGTGTACTGTAATTTGCCTGCAGTTCCTGGGCACGCAGTTCAATATCAATGTTCAGTGTCTCCTTAAGCTGCTCTTTTATTACCTGGGCGGTATCGGAATCCATCTCCAGGGTCGGATAACTGTAGGTCAGTACGGGAAATCCTTCCCCGTCCGGATATCCTGCCTCTGCGAGAAGTTCCCGGGCGAGTTCCGCATTTTCCTCAAAAGGCTGCGGCGCCCCGTCCACGAAATACTCCCCGGTGCTGCGGTCTTTCATATACTTTGCCACCAGATTGTAAGTAGGCTCGGTATCCGCCCCCACAATCTGGCAGAGTTCTTCCCGGTTGAGCGCCAGATTGATTGCCCGGCGTACGCGGACATCGTCAAGGGGCTCTACATTCAGGTTGAAATAGATATATCTGGTGGCGATCTGATCCGTCACCATCAGATCTTCCTTTCCCTCATAGAGCTGCATGACTGTAGAGGGCAGGGATGTTGCCACATCCACCTCGCCCGCCTCATATGCATTTGCCATGGACTGGGTGTCATCAAAGAAACGGTACGTAATCTGATCCAGCTTCACTGCGTCCTCATTCCAGTAGTTCTCATTTTTCTTCAGGACGAAATACTGGTCCGGCACATATTCTGCCAGATAAAACGGACCGTTTGCAAGGCTTCTCTCCGGGTCTGTCGCCCATCCGCTGTCCACTGCGTCCGCATATTTTTCACATGACGGCGTATACACCGGAAGGCGGAGCAGATCGAGGAAATAGACACATGGCTTCTCCAGGTGAAACACAAGGGTATGCTCATCCGGCGTATCCACGCCCAGACTGTCCATCTGCGCCTCCCCGTTGTAGATCTCCTCCGCGTTTTCTATGGGAAAGAGATACACCGCATATCCGCTCCCTGACGCCGGGTCAAGGGCGCGGGTGATGGTATTGAGGAAATCCGCGGCTGTCACTTCGGAACCGTCGGACCAGAGGGCGTCCTCCCGCAGGTGAAACGTCCATTCCGTATAAGCCTCGTTTACCTCAAAGGACTCTGCCGCCCGGTATTCGATCTCCCCGTTTTCATCGTAGGTGAGGAGCTCGTCCAACGCACTCACCGAATAGGCCAGGTATGTCAGTGCAATGGATCCCGCCGGGTCCATGGATCCGGTATCGCTGTTAATGGCAACTGTGATCCGGCTGTCCGCGCCGTCTGTCTCCGGCGCCTGGGTACATCCGCCGGAAATCACGCCGCAGAACAGGGCACAGGCAAGAACTGCCGCTACTGTCTTTTTCTTCATCTGTCTACTCTCCTTCTGTCTGCTCTCCTTTGTCATATTGAATCCGTCTTATTAAATCTGACATATCGCATCTGCTAAATCTGGGACGTCATCCGGTATCCGCTGCCCCTCTTTCCGCTGTACTCCTCCGAATACAGAAAGCATCTCACTTCCCTGTCTCCAAACCGGTAAATTCCGGGGACTCCGGTCCGGCAGCAGTCAAGTGCGTACCCGCACCGGGATACGAAGGGACACCCGCTTTGTTCCTTTCCCTGATCATCCGGGAACACCTCCGCTCCTTCCGCAGACGCAGGGGCCTTGATTCTGCGTGCCTTCACCGGATCCGCCTCGGGGACGGCGTCCAGGAGCTGCTTCGTGTAGGGGTGCCAGGGATCGGAACAGACCTTTCCCGTACTTCCCTTCTCCACCATCCATCCCCGGTACATAACCCCGATCCCGGTACTGATACGCCTCACCATATGCATATCATGGGAGATAAACAGGCAGGACAGCCCTTTGTTCTTCCAGATATCGAGGAGCAGACCGAGAATCTGTTCCTGGACAGAGACATCCAGGGAGGACAGCGCCTCGTCGCAGATCAGAAGTTCCGGTTCCAGGATCAGCGCCCTGGCGATGCCGATTCTCTGCCGCTGTCCTCCGGAGAACTCTGACGGAAAACGGCGGGCATCCTCCCGGGAAAGCCCGGTCAGGCAGAGCATCTCCTCCGCTTTCTCCCGGCGCGAAAAGCGGTCTCTTACCCCGGCCGCCTTCAGCGCCTCCTCCAGCGCCTGCCCTGCCGTGAGTCTGGGATTCAAAGAGCCGTAAGGATCCTGAAAGACCATCTGGATCTTCTTTAACTGTTCCTTCCTGCGCCCCCGTGGATTTAAAAGTTCCCCGTCCAGAAAGATCTCCCCCCGGTCCGGTGTCAGGATTCCGCACAGAAGCCGGGCCAGCGTCGTCTTCCCGCTCCCGCTCTCACCCACCAGGCCGAAGATCTCCCCCCGGCGGATGGCAAAGGAAATCTCCTCGATTCCTTCCCTGGTGTCAAAAATCTTCGTCAGCCCTTCTGCCCGAAGAAGCACCTGATCCGGATCTGCCGGTCCGGAAGGAACCGTTTTTGCCCCTGCGTCTTTTAAGAGCTGTCTTGTATAGGCTGCGGAAGGGTTTCGGAACACTTCTTCTGTGATTCCTCCCTCCACGATTTCCCCCTGATACATAATATACACCCGTCCGCACAGAGCCGCAACCGCTCCCAGATCATGGCTGACAAAAAGCAGGGATGTGCCCGTTTCCTTCACCAGACGTTTCAAAAGGAGAAGGATCTGGGCCTGAACCGCCGCATCCAGGGCAGTTGTAGGCTCGTCCGCAATAATCAGGTCCGGCTCGCAGGCAAGCGCCGCGGCAATCACCGTCCTCTGGCGCATCCCTCCGGAGAGTTCAAAGGGGTACTGTTTCATCCGCATCTTCGGACTGCGGATTCCCACCAGATCAAGAAGTTCTTCCGCCCGGGCGTAAGCTTCCTTCCTGCTGCATTTTCTCCGGTTTCTGACTGTCTCTGCAATCTGCCGTCCCACTGTCAGCGTAGGATTCAGGCAATTCAGGGAATCCTGGAAGATCATGGCAGTATTCTGTCCCGGAACCGGACGGCAGCCTCTTACCGCAATCTCTCCGGAGAGGACTTTCCCTTTGCCGTCCAGAAGCCCCATAACTGCCAGCATGGCTGTGCTTTTTCCGGAGCCCGACTCTCCTGCAATCCCCACGATCTCGCCGGGATTGACGAAAAAGCTGATTCCCCTTACCGCGGTAATGCCGCTGTGGTAGCTGACCACAAGATTCTGCACGTCCAGCACATGCTCTTTCTGTCTGTTGAATCCTTTCATCTGTCGTTTCCCCTTCCCGGAAGTTTCCTCCTGACCGTCATTCGCATCTGACGCCGGCAATCCTCTCTTCCACCAGCGTGCCGATCCCGTTAAGTGCCAGAAGCATCACACAGAGTACCACAAGCGGGCAGATCATCTGATAGGGATAGACGATCATCTGGCTTCTCGCCTCCTGGATAATCGTCCCCAGGCTTGCCGCCGGTGCCGCGATCCCCACACCGAGGAAACTCAGGAACGCCTCGGTAAAAACTGCCTGGGGTATGAGGAAGATCAGATTCACCGCCGCAGGTCCCGCTGCATTTGGAAGAAGATGCCTGAAAAGGATCCGCATGGAAGGGATCCCCTCCATCCGCGCCGCCAGGGCGAAATCGCTGTTCTTCAGCCGGATAATCTCTCCCCGCACAATCCGCGCCATGTCAATCCATCCGGCCACACACAGTCCCAGTATGATGCTGAATACTCCGGCTCCCATTACCAGGGTGATCAGGATCACGTAAAGCATGGAGGGAATGGAGGCGATAATATCCGCCGCCCGCATCAGAATCATGTCCGCCGCTCTGCCCGCATATCCGGAAACAGCGCCGACGGCAACTCCGATACAGCCGTTGATCAGGGCGCTTGCCATCCCCACGAGAAGGCTGATCCCCGCTCCGTACCACACCCGTGTAAAGATATCCCTGCCAAACCGGTCCGTACCGAACAGATGAGAAAAAGAGGGACCGAGATTCTGAATCCGGGCATTCTGCTCCGACCAGGAGTAAGGGCCGAAGACAGGCACGCAGACTGCCAGAATGATCCAGACTGCCAGTACCGCGCAGCACACTGCGCCGTAGCGGTTTCTCCCCGCAAGATGTCCCTTTGTGTTCCCCATGCTGTTTTTCTCCTTTCCTGATTTCCTGATTTCCCGGTTTTCCGATTCTTCTTCCCTTTTCCCGTTCTCTCCGCGCTCCGCCGTTTTCTCCTATCCTTCCCTGCCGGCAAAGTTTCTCCGTATCCGGGGATCCAGACAGGCGGCAAGAAGGTCTGCTGCCAGGTTCACCAGAATCACCACCGTGCCCATAAACACCGTAAGCCCCAGAATCAGCGTATAGTCCCGGGAGGATATGGAATCCACAAATTCCCTGCCAAGCCCCGGGATCGTGAAGATGCTCTCCACCACAAAACTTCCGGTGAGCAGATAGGCAAAGGCCGGCCCCGCATAGCTTAACACCGGAAGGAACGCATTTTTAAGGGCATGGGTCAGGACGATTCTTCCCCTTCCAAGCCCCTTTGCCCGGGCAAACAGCACATACTCCTTTCCCATCTCCGCGGCAAGGGCATTTGCCATCATCCGTGTGATCACCGCTGTCGGATAGAGGGACAGGGAGATCACCGGAAGCACATAGGAAGACAGCGTATACAGCCCGGATGCGGGGAAGAGCTTAAGTTTCACGCTGAATACGAGCAGAAGCAGAATCGCCGCGGCAAATCCCGGAATCCCCGCTGCCGCCATGCCTGCCGCCGAGATCATATGCCCCACCGCTTTTTTCCGGGACATTACTTTCAGGATTCCCAGACCTGTGCCTGCCAGAAGAGAGACTATGAGGGCTGCGGTTCCAAGTGAGGCCGTCAGAGGCCAGGCGCGGGCAATGATTTCAGTTACCGAAGTGCCCGGATCCTGATAGGAGATCCCCAGATCTCCCTGCAACAGTCCCGCCATGTAGGAAAGGTACTGAACCGGAAGCGGCTCGTTCAGCCCGTATTCTTCCTCGATGGCCTCCACCACGCTCTGGGAGACGCCCCCGCTCATGAATGGACTTCCCGGGATCAGACGCACGAGGAAGAACGTCACCGTGGCAAGCACAAAAAGCGAGAGAATCCCTGTCATGATTCGTTTGACTGCATACCGTAACACCGCGCATCCTCCTTTCTGTCCCCTACGTGCCCTTTCTCCTATCTGCCGTAAATCTCTGTAATCATCTTCACCATGGCATCCATAGACGCCTCCTCTGCCGTATGGATTTTCATGCCGTACTTTTCCGCTTCCCCTGCAGTCTGTTCTCCGATACAAAGTGCATCGATCTGCCGGAAATCAGGCTCTTCCGTCCCTGCAAAGGTCTGCACGAATCCCCTCACTGTGGAACCGCTTGTAAAAGTCACGGCGTCAATCTCCCCGTCTTTTATCATAATATGCGCAATCTTCTCCCGCATAAACGGATGGATTTCACTGACGGTCCGGTACAGCGCGATATCCTGCACCTCAAGCCCCGCCCTGAGAAGAGGGGGAATCAGTTCCTGTGAACCCTGTTCCGCACGGAGAATCGTGATACGGCTGTTTTCTGCTGCCCTTTCTGCGAGGGCTTTCCCAAGTTCTGCCGCACTGTATGTCCCGGGCACAAGATCCGCGATGAGCCCCCGCTTCTTAAGTTCCTTTGCTGTGGCAGAACCGATGGCTCCGATCTTTGCAACAAAATGTCCTGCCTCCCTGTCCGGCTGCAGATGCTCCCCGGCAAAGAGCGCGCGCAGGTCTCTTCTCTGTTCCTGAAGATCTTCAAAAAACGCCTCCACACCTGCCGGACTGGTAAAGACCAGCCACTCCTGCGGCACATTTTTCCCGAATCTGTCCAGCGCCTCTTCCATTTTCGGGTTGGGCGTGATGCGCTCCGTGCGGATTGCCGGAAGCTCAATGACCTGGGCGCCCAATCTTCTTAATCGCGCAGCAAGGGCAGAACTTTTCTTCCTCGGTCTGGTGACGATAAACTGACGTCCGCCCAGGATCCGGTCTTCCGCCCAGTGCATCGTCTCCTCCAGAGCGCAGACCCTGCCCACCACAATAATGGCGGGCGTCCCGATCCCTGCTTCCTTTGCCTTCTCCGCCAGATCAGACACCGTCCCCCGCACCCGGCGCTGGGAGGCAAGGGTTCCTTTCTCCAGAACCGCGGCAGGCATGGCGGGATCCATTCCCGCCCGGAGAAGTCCACTGAGGATCTCCGGCATGGATGACACTCCCATGAGAAATATCAGGGTGCCGTCCAGACGAACCAGAGAGTCGAAATCAATATGCAGACTTCCGTCTTTCTTTGCATGGCCGGTGATCACATGAAAAGAGGAAGTAAAGTCCCGGTGAGTCACCGGAATCCCCGCGTAGGCCGGAACCGCGGCGGCGGAGGTCACTCCGGGCACTACCTCGAACGGGATATTTTCCCGTATCAGCGCCTCGATCTCCTCACCGCCCCTCCCGAAGATGAAGGGATCGCCTCCCTTCAGACGGAGCACCTTTTTCCCTTTTTTTGCTTCCTCCACGAGGATTCTGTTTATCTCATGCTGGGGCACCGGATGATTTCCGGAGTGTTTCCCCACATTCACCGTCTCCGTATGCTCCGGGATCCGGCTTAAGATCTCCGCACTGATCAGGGCATCATATACAATCACATCCGATTCCCCGATCAGCGCCGCCGTTTTCAGGGTAAGCAGCCCCAGATCTCCCGGTCCTGCTCCCGCAAGCCATACTTTTCCACACACCTGATCTTTTTTCACTGTGTTCTCTTCCCTTTCCGTCATATTTCCATTTCCTCTTATTCTCTCACAGGGAGCCCATCAGCCGGAGGGCAAGCCCCTCTCCGGCGCGTTCTGCCTGTCTCTCCCGGCTCCGGAGATCTTCTCCGTCGATTCGGACACAGATCACGTCTTTCTGGTATGTACACTTTTCCTCACTGTAATACAGCCCGAAAAGCTTCATCTCTTCTCCGCAAAGCTGTGCATGCGCCGCGGAAGGGGAGGTACATCCTCCGCCCGCCGCACGGATGAAGCACCGCTCCGCAATAGCTTCCAGACGCGCCTTTCTGTCATCGATCAAGGACAGCCATGGATAATCCGCATCCTTTCTTCCCTGCACGGCCAGGATTCCCTGTCCTGCTGCCGGAATCATCTCCTCCACGGACAGATACCGCCCTGCGCATGACTCCATTCCAAGCCTCGCAAGTCCCGCAGCCGCAAGAAGCGTGGCGTCATATCCCTCTTCCGAGAGTTTCCTCATCCGGGTCTGCACGTTTCCGCGGATACCCTTGAAAATGCATCCCGGGTACAGCTCTTTTAACTGCAGCTTCCTACGGCGGCTGGAGGTTCCCACCACGGATCCTGCCTTAAGCTCTGCTATTCCCTCCCGGAAGAGAATCACATCCCTGGGGTCCTCCCGCTTCCCGTAGGCAAGGATGGGAATGTCCGGATTCACCTCCATCGGCATGTCTTTCAGACTGTGAACCGAGATATCAATCTTTCCTTCCAGAAGGGCCCGGTCCAGTTCTTTTACAAAGAGTCCCTTTCCCCCGATTTTTGCCAGGCTTTTATCCAGGATCTTATCGCCTGTTGTTTTCATGGTGACAATCTCCGTCTCGATTTCCGGATCTGCCTGACGGATCCGGTCGCGGATGATCTCCGCCTGTCTCACGGCAAGGAGACTCTCCCTGCTTCCGATTCTTATCCGAGTACGCATGGCGCATCATTCCCCTTTTCTATGATTCTTCGGACAGCATCCATATCAACGCTGTGCCGGATGATATCGGCAAGCCTGTCATACTGTTCTTCCTTATAAGACTTCCAGTCATGTGCCCTGACGCCTTCCGGGTTCAGTCCCTTCTTTTTCAGCAGGGCGCGGACGAGTCCTTCCGACACTTCCGCCGCATCAAAAATCCCGTGGATATAGCATCCGTACACATTTCCGTGCTGGGCTCCGTCGGGAGCATTCTCACCTGCCCCGCTGATGGAGACAAGAGGGAGAGTCCCGGGCTCCGGTGCGGATTTCCCCATATGGATCTCATATCCCTCAAAGGAGACACCGCGCATATCACCCAGAAGTCCCTGCATTTCCAGGAATGTCCCTGTAACCCTTGTTCTCCGCTTTTCCTGCTCGAAGACCGTGCGCACCGGAAGGAGTCCCATTCCCTTCACACTGCCTTTCCGCTCTGCACCCAGGGGATCCTCGATGACTTCTCCAAGCATCTGGTATCCGCCGCAGATTCCAAACACCAGACCGCCTCTGCCTGCATGCTGCTGCACCTTCGCCTCAAGACCGCACTGCCGCATCCACAGGAGATCTTCAATGGTGTTCTTGCTTCCCGGGATCAGGACCCCGTCCGGGCTTTTAAACTCCGCCGGGGAGGAAACATAGCGGAGAGATACTCCATCCATGGATTCCAGAGGGGCAAAATCGGTAAAGTTCGAGATCCTGGGCAGCCGGATCACCGCCAGGTCCACAAGGCCCTGTTTCTCTTTCCTGTCAAACCGCTCGGTCAGGCTGTCCTCGTCATCAATATCCAGGTAGAAATACGGGATTACACCCAGCACCGGGATACCGGTCTTCTCCTCAAGCATATCAAGCCCCGGTTTTAAAATAGAGACATCCCCCCGGAACTTATTGATCAGCGTCCCCTTGATCCGCCTGCGCTCCTTTTCCTCCAGAAGCTGGATTGTCCCCACGATCTGCGCGAATACGCCGCCCCGGTCGATATCCCCCGCCAGGAGAACCGGGGCGTCCACCAGCTCTGCCAGTCCCATGTTGACGATATCATCCTTTTTCAGATTGATCTCCGCCGGGCTTCCCGCCCCCTCGATCACAATCACGTCATATTTCTGCTGCAGTTTATGATATGCCTCCAGGATGGCGGGAATGTACTCTTTCTTTCTCCGGTAATATTCTGCGGCCGCCATAACCCCCACGGGGACTCCGTTTACAATCACCTGGGAGCCCGTATCGTTGGTGGGTTTGAGCAGGATCGGGTTCATGGCCGCGTCAGGTTCGATCCCTGCCGCCTCCGCCTGCATCACCTGCGCGCGCCCCATCTCAAGCCCGTCACGGGTGATAAAAGAGTTGAGCGCCATATTCTGGGACTTAAAAGGAGCCACTCGGTATCCGTCCTGCATCAGCACCCGGCAGAGCCCTCCTGCCAGGACGCTCTTTCCCGCATTGGACATTGTCCCCTGTATCATGATCGAACCTTTCATCTTGTTTTCTCCTCCTTCCTGCCGGGCGTCTGACCGTCTTCTCCGCAGATTTCCCGCACTGCGCCAAGCAGGCAGTCATTCTCTTCTCTTAGCCGCACTGCCATCCGGTACCAGCCCTTTCCAAGTCCCCGGTAATTGGAACAGTCCCGGATCAGGATGCCTCTTTTCTTTAACTCTTCGAAGAGGTCTTTCTCCGTGTAAACAAGGATGAAGTTCGCCTCCGAGGGCACTACTTCCATTCCCGCACGGGCAAATGCCTCCTCCATCCTCGCGCGCTCCATGCGGATGTATTTTCTCGTCTTTCCGGCGCGTTCCTCCTCATCGAGAGCTGCAATCCCCGCCTCCTGTGCGGGCACGGACACGCTCCACGGCTGGCGGATCTGACAGATCTGTTCCAGAAGCGCCTCGTCCGACGTAATGCCGTATCCGAGACGAAGCCCGGGAACGGCGTGCATCTTCGTAAAGGCCCGTACCACGAAAAGCTGACAGAAATTCCGGGTCTCATCCGCCATGGAATACGCCGCCGGATCGTCAAGAAACTCCACAAAACATTCGTCCAGAACAAGGCGGATCTTCTTCGCCTCACACCGCGCGGCGATCTCTCGTAAGAGATCCGGATGCACGGTACGGCCGGCCGGGTTGGATGGAGAGCACAGGAATACCATATCCACATCCTCCTCCAGCGCTTCCGTGAAATCTTCCGTGAGACAGAAGCCGTTCTCCTTTTTCATCTGCCATGTGCTGACTCTGCATCCCACTGTGCGCAGCGCCTGCTCATACTCGGAGAAAGCCGGCACAGGAATCAGTGCATGCCGGGGCTTTTCCGCAAGCACAAGACTGAAAAAAAGATCTGCGGCTCCGTTTCCGATGACAAAATAAGACATGGGAAGCCCGGTCTTCTCCGAGAGCTTCTGCCTTAATCTGCGGCACCGGCTGTCCGGGTAGTTTCCGGACAGGTCCACGCCGCGCTTTGCCGCCTCCGCCACATGTCCGGACATGCCGAAAGGGTTTACATTGACCGAAAAATCAAGCATGTCTTTATAAGTATAAATATCTCCGCCATGTCCGTATTCCATGGGTCTCCTCCTGTTATCTGTCTGAAATCCGACTGTTATCTTTCTGTTCCACGGCTGTTATCTGCCTCAGCGGCACACCAGAAACCATACTGCCAGTTTTGCCGCGCCGAAAAGGAGCAGGGTCAGAAGGGCTGTCACATACATCAGTCTGCCCGTCCTTTTTATGTCTTCCGGCTCCACCGGACGGATGTCGTCTCCGATATATTCTTTCCGGTATACTTTTCCGAAATAGACCGCATCCCCCGCCAGACGCACCCGAAGGGCACCCGCACAGACCGCCTCCGTCTGCGCCGCGTTCGGGCTTGCGTGTTTTCTTCTGTCCCGAAGGTAGATCCTCCAGGCATTTTTCCCGTCCAGCCCGGTGAGAAACGCCGCCCCGGTCATCAGGACTGCCGTGATCCTGGCGGGAATATAGTTAAACAGATCATCCATTTTTGCCGGAACACGCCCGAAATAGAGATACTTTTCATTCTTGTATCCCAGCATGGAATCCATAGTGTTGACTGCCTTGTAGAGGAATCCGAGAGGCGCGCCTCCCAGGATCAGGAAAAACAGCGGGGCTGTCACGCCGTCCGAAGTATTCTCCGCCACCGTCTCCACCGCCGCTCTGGTTACGCCTTCGGCGGTCAGATTCTCCGTATCTCTTCCCACAATCATGGAGACTGCCCGGCGTGCTCCGGGAAGGTCGTTCTCCTTCAGGCGGTCATATACCTTCCGGCTCTCCGTCACAAGAGAGCGTGCAGCAAGAATCTGGTAACACCAGAATGTCTCCAGAAGGAACCGGACAGCCGGATGGATCTGCTGTGCCAGGGCAAGAATCAGGAGCGGAATCAGCAGGGCGAGAGCCGCCGTGACCAGCCAGAGCAGCGCCCCGGCCGCCGCAAGAGAGCGGTTCCCCCCTTTTTCACCGCAGATTCTGCGGAGTATCTTTTCCCCGAAGACCAGCTCCTTTCCGATCAGCCGCACCGGATGATAGAGCCATACCGGATCACCGAGGAAGAAATCCAGGACAAATCCCGCCACACATGCCAGTAATGAAGTCAGCATTGTTCTTCCTCCTTCTGTCAGGTCAGATCCTGATACTGTTCCACATGGATCTCATCGAACGTACTCATCTCCCGGTACACAGCCAGTCCCATCTCCAGAAGGGGAACCGCCGCAACCGCGCCGCTTCCCTCCCCGAGAGACATGCGGCAGTCCAGAAACGGCGAGAGCCCCAGAGCTTCAAGTACCATTCCTCCGGCAGGCTCACCGGAACGGTGGGAGGCAAAGATGTACCCCACCGCATCCGGGCAGAGGCGGACCGCACACAGCGCCGCCGCCGAGGAGATAAAGCCGTCAATCAGAACTGGAATGTGGAAGATTGCGCCTCCGAGGAACACTCCGGCAAGTCCGGCGATATCGAAACCGCCGACTTTCGAGAGGACATCCAGCACATCATTCCGGTCCGGCCGGTTCCTGCGGATGGCCGTCCGGATGGCTTCAATCTTGCGGGCAAGCCCCTCGGAACTTAACCCCGCTCCCCTTCCGGTGACTTCCTCCACTTCCTTTTCCAGAAGTACGGATACTACGGCGCTGCTTGTGGTGGTATTCCCGATTCCCATCTCTCCGGTGGCAATCAGGTCATACCCCTTTTCGGAAAGTTCTTTTACCAGACGGATCCCGACCAGCACCGCCTGTTCTGCCTGTTCCCTGGTCATGGCAGGACCCTTTACCATATCCTCCGTCCCGTACGCCACCTTGTATTCCGTTCTGGTGACTCCGGGCACATCTGAGACCATTCCGATATCCACGGGAAAGAGGTCTACCCCTGCCACTTCAGCCATGAGACAGACGCTGGTTTTCCTCCTGGTGAAATTCTCCGCCACAATGGCGGTCACTTCCTGTCCGGTCTGGGTAACTCCCTCTGCCACCACCCCGTTGTCCGCGCAGAGGATGACAAGCCCTTTTCTGCGGATTCTGTAATCCGCAGTCCATCTCGCCCCTGCCATCCGGGTCACGGCTTCTTCCAGTTTTCCCAGGCTGTAAAGTGGTTTACCCACCGTCTTCCAGTGGCGTCCCGCCTGTTCCATACTGGTTTCATCTGCGGGTCTGATTTTCTTTATCTCTTCTGTCAGATTCATTTTCTGACGCCTCCTGATCTGTTTATTTTTCTCCTTTTCTTCCCTGTCCGTCATACTCTCAGTTGTCCCTTCCGGCTATCCTTTCTGCACGGCTCCCCCAGCGCCTGCACTGTGCGGTGAAACGCCGGGCAAAGGCCGGGTTGGAGGGGAGATAGAGATGGGGATATCCTGCAAACAGGCTGCCTGTGGCGTGAACGCATTCCCAGCGACGCCGCCCGTCCGGTTTTACCGCCATGCAGTCTGTTCCTCCCTGTGTGCTGTCCCAGTAGTGGAACTCATGTCCCCGGATCTGCTCCCCCGGAAGCAGGAAGCCGGGATCTTCTTCCCGGTCCATCTCCGGAGTTCCACCCCCGGATTCCATATCCGGACATTTCCTCTCTATATTCACATAGCCGAACCGGACCAGTTTTCCCGTGGGGAACGTCCGTCCTTTCACCGCTCCCACAAGGGGCCATCTCCGTCCTTCCTGATCCTCCAGCTCCTCGTGCAGATACATGAATCCTCCGCACTCTGCCAGACAGGGCATCTTCTCTTTGAGAGCCTGCCGGATGGAGGCTGTCATCCCTTTGTTCCCGGAAAGCGCCTCCCCGTAAAGCTCCGGATAGCCCCCTCCCAGAATCAGACCGGATATGTCCTCCGGAAGCGCGGCATCCCGAAGAGGGCTGAACGGAACCATCCTGCATCCCATATCTTCCAGAAGTTCCAGGTTATCCTTGTAATAGAAGCAGAACGCCTCGTCCCGGGCAACGGCAATACGCACCGGGACATTCTCCGCGGGGGCCGGGCCGGTTCCGGGAGCGTTGGAAAGCTCCGGGGCATTTCCGGCTATAGAGAGAACGGCATCCAGATCCACCGTCCGGCTCAGGATCTCCCCGGCACATCTGAGCTGCTCCCGGATCTGTCCGATCTCCCCGGGCGTCACAAGCCCCAGGTGCCGGCTCTCCAGGGAGAATGCATCGTCCCGGGGCACATACCCCACAACCGGAATCCGGTGTCCCGCCCTGCAAAGCTCCCGCTCCATCATCTGCTTCAGACGGGGATAAGTCATGGCAGACACCTGGTTTAAGAGAATCCCCCGGATGTTGCTCCGAGGCATGAACTCGATCATCCCCCTTGCCACTGCAGCCAGGGAGAGGGAAGCTCCCCGGCATGGAAGCACAAGAATTACCGGAATATCCAGTGCCCGCGCCACCTCAAAGGAACTTGCCTTCACAGAGTCAGTCATCATGCCGTCATAATATCCCATAACGCCCTCTGTCACAACAAGATCCGCCCCGGATGCATGGCGGATGAATCCGTCCCTTAACGCCTCCTCTTCAGAGAAGAAGAGATCCAGGTTTTTCGAATCCACTCCCAGCACCTCCCGGTGAAACATGGGATCAATGTAATCCGGTCCGCACTTGCACGCGCAGACCTTCATTCCTCTCTCCTGAAACGCCGCCATCAGCGCACATGACACCGCTGTCTTGCCGCTTCCGCTTGCCGGGGCGGCGAGAAGGATTCTCGGAATCTTCATTTAAAGCGCTCTCCTTCCCCCGGCCGAGATGATATAAACCGGATTGAGTCCTGTCATCATATGGTATCTTCCCAGTTTGCGCGCCCGTGACGCGGCGATCTGGGTCACTTCCGCATCAGGGAGCAGACCTTCTTCCTCCGCTTCCATGGCTTCCCGGAGCGTCTCCAGCGAGATGGCGTTTATGACGATCCGCACATCCGGGTTCTTCTCCCTGACAATGCGGAGAATGTCTTTAAGGCTGCCGGAACTGCCTCCCACAAAGACATGGGTGGGCGGCTCCAGACCGAGGAGCGCCTCCGGCGCTTCCCCCGCCACAATGCGGATCCCGTCTGTTCTGAATTTCCTCCGGTTTGCCTCAAGGAGCTCCAGAGCCTCCGGATTTTTCTCCACTGCGTAGACCCGGATATTCTCCCCGGAAAGGGCCGCCTCCACAGATACCGAACCGGTCCCCGCCCCCACATCATAGACAACTGCATTTCTGGTCAGCCCCAGGGCGGCAATGCTTACCGCGCGCACCTCCGCTTTTGTCATGGGGACTTTTCCCCGCAGGAATTCCCCGTCCCCCACATGAGGCGAGATGCGGTCGTCGGGCGCCGGGTTCTCTGCGAGAACCGTACAAAGTCCGTCCAGATCATCTTTGTCCATCTCCAGCGCATTTCCGGAGGTGATCCTCTCATCCGGGTAGGACATCCGTCTGCCTGCATGGAGCACAACATCCGTCATGCCGAAGTCCCGGAGGCCGGAAAGGAGCTTCTCTCCCGCTCCTTTCCCTCCCAGAAGGAGAAACGTCTTCCGGTTCCGGCTGATGGTCTGAATAAAACTGGCGTCTTTTCCGTGCAGGCTTATAAGCGCCGCATCCTCCCAGGAAGTGCCGAGTTTCGCCGCCAGACAGACCACTGAGGAGATCCCCGGCAGGAGGGTGACGCGGCATGACGGGAGCCGGCCGAGCTCTTCCTTAAGCTTTCTCGCCCCACTGTAGAACCCGGTATCCCCGGAGAGAAGTACGGTCACGCTCCGCAGGGACGGATGGGCTTCCAGCCAGAGCCGGATTTTCACAGGATCATACTCCATTAATATCTCTGCCTCTTCCGGAGCAAGGTCCCGGACCGCCTGCACCATGCGCTCTGCCCCGATCAGGCAGTCGCTTTCTCCCACTGCCTGCCTGACTTCCCCAGTCAGAGTTCTCCCGGTTCCCATGCCGATTCCGGCAAGGAAGATCACTCTTTCATTCTCACACATCTTTATATCCTCTCGGCGTAACCATCTTTCCGCCCAGTTCCATGGTTTTCGAATTTCCGATAAACACGGTGGAAAACATATCCACCGCAGTGTTTTTCAGCTCTCCGAGAGAGAGAATCCGGGCGGATTCCCCATCCCTCCCGATATTGCGGACGATTCCGCATACATTTTCCGGTGAACGGTATTTCAGGATCTGCTCGCAGGCCCGGTGCAGATAATCCGCCCGCTTTCTGCTGGACGGATTGTACAGACAGATGACAAAATCCGCCTGCGCCGCACATTCCAGCCGCTTCTCGATGGTCTCCCAGGGCGTCAGAAGATCGCTCAGGCTGATCACCGCGAAATCATGCATCAGGGGCGCCCCCAGGACTGCCGCGCCGCCGGAGGCCGCCGTGATCCCCGGGACCACCTCGATCTCCACATCCGGCTCATCCTTCCCGATCTCGTAGAGAAGCCCCGCCATGCCGTAGATTCCCGGATCCCCGCTGCAGACCATAGCCACATCTGTGCCCTTTTTTGCCTCCTCAAATGCCATCCGGCACCGGTCTGCCTCCCGGCGCATTGGTGTAGTCAAATATTTCTTGTCCGGAAACTGGCTGCGGATCAGATCAATATAGACCGTATAGCCGATCACCACCGGAACCTCTTTTAGAATCTTCTCCGCCCGGACTGTCATCTGCTCCCCCGCCCCGGGTCCCAGTCCCGTCACATATATCTTTGCCATCTTCCTACTCCTTTCCCGGATCTTCTGTCTTTCCGGGCACCGCCTCCCGGAACTCTGTGGTAAAACCGGGGTCGTAGAGCTTTGAGCGCTCATAATCCCCGTCCAGCACCCTGCCTGCGATGATCAGCGCCGTCTTTGTCACATGCTCTGCCCTGGCAGTCTCCTCCAGCGTCTCCACAGTACACCGCAGGACCTTTTCATCCGGCCAGGTCGCCTTGTAGACAATGGCGGCCGGAGTATCCGGGGCATATCCTCCGCGGATCAGTTCCCGGGACAGTTCCTTTAACATTCCCGTACTCAGGAAAATCACCATGGTTGCCTGATGGGCGGCAAAAGAGGCGATCGACTCCTTCTCCGGCACGGGCGTACGTCCTGCCATCCTCGTGATCACCACGGACTGGGAGATCCCGGGGAGGGTGTACTCGGCTCCCAGGGCCGCTGCCGCTCCGCAAAAAGAGCTCACCCCGGGACAGTCCTCCCAGGGGATGCCTTCTTTGTCCAGCAGATCCATCTGCTCCCGGATGGCTCCGTAGAGACAGGGATCTCCTGTGTGGAGACGGACGATCTCTTTGCCCCGCGCCTGTCCGTCTCTCATCACATCTATCACTTCTTCCAACGTCATCTTTGCGCTGTTGTAGATCTCACAGCCTTCAGGACACACCCGGAGAAGTCCCGGATTGACAAGAGATCCCGCATAGATCACGATATCCGCCCTTTTCAGGAGTTCCTGTCCTCTCACTGTGATCAGGTCCTCCGCTCCGGGACCTGCTCCGACAAATGTAATCATGCCCTTTCTCCTCCGTTTCCACTGTTTTTCTTCTCTTTTACGATGAGGAGGGAATAATACCCTGCCTCTTCCGGGATCTCCCCGGCATTCCGGTATATCTTCTGGCTGTCCATCCCGCAGTTTTCCACCATCCTGGCGTCCGTTCCGTCCCTTAAAAGGATCTCCTTCACCCGGGGCATCTTTCTTCCCGCTTTCATGAGTACCTTTGTACCGGAAAGCGAAAGGCTCTCCTCGATCCCGTAGGAAGCCGGGATCACATGGAGTTCCTCCCGGTTCTCCACAAGAGGGATGTCAAGCACCGCTGCCGCCGCGCAGAAAGACGGGATTCCCGGAATCAGGGACGTGGGATACCCCATGGCTTTGAGTCTCTTATGGACGTACATACAGGTGGAATACACGGACGGATCTCCGATTGTCAAAAAGACTACATTTTTCCCCTGATCCAGAAGCGCTGCCGTCTGCGCCGCATCCCGGTCGTGGATTTCCTTTAAGACCGCTTTTTCCTTAATCATCGGCATGGGCAGGAAAAGCCTTGCCTTCCCGGCGGCTTCCGGGACCGCTCTGGCGGCAATCCCGTACGCCACACACCGGTCCAGCCAGAACCTCGACTGTTCCCTCATATTCCCCGCTTCATAGTAGGGTTCTTTTAACTCTGCGCCGGATACCGGGACGGCGATCACATCACACGCCTGTACCGCCCGCACCGCTTTGAGTGTCATCAGTTCCGGATCTCCCGGCCCTACTCCGGCTCCTGTAAATGTTCCCTGCATTGTCTCTGTCTTCCTCCTGTATCTTTCTGTTATCCTCTCCGGAACGGATCGTTTCAAGCAGTTCTTTGGCGCCCCGGGTCATTCCGAGGATTTCCCTCCCTGAAAACATGACCGCTGCGATCTCCATCTCTTCCCCTGCCCGCAGGCCAAGGTAATAACCGATCCGCTCCATCACAGTCTCCATCACAGTCTCCAGAATCCCCGCCTGGCGGAGGAACTGAAGCGCCTCGTCGGTGTTGATGCATCCCATGATCTTTCTCACCAGCTCTTTTGAGGCCCCTGCCATGGCCGCATGGGCGGCAAGCACCTCCATCCGGCAGTCCGCCTGCCGGGAATGGGTATTCATCACCCCTGCGGCAAGCTTGATGAACTTCCCCGCATGTCCGATAAAGAGAAGCCCCTTCATTCCCAGGATCTTCCCGTCATCCACTGTCTCGCCCACGTAATTGCTGCATTTCACCGCCAGAGCCGGATCTGCGCCAAGCGCGTCCTCAAGGAAATCCGCCCCGTAATTTCCGGGCACTACAAAGCAGTAATCATGCCCGCTCTCATGCAGCATCTTCATTTCCAGAAATATGGTATCCGTCAGCGCCTTCTCACTCATGGGCTCCACGAACCCCGTGGTGCCAAGAATCGAGATACCGCCTTCAATTCCAAGCCTCGGATTAAATGTCCTTTTTGCAGTTTCTTCCCCGCCCGGCACAGAGACTGTCACACGGATCCCCCCTGTATATCCGTATTCCCCGCACACTTCCCGGACCGCTTCCCGGATCATCCGGCGGGGCACCCGGTTGATGGCAGCACTGCCGACCGATTGTTCCAGCCCCGGCTTCGTCACCCTGCCCACGCCGCTGCCGCCTTCCAGCAGGATCTCTTCTCCCCCGGTCTTCTCCACCCGGGCAAAAATCAGAAGGCCGTCCGTCACATCCGGGTCGTCACCGCTGAATTTGCGGACGGCACACTGTACCCATCCGGATGTTCTGCCCGTCTCCTCCACTTCCAGATTCAGGCCGATCCCCTTTGGCGTCATCAGAGATACCTCGAAAATCTCCTCGCCGGAGAGAAGCATCCGCGCGGCAGCCTTTGCCGCAGCTGCCGCACAGCTTCCCGTAGTATAGCCGAACCGCAGCCCGGACCGGTTTCTCCCGATCTCTCTTTCCATATCAGAGCGCCTCCCGGATATGTTCCAGGAAGATCCGGCGGATTCCCTCAAACTCTCCCAGTCCCTTGAGCATGGCGCGGACCTCATATCCCGCAGCTTCCAGCTCGCTCTTCCAGGAATCCTCCTCTCCTGCCATATCATTTTTCGCATGATCCCCGGCCACAAGCATAAAGGGCATGAGAAGCACTTTCTTCTTTCCGGAGATCTCCAGTTTGGTCATCACGTTTTTCAGCTCCGGGAAACTCTCCACAGTTCCCACAAGCACCTGGGTGTATCCGAGGGCGTGGAAGGTATATTCCAGCATAGGGTAGGCGGCGTTTGCGTGATGCTCCGTTCCGTGTCCCATAAGCACAAGAACCTCTCCTTCCCGGAGAACCGTCTCCGCCATCAATGCGTGGATCGCCTTCTTATAATCGTCCACGCTGCTCAGAAGAGGCTTGCCCACGCGGATTCTGTGGAATTTCCCCATGGCGGACATAATCTCCTCCATCATGCGGTCGTTTTCGATTCCGTTGATGATATGGGTGGGCTGAACCGCCACGTCCGTAATCCCGTCCGCTTCCATGCGCTCCAGTGCCTCTTTTACCGTATCGATCTGCATATTCTCCGTGCGCTTTAATTTCCGGATGATCATGCCGCTGGTAAAGGCGCGGTAAACTTTCCTGTCCGGAAATGCTTCCGATACGTCCTCCTCGATTTTCCCGATGGTCTTCTCCATCGTGTCCAGATGACTTGTGCCGAAACTTACGATAAGTACTGCTTTTTTCTCCATAACTGCTCCTCTGTCTTTCCCGGTTATTCCCCGCTCAAATAACTTTCCAGCTGTCCCATGGTTTTCGGAGGCTTTCGTCCTTCCTTTAAAATCTTCTTCTCCGTCAGGTTACGGAACAGCCGCAGGACTGACGGTTCCCGCAGATGCGCCGTCTCAAGCGCCTCTCTGTCCATGCACACGGAAAGCGCCGCATCTTTGCGAAGCACCTTTCCCTCATGCATAAGGACGATCTCATCCGCCCACCCAAGGGCATAGTCGATATCATGGGTGGACATAAGGACGGTGATTCCCTGACCGGTGAGGTCATCCACAATCCGATGCACGATCTCCGTGTGCTCCGGGTCAAGAGCCGCTGCCGGTTCATCCAGGATTATGATCTCCGGATGCATTACCAGGATGTCCGCGATGGCGACCTGTTTCTTCTGCCCGCCGCTTAACGCATGGGCCGGACGATCCTGAAACGGCGCGATCCCCAGTTCCGCTATCACATGCTCCACCTCACGCCTGGCTGTCTGCTCGTCCGCCCCCAGGTTCAGGATCCCGAATGAGATCTCCTGGTAAACACTGGCGGAAAAGAGCTGGTTGTCCGGCTCCTGGAATACAATTCCGACTTTTTTTCTCACCTCCAGGAGACCTTTCCTTGTATAGCGGATGGGTTCCCCGTCGATCAGAATCCGCCCTTCCCGGGGACGGAGCAGTCCGTTCAGGCAGAGAAAAAAGGTGGATTTTCCCGACCCGTTTCCGCCCATAAAGGCAACCTTCCTGCCCCTTCCGATCTCAAGGCTGATCCCGTCCAGCGCCTTTCTGTCATTTCCTTCATAAGTGTAGGAGAGATTCTCCACACGGATTACACTTTCCTCTTTCATCTTATCCTGCTCCATATCATCACCCCTGTAAGCGCCGCCTCAAACAGTACCGTCAGAAGGATGTCCCCCGCCTCTGCCGGCTGTTTCCTGGCAAGCACCCGGATCTCCCCGTCGTAGCAGCGCGCCTCCATGGCGTCATAGAGGGCATTAGCCCGCTTCAGGGAACGCAGGAACAGAGCGGTTCCCATCATCCCGAAAGAGCGGAGCCCTGTGCGCAGGTTCCGGTTCCCGAGCCTTGCCTCCTGGGCTGTCATCAGCGCCGACGCCGTCTCCATCAGAAGGAAGATGAACCGGTAGATCAGCATCATCAGCTCTGTCAGAAGAGACGGACAGTGAAGCGCTCTCAGTACCCCCAGGATATCCGTCATGGAAGTATTCAGCGCCAGAAAATACAGGCATGTGACCGAAGCCATCGCTGCCCCTCCGAGTTCCAGTGCCTCAAGAACGGCATGACGGCTTCCGGTCAGATACCATCTTCCTGCCGGTATGGCGAAAGCATCCATGGGCACATCGGAAATATTCACGATTATCACAGCCATCCCCGCAAGGAGGAATGCAGCCGGGACCAGAAGAAGCCTGACGTAGGAAGAGGCGGGGATTTTCCCCTTCCACACCGTCAGCACTCCGTTTGTGACGAACACCACCGCGGAAACCGGAAAGGACCGGGCGGCAATGCAGATCACCAGGGTAATCAGGGCGAACGCCGATTTTACCCCCGCATTTTTATCCCGCAGCCGGGACCGGCAGCACAGGCTGTCTATCATGATCATTCCTGATCCGTTCCTTTCATCCACTTTCTGCGCTCCACAAAGCGTCCCATGAAAAAGGCGATGACGCCCACGCCGATCCCGGTCTGCACGCAGAAGATCAGGCTTTCTACTTCACCCGGAAGTTCCCCGCCCAGAGCTGTCTCAAGCACCGGTGTAAACCATGGGGTGTACTCTCCCCGGATCTCCTCGATCATCACGCTTCCCGCATCGTCTGAACCGCCGAACTCTGCATCCCGGTTCAGCACCAGGGGGATCACGGCGATCACGACTGCGAGAACGAGCAGAATGATCACTGTTTTTGTATTCTTACTCATATGAATCTTCTTCATTTCCCTGCACCTCCTTTTTCCGTGCCGTGTCCCTCTGCAATATCTGCTGATGCGCCCGCGCTCCGCTCCGGAAGAAAGCCGATTCTGCGAAGCTCCGGTCCTGCATAAGTCTCCAGACCGATCACAATCACCACCGTCAGGATTCCCTCGATCACTGCCAGCGGAAGCTGGGTCGGAGCAAAAACGCCCAGGAATTTCACAGCCGAAGCGCCCACACCGCCTGCTTCCGAAGGATTGGCAAGCGCGAGCTGGATGCTGGTCACACAATAGGTAAAGAGGTCCCCGAGACACGCTGCCAGAAATACGGAAACCTTCCGGTTCACCTTCAGTTTCCCGCAGAGTTTATAAATACCGAAAGACACCAGCGGTCCTGCAACCGCCATGGAAAATGTGTTGGCTCCCAGAGTGGTAAGTCCCCCGTGTGCCAGAAGAATCGCCTGGAAGAGCAGCACGATGATCCCCAGGATACTGACTGCTGCAGGTCCGAAAAGGATCGCGCCGAGCCCTGTCCCGGTCATGTGGGAACAGCTTCCCGTCGGTGCCGGGATCTTGAGCGAGGAGATCACGAAGATAAACGCCCCCGCCATGGCGATCAGTGTCATATTTCTTCTGTTTTCCTTAATCTTTTTCTTCAGGGAAAGAAAGCCTGCGACCAGAAACGGCAGGCAGACGACGCCCCAGGCGATACAGTATCCCGCCGGGAGATAGCCCTCCATGATGTGCATGGCATTCGCCACGGGTGCAGCGGCAAAAAGCACTGCGAATGCCGCTGATGCCTTCAGTAAGATTTTTTCCTTTTTTGTCATGTTTCATCTCTCCTTTTTCGTGACAGTTGTTCTGAATATTCCAGGTGCCACAAAACAGGAAAAGAATTGCAGCATACCCCGGTCATATTCCCGTAACCACCAGATCCATTTAAAAGTGAATATTCTGACTCAGGAATCAACGCAGGTGCTCCGCCTTCCCACAGGGACTTGCCCCGCAGTGGCTTCCGTGCGGTTCGCACAGAGGTGGAACACTGCTCCTCCAATACAGCAACGGGTATTGTGCAGGACTCTCACCTGACTTCCTCTTGTCTTTTAAATGTATGCCGGATCTGGCATCAGTACTCGATCCCTCTTCTCGCCGCAATACCGCGGTCGAAGGGATGCCTGACTTTGCGGATCTCTGATATATAGTCCGCCAGCTCGGTCAGTCTCCTGTCCGGATTTCTTCCGGTCAGGACAACCTCAAGATGTTCCGGTTTCTCTGCCAGGAACTTCAGCGCCTCATCATGTGGAATCAGCCCGTAATTGTAAGCTGCCATGAATTCATCCATAACAAGCATGTCATAAGGATGAGGGCTTTTGCTTTCCTCCTGCCCGGCCAGGAGCAGGATTCTCCGCCAGAGCCTGCCGTACATGGCCCTGACCTCATTCTGCTCCTTCTGCGACAGGGTCCGGAAAAAGCCGTAGGATCTGTCCATATGGATCACATCAATCCCGGGGACAGAGTCCAGGATCCTCAGTTCCCCGGAATCCTCATTTTTCAGGAAACGTGCGAAAAGGACCTTCATCCCGCACCCAGCAGCGCGCACGGCGAGTCCGATAGCCGCCGATGTCTTTCCTTTTCCGTCTCCGCAGTAAATATGAATCAATCCCCGGGACATAGCTGATTCTCCTCCATCTCAAATTCTGACCTGACGTTTTTTAGTTTATCACACCGTCTTTCATTATGCAATCTCAGAAATACATGTATTCCATATAGTATTCCTGGAATTCCTTATCATTGGAGAGCGGAACTTCATCCGCCTTTTCCGCCATGCTCTCCATTCTCTCCAGGGCGTCTTCCTCTGTCAGGCACTGCACCGCTCCTCTCAGGCTTGTATTGCCCACAGCTTCGATCTTCTCCTCACACTCAGCCGGAAGAAGTCCGATATCCACCGCCTTATGGATATCCATCTGATATCCGAATCCGCCGGCAATATAGATGCGGTCGATCTCTTCGTATGTGACGCCGTATTTTGAAATCAGCGTCTCAAGCCCCGCCCGGACCGCAGACTTGGCGAGCTGTATCTCCCGGACGTCCTTCTGATAAAAGTGGATACCGCCGTTTTCCTCCGAGAGGAGAAATCCGTCTTCAAAGTACGGTTCCTCCATAAGCCCGGTCTCATCGATGATCCCGTTCTTCTTCAGCTCACAGACCGTATCTATCACTCCGGTTCCGCAGATTCCCCGGGCCGGCGCGTTTCCGATAGTGGATACCTTCACCTGCTCTCCGTCTGTCTCCACTTTGCATATGGCGCCCGGGATGCTTCCGGTTCCGCATACGATATTTCCGCCCTCAAAAGCCGGTCCTGCCGCCGTGGACGCAGAGAGGATCCTCTCCCCGCAGCCGACTGCCATCTCGCCGTTTGTGCCGAGATCGATGAGGACGCAGGGCTTGTCCTTCCGGTCGAAAGAGAGGACACTTAACCCGGAGACAATATCTCCCCCCACATAGGTGGAGATCCCCGGACTCACAATGATCTCAAAATCCGCCATGTCCGCACCGCCCTGCAGGGACGGCTGCCCGGACACCATATCCCCGAACATTTCCCGGTACGATGTGCGGATCGTCCGGATGTTCACCGGTGTAAACGGAAATACGCCCAGTGTCTCGCAGGAATACCCCATCAGCAGATGAACCATGGTGGTATTCGCCGCGATTACCATGCGGCGGACCCGGATCTTCCCGTTTTCCGTCAGCGCGGCAGTTCCACGCAGGATATCCTCCCGGATACTGCGCTTGAGCTCTTCCTTTTTCCCGGAGTTGGACGCCTCGATCCGGCTGATCACATCAGCGCCGTAAGCCCGCTGGCGGTTGATATCCGTAAAGACATCGACGGTCTCCTTCGTCTTAAGGTCCACCAACTGCAGAGCCAGGGTGGTAGTCCCGATATCTACGGCGATCCCGTACTCACCGTCCGCTCTCTTCTCCGGCTGATCCTCTTCTCCCGCCAGGACAACAAAATTACCGCTCTCACTCTCAAAGAGCTCCACCGTACAGGACTGTTTCGGATAAACACAGCAGGCCAGTCTCCAGCCTTCTGCAAGCTTTTCCTCCTCAAAAAACCGCCTGTCCTCCACGGACGGCTCCGGTGCTCTGTTCAGGAAACGCACCCCGCATTTTCCGCAGGTTCCCCTGCCTCCGCAGACAGCGGGAAGAAACAGGCCGTTCTCCTGCAGGCTGCGCAGAAGGGGCTCGGACTTCCGGGCACGGATGACAACCGCCTTTTCTTTTGTCACCACGCGGACATTCACTGTCGGAAGGTTTCTCCGCCTGCAGGAATAGTTTGTACAGGTACTGCAGTCATGTTCCGGGCGGAACCGTTCCGTGTCATCGTCCAGAAGATAAATGTTGCATACGGTTTTCACCGGATCATACATGAATCCCGAGGTAATCCCGATCCCTTCTCCTGCAGCCCCGGTCACTTCGTAAGCCCGCTTCTGGATGCTCATGGGTACATCCTGGGGCGCCTCGGCGCGGCCTGCAATACCGAGCCCTTTTTCCCGGCACATCGCCACTGCCGTCTCCTGGAGCACATCGTCCATCTGGAACAGATAGTCGTCTGACATGGCATCCACAAGCATGCCGCCGAGACAGTTTCCCTCCGCGAACAGCCTGGTGGACCACTCAACCATCTCTTTTCCGACCGTGCACAGGCAGAACAAGGCTTCTTTTATCTCCCGTCCTTCTTTTTCCACAGAATATCCTTCCAGGCTTCCGAACTCAAGAAGTGCTGTCGGACGGATTTTTTCGTATGCCGCGGGAAGCATCTCTCTTAGTTCCTCCATGATCTCCTCATGGAGATCACTTTTTTCATCTGCGCCGATGGAGGCGCATACATTTTCCGCAGATATCCGGATGTCAAAATCAGTTTTCTTCATCGTATTCGTTTTCCTTCCATCAATTGCGCTAATAAAAAGAAGCCCGTCTCCCACCCAAGACCGAGCCTTATATAATCAAGTTTCCTGACTTGCAGATCATCCTACGGACGCCTTCTCACCGTCCTTATGCGGCAATGGCATTCTGTCCTTTGTCCCTGCATACAGTAGGGGTAAGCCTGTACCAGATTCCCACTGGTTTCCTTGTAAGCCCTCTGTCAGCCTGCTTTTCTCTCCGTTACAACTTTCTTTGCAACTTCCGCGCAGGTTGCAGCATCCGGCGTATAGTAGTCGGCGCCGATCTGCTCGCAGAAACTCTCATTTACCGGAGCGCCGCCGACCATAACGATGTACTTGTCACGCAGGCCTCTCTCTTTGAGCTGATCGATGCAGTCCTGCATTTTCGGCATTGTCGTTGTAAGAAGCGCGGACATACAGATGATATCTGCTCCCACTTCCTCAGCCTTGTCAATGTAGGAAGCCGGGTCCACGTCAACTCCGAGATCAACGATCTCGAATCCGGCGCCTTTTAACATCATAACGACAAGGTTCTTTCCGATGTCATGAAGATCTCCCTGTACGGTTCCGATCACGGCTTTTCCTACCGGCTCGTTTCCGATCTCAACCAGCTTCGGCTCAAGAATTGCAAGCCCCGCGTTCATTGCCCTTGCAGCGACAAGTACTTCCGGAACGAACACTTCGTTATTTTTGAATTTTTCTCCGATGATCATCATGCCGGAAAGAAGTCCGTCGTTTAAGATCACCTTCGGATCCATGTTCTCATCCAGTGCCTGCTGTACAAGCGCCTTTACATTTTTTGCTCTTCCTTTCTGAAGATACTCTGACATTTCTTCAATAATTCCCATGATTGTGACCTCCACATTATTTATTGTGCCTTTATTATAGGAATATCGTCCCCGGTATTTTGGTAATTTTTTTGGATTATTTTTATTTTTGTAATGTATTGAACCATATGGAAAGTTTTTTTGTCCGGTTAACCGATTTCTATGTTATGATAGGGGCACTGAGAACTTTGTATTTTTTTTGGATAAACAGATAAATATTCGAGGAGGCATCTTCCGTGAACCAGTTATTATATTCCATTGTATCCGAGACAACATTAAAAGGGATGGCAGAGACTTTCCACGCCTGCATCCATCTTCCCATCCAGATCATCAACGAGAACGGGGAGATGCTTGTATCTGTGGGCGATACTCCCTGCTTCTGCAGCCGTTTCCAGAAATATCTCCCTGACTCGGAGACCTGTGAGAAACTTCACATATCCGCCAGCAAAAAGGCAATCTCCCTGGGAGAGCCTTACATATTCGCCTGCCATGCAGACTTAAACCACATCGTATTCCCGCTGATCACCAAGAAAACATTCCTGGGATCGATTCTCGTGGGCCCTTTTCTGATGGACGAGGCAGACTCCATTCTGATCTCCGACGTTACCAGAAGGTACCACATTCCCCTGGATGATGCGCTGGAACTCTACGATGACGCGAACGAACTGCCTGTCATCGCCCCCGCCCAGGTGAACCATATCAGCCACCTGCTGTTCTACCTCTTCTCAAATCTGATCGCGGACAGCAAGGATGAGCTGAAACAGAACAACCAGAAACTTCTGCAGCAGTCCCGGATCAGCGAGTCCATTCAGCGCTATAAGGACGGCAGTATCCGCGCGGACTCCTATCCGTATGAAAAGGAAAAGGAGCTCATCAGCAAAGTGCGCCGGGGAGATGTCCGGGAGGCCAACGCCGTGCTCAACGACCTGCTCGGCTATGTACTCTTTTCCCAGGGGAACAGCCTGGACGTGGTGAAGGCAAGGGCGATCGAACTGTGTTCTCTCCTGTCCCGGACTGCCATCGAGGGCGGCGCCCCCACGGACAGTATTCTGAAGCTGAACAACCAGTTCCTCCAGAACCTTCAGAACATCACCACCATGGACACCCTCTGCCACAAACTGCAGGAGATCGTGGAGACATTCTCCGAGAGCATGTTCAACTACATTCCCTCGAAAAACAGCGAGATCATCAAGAAAGCCATGCTCTATATCTCGGAAAATTTCAATTCCCCGCTCACCCTGGAGGAAGTGGCGGCATATGTGCACCTCCATCCCTCCTATTTCTCCACTCTTTTCAAGAGTTCCACCGGGTCTTCTTTCAAGGAGTACCTGAACATGGTGCGGATCGAGGAGAGCAAGCGGCTCCTGGCAAATACGGACTATTCGATCATCGACATCGCGATTGCCACGGGATTCGAGGACCAGAGCTATTTTTCCAAAGTGTTCAAAAAATATACCGGGCTTACGCCGAAGCAGTTCCGGTAGGGACGTGTATCACCCGGCAAATTCATTCAGTATACGCTCTGTTTCTTCCAGGCTCTTTCCCTTTTCTTCCGGGCGTCCCACAACGACCAGGACAGCCCCTGCCTTTTCCGCTGCCTCCAGCTTCTCATAAAAGCCGCCTGTCTTTCCGGATTCCTTGGTCACAAAATACCGGGCATTTACCTGATGCAGGAGCGCCAGGTTCATCTCCGCGGAAAAAGGTCCCTGCATGGCGATCAGGTGGCGTCCCTCAAAGCCGAGGGCAGCGCTTTCCTGCACCGCCGCCGGAGTGGACAGCACCCGGGCATAACATCTCTCCCGGTAATCCGGAATCTCCGTATAATATTTCAGTTCCTTGCTCCCCGTGGCGATCAGGATATTTCCCCCGGTATTTTTCAGGAACTCTGCCGCCTCCTTTACAGACGCCACAACTTTTATGCGCTCTTTTCTTACTCTATACGCGTTTTCTTCCGCCACTGTGCCGGTGCCTTCTTCTGCTTCCGCAGCCCCCTCCTGCCTCAGGCAGCGCACATATCCGGCGCCTGTTTCTGCGCACGCCTGCCGGATATTCTCCGTAGCCGCCACTGCGAAGGGGTGGGTAGCGTCGATCACCAGACGGATCTTTTTCTCTTTAATAAAGCGCCTTATCTCTCTCTCGTCCATCCTGCCGGATATTTTTTCAATGTTCTCAATCCCTTCCAGGATACTTTTTCCATACTCCGTCGCCGTGCTCACATAGCAGGGGATCTTTTTCTCCGATGCGTATTGTGCCAGAAGCCGTCCCTCGGTTGTCCCTGCGAAAATGAGCAGCGACGGTCTTTCTCTGTTATCTGTCATACTGTTATCTGTCATACTGTTTTCCTTCTCTGTCTGTTTTTCAGCCTGCTTTTCAGCCAGTTCTTCCCGATTTCATTTCGGCATATACTTATGCCCCTGTTATTTTACCACCGGAATATTCTTCTGTAAATCTGCCGGATAATTTTATTTTTTTATAATAATTTTCTTAAAATTTTAACAAATCTCAGCTTTTTCTTTCTTTTTTTCTTGATTTCCAGAGTGCGATCTGTTATCCTTGTTGCAAGACAAAGGTGTCTGATGATGAGGCGAAAAAAACGCCGGCATCCATCAGGCACCTTTTCTTGTTTTTAGGAAATTTCCAAAAGACTAAATCAAACAGGAATTTGGGAGGTATTTTTATGGACACAGGAAACACAGGATTTATGATGATCTGCACGGCGCTCGTATTCATTATGACGCCCGGACTTGCTTTCTTCTATGGAGGTCTGGTTCGAAGGAAAAACGTTGTAAACACGATGATGGCCTGCGTATCGATTATGGGGCTTTCCGTTATCATGTGGACGCTTTTCGGTTATTCCCTTGCATTCGGCGGCAACCACGGCGGCATTATCGGAGATTTCCGCTGGGCAGCGTTAAACGGAGTCGGCTGGGAGCCAGGACCGTATTCTGACAGTATTCCCCACCTCGTTTATGCAGCGTTCCAGATGATGTTTGCCATGATCACACCGGCGCTGATCACCGGTGCAGTGGTCGGAAGAATGAAATTCAAAGCACTCTTTGCTTTCATCGCCCTCTGGTCTGTTATTGTTTACTATCCGATGGCACACATGGTATGGGGACAGGGCGGATTCCTTGCATCCATCGGCTCTGTTGACTTTGCAGGCGGAAACGTCGTACATATCAGCTCCGGTGTCAGCGCTCTTGTACTTGCCATCTACCTTGGCAGAAGAAAAGGATATGAGAAGACATCCTACCGCATCCACAATATTCCGTTTGTCGCACTGGGCGCAGCGCTTCTGTGGTTTGGCTGGTACGGATTCAACGCAGGAAGTGCTCTCGCAGCAGACGGTCTTGCAGCACATGCATTTATGACAACATCCATCTCTGCGGCAGCCGCACTTCTGATGTGGATGCTCCTCGATACGGTAAAAGACGGAAAACCGACCCTGGTAGGCGCATGTACCGGTCTTGTAGTAGGACTTGTGGCAATCACTCCGGGAGCAGGATTCGTCCCGATCTGGGCGTCATTTATCATCGGCGCACTGGTAAGCCCGATCTGCTACTTTATGATGAACTTCATCAAACACAAACTGAAAATCGATGATGCCCTCGACGCATTCGGATGCCATGGCATCGGCGGTATCTGGGGCGGCATTGCAACCGGATTGTTCGGACAGTCATCCATCAACTCCGTGGCACAGTGGGATGGTCTTGTATTTGGCGAGACAAGGCTGTTCGTGGCACAGATCATCAGTATCCTTGTCACCATTGCAGTCGCAGTTGCAGGTACACTGATCTGCATCGGCATCATCCGCATCTTCACGAAGCTGCGTGTTGACCAGAAAGACGAGATGATCGGCATGGACGTTACACAGCATGGCGAGAGTGCTTATCCGTCCTTCAACGGTCTGGATTCATAAGACGGATTTGGCAGTATCGTGAAAATAATTGTGAAGTTTCGTGAAGTGAGGAGGAAACATTTATTATGATGATCAAAGTAGAAGCAATCGTCAGAGAAGAAAAATTTGAAGATGTAAAGCAGGCGCTCAACGATATCGACGTCAACGGCATCACGGTCTCCCAGGTTATGGGATGCGGAGCGCAGCGCGGGTACAAGGAAATCGTCCGCGGATCCGAGGTGGAAATCTTCATGCAGCCGAAGATCAAATTTGAGATCGTCGTCTCTTCCGAGGAATGGGAGAAAAAAACGATCGAGGCGATCTGTAAGGCAGCATACACCGGGGAAGTCGGAGACGGTAAGATCTTCAGCTATGAGATCCGCAGTGCCTTAAAGATCCGTACACAGGAAACCGGATACGATGCACTGCAGTCCAATGACTGAGAGCTGCGGGGAAAGAGAAAAAGAACGGAGTGGGTGGAATATCTGCTCCGTTCTTTTTCTCTTTCCGGACATCCCGGACAAAAACGCGGAAGCCCTAATCCGTAAATTTCAGTATGACCGGGTGTGCGGCAAGCGCCGCTGTCATCTGCCCGCCCTTCCACTTCTCCCGGATCAGCCTTGCCCCTTTCCTGTGGTAAAGGGCAGCTCTCTCACATACATTGTCCACGCCGGTAATTTCCTTTACAAACGCGGATTCCGAGCTCACTGCCGGGACTTCGTTCAACTGTTCCGCAGAGTATGTAAAAAACGGGATTCCATATTTTTCAGAGAGAGCCAGCAGTGCAGGCTCCTTTTTTTTCAGGTCTATGCTTGCGATGGCTTCCACTTCCCCGGGCAGGATTCCGCTTTCCCCGAGTACCTCAAGGAACCCTTTTTCCAACAGTTCCGGGCTGACTCCCCGCCGGCATCCGATCCCTGCCGTAATCCTCCGCGGATACAGAACAAGCGTATTCTCTTCCGGAAACGGACTGATTCCGCAGGATTCTCCGGACACAATAATCCTGTACTTCTGCCTTTCTGCTTCTTCCGCCGTTTTACAGAATATCAGTTCTTCCGGCATCTTTCCCCGGATTTCCACATCTTTGCAGGCAATATAAAACCCGACCCTATCTCCTTCCAGAACGGCCGCCGATATCCGCTTCGCCGCTGTGCGGTCCCCGATCAGAAGGTTGTTTCTTTTTGCAAATATATCCACCGCAAACTTCTGCTGCACATCCGTCGCTGTCGTGTGAACCGCCGTCGCCCCGATTTGTGCGGCAATCTCATCCGCCAGGGATGCAGCACCGCCCACATGTCCGGACAGGATCGGGATCACATAGCGCCCCTTCTCATCGATCACCAGGACCGGGGAATCTGTAAACTTGTCCTTCACAAAAGGTGCGATATACCGCACCGCGATTCCGGCAGCGCCGACGAAAAGAAAGGCGCTTTTCCCCCACTGCCTCCCGATAAACTCTCTCACGGGATCAGGCAGCGGCAGGATGCCGTCCTTTTCATATTCCAGGGCATATTTTTTCACAGCATATCCCTGACACGTTCCTGCCGCACAGAGCCCGCAGAGCTTCCGGTTCAGCTCCGTTCCGGTTCTTGTAAAACTGAATATAATCATGTCTGTCATTGTGTTCTCCAACTTTCTGCATTTGCCTTTTATTTTGGATGCCGCCGGAGCAATTGTCAAGACAAACTATTCCAGCAGAAGCCAGTTGGCGCGGAACGGCCGCATCAGATTCCAGTACCACACCCCCGCCAGGCCAAACTCCCGGGCAAGCTCCACCTTCGCCGTAACGCTTCTCACATCCTCGAACCAGACCACATGTTCCACCCCCGCCTGCCGGTAGGAAAACCACGGCGCCCGGGAAACTTCCGCATACTCAATCTTCGCGCCGTTCTCCGCGGCGATACTGACCGCCTCCACATTTCCGATGGTGCGGGCCCGGGTGATTCCCCGCTCATAGGGCACCGGCCAGTCATACCCGTAATTGGGAATCCCCAGAATCACCTTTTCCCCCGGGATCCTGCTGACGGCATACTCCACCACCTGCCGCACCTTGTCAAGGGGCGCCACTGCCATGGGCGGTCCGTAGGTATATCCCCACTCATAAGTCATAAGGAATACGAAATCTGCGTTTTCTCCGAGCCGGGCGTAATCCACGCCCTCCACGAGAAGACCTTTCTGGTCGTCCGCAGTCTTTGGCGCAACAGCAACCGATACCTGATATCCGTTTTCATTCATCCGTCTCTTCAGCCTTCCGACAAATTCCGCATAGGAGACTCTGTTTTCCGGAAGAATATACTCGAAATCCACATCAACTCCCGCGTAGCCCCGGTCTTCCACGGTCACAAGCAGTTCCTCGATCACCCGGTCCTGAATCTCCCGATTCTCCACCAGCGCCCGGATCAGCTGATTGTTGAATGCCCCTCCGGAAAACGGAGTCAGCACGAGCACAGGCTTCACGCCCCGGTTCCACGCCGCCTCAATCATCCACAGATCATCCTGGGGCGGCGGCACCAGTTTTCCTTCAAAGGTAAAACCATAAGAAAAGACAAGAAGTTCCCCCAGCGCCCCCAGTGCCTGTTCCAGAATCACAGGCTCGATAAACGGATAGGCATAGCCTCCCGTCCTCATCCCGTCTCCAAGGTTTCCTGTCTCATTTTCCCCGAGGAGCAGAAGCGCCTGCCCCTGTGCGAGCCGGTCTCTGTCCTCAAGCTGATTGTCATATATAATTTTCCAGAGAGGAATTCCCGTGTTCTCGGAAATCCCCTCAAGAGTATCGCCTTTCTGCACAACATAGATCAAAATGATCACCCCCGTGCACAATCCTATGCGGGGGCTCTCCGATTTATTCCACTTATATATTCCGGATCACTCTGGCAGGCACTCCCGCGGCAACCGTTTTCTCCGGAACATCTTTTGTCACAACCGCACCTGCCGCGATCACCGCGTCATCCCCCACTGTCACTCCGGGAAGAATGGTCGCGTGGGAACCGATCCAGACATTTTTCCCGATATGCACCGGAGAAGGAATATTGTCATGGCGGCGTGCAGGGTCCAGGTCATGATTGATGGTGGCGATCACCACACCGGAGCCGATCAGCGTCCCGTCCCCGATGTAGATGCCTCCCTGATCCTGGAAATGACATCCGAAATTAATAAAAACATTCTTCCCCAGAAAGATATTTCTGCCGCACTCAGAGTAAAACGGCGGAAACATGGAAAACGAGGGATCAATCTTCCTCCCCGTCAGCCGCTCCATCAGACTCCGGATCTCCTCCGGTGAATGGTAACCATTGTTGAGCTCCGCCGTGATTTCAAGGGCCTCCTGTGAGAGTCGGTGCATGATCTCATGGAGCCCTGAACCGGCGCTTACCCGTTTTCCTTCTCTTAAATATACAAGATATTCTTCTGTATTCATCTTCTTCACCTTTTTCATATTTTATGTCAGCCTATATTATATCGGACTGTATCAGAAAGGGCAAATACGCATAAGCTATTGTTTTCCATAGATGTTTTCTATTATAATACAGCCGACGTATGATTCGGGACACAGTTACACATACTAACAAAAAAACGGGAAAGGAGTTCCTGAATATGGACGAACAGACGCGATTACTTCTTGAAGAATGCTCTTCCGGATGCAAAATGGCAGTAAACAGTCTGGAACAGACATCTGAATTTATCAAAGACTCAGAGCTTTTAAAACTTATTGAGAATTACACCGAGAAACACCGGCAGCTTGAAGCCGAGGCGGTAACTCTCCTGAACGACTCGGGAAATGAGGATAAAGAACCCGGCGCCATGGCAAGCACTTTCGCCTGGTTTACCACAGAGATGAAGCTCACTTTCGACAGCAGCAACAGCCAGATCGCAAAGCTTCTCATTGACGGATGCAATATGGGGATCAAGACACTCGGAGAAAAGGCAAATGAACTCAAGGAAGCAGATAAAAAAGCGCTCGATCTGACCCGGAAGATCATCCAGGCTGAGGACGAGCTCATGAAAAAGCTGCGGGAATACCTTTAAAACTGCAGGATCTCTACTGGAAATACAAGGCGTAGGGGCGGCTGTACTCCCGGAGACTGCCCCGGGAGTACAGCTCTGGCTGCTGAATTACTATTCTATATCCTGCACTCCAAGCAGCATGACCTTGCAACGTTTCTTATAACAGGCAATCCCGTATTTCAGGATCCTGTCAATCCCTTCATTTTTCAGTTCTTCTTCATAATGGGTGTGCTCAATCTGCCTGAGTGCGTTTTTACAGCCTTTTTTCTACTTCCTGTGCATCACCCTTTTCCAGAGCATCGCAGAAATGATTTAAGGCTTCTCCGTCTGCTTTCACCTGCTCCCGGAAAAATTCCATAATCTGAGTGGTGAAAATATTTCTGATCTCCACATTCGGAATAACCAGGCTGATTTCATTTCCCTCCTGTCTGCCCCTCTGTGTCAGATAGCCTGTGGTGAACAATACACTCCAGAGGTTATCAATATTCCGGTACATATCTTTATAAGTCAGCTCCTGCCGGATCTCCTTTCTTATCTCTTCCCCGGCCACGAGACGTTCAATCTCCCGCTTTGTTGTCCCGTTATCAGACTGTTCAATAAAGACTCTCACAGCATCATTGCTGCTGGTATTGATCCAGTAATTCTGCGGCAGTGCATTTGGATCACTGCGCAGGGTATCACAGTAATTCAGCACATCCCAGGGACAGTACACGTCTATATTTCCAAACCGGTATCCATCGTACCATTCTTTCACCACGTCATAGTGATCGGATAACCCGTAATAGCGCAGAAGACTCCGCACCTCTCCGTCAGTAAAACCGAAATATTCGTCAAACTCCACGTCTGAAACAGAACGGATTTTCGGATTGTTCAATCCGGTAAAAATACTTTCCTTTGAAATTCTCATGCATCCGGTAAGGACTGCAAACTTAAGGCTCCTGTTTGTTTTCAGTGCCTGTTCAAACAGGTTGCGAATCAGAAAGACCATCCGGTCATAGTAACCGTTTTCAAACGCCTTTGCAAGAGGAACGTCATATTCGTCAATGAGAAGAATGACGGATTTTTCATGATGTTTCTCCAGTAACCGGGTCAGGTCCCGGAGACTTCCATTACAATACGCATCATTTCAGTCTTGCAGATTTACACTGTAGCTTTTTCTATTATAAGCGAAAATACTTATAAAGTAAATTTATTTATCTGCCGGCTGTGAAGCATTTTTCTTCGCCGCATTGATCGCGCCGATCATCTGATACACCGCTTCCTCCGGGAATGCTCCGCCGCTCATGCCTGCGATCTTGATCATCGGCATGGTCATCGCCATTGCCGCTCCTTCTGCGGCTGCCGTTGCCCCTGCCGGAGACTGTGCCGGCTGTCCGTCCTCCGCTTTGCCCTCTCCGGCTTCCGCGCCCTGCGCTCCGCCGAATGCGCCTCCCATAGCCGCCCCCATGATCTGCACAGCTACCGGATCTGCCAGGATCTCTTCCAGAGAAGAATAGACGGTAAGCTCGTCATTTTTCTGTACGGTGGAGACGACCTGAATCTCTCCGCTCAGCCGGATATCCGTACTGGACGCACCCACAGAGATCTCATACGAGCCTGTCGGGGCATACCAGTCATGTATCTCTTCATCGTAATATGCAAAGCTTCTCTTATCCAGTGTGAATTCCACTGTCCTGGTTTCGCCCGGCTCCAGCGATATTTTCCGGAAACCTTTAAGTTCCTTCACCGGACGCGGAACCGGAGCATCTTTTTCTCCCACATAGAGCTGAATAATCTCTTTACCCGGCACTTTTCCGATGTTGGTCACATCTGCTCTCACCTTTACCGTCTCCGTATCCTTTACCGGGTCTTTCCCGATCTGAAGGTTTCCATAAGAGAATTCCGTATAGGAGAGACCGAAACCGAATGGGAATGCTACGGGCATCTGTTTCTTTTCATAGTAGCGGTATCCCACGAACACTCCTTCCTCATAGACCGCCTTTTTCTTCTGCGGATAGGTCAGGGAACAGGGTGTGTCGCTCATCTTAAGGGGCCATGTCTCGCTCAGTTTTCCACAGGGATTCACCGTTCCACAGAGTACATCCGTCAGCGCCTGTGCAACTGCCTGCCCTCCGGTATACGGAACAAGGAGGGCATCCACATATTCTGTCCATCCTGTCGTCACCGGCGCGCCGCAGAACAGAACTGCGATAACCGGCCTGCCTGTCCTGGAAAGTTCTTTCAGGAGATGGATCTGATTCGCCGGTATATCCATTTTCGTGCGGTCGTATCCCTCGCTCTCCCAGCCGTCCGGAAGACCAATGCAGACTACCGCCCTGTCAGCCTCCTTCACCGCAGCTACAGCATCCGCCTCCATTGCCGGATCCACATCTTCCGCAGTCAGGGAGAATCCTTCCCGGCGGTTCTCCACACATTTTTTCACCAGTGTAAGGACTCTTTCCACCGCCTTGTCCAGATCTTCTTCTGCGAGCCTGCCCTCTTCCACCGCGCGGACGATCTCGTCGATTTTCGCCTCGCTTAAGTATGGCATACGCAGATCAAACCCTTCCGGGATTCCGCTGACATGGTCGTTTACTGCGCCCCAGTCAGACATCACAACGCCCTCATACCCCCACTCATCCCGGAGGATCTCGTGGAGCAGATGATGATTCTCGCAGCAGAAAGATCCGTTCACCTTGTTGTAAGCGCCCATGATGGTCCACGGCTTCGCCTCTTTCACCGCCGTCTCGAAAGCTGCCAGATAGATCTCCCTCAGTGTCCTCTCATCGACTACGGCATCCACACTCATGCGGTAAGTCTCCTGATTATTCACGGCAAAATGCTTCAGGCTGGTACCCACACCCATACTCTGCACACCATTGATATGGCTTTTTGCCATATGCCCCGCCAGATAGGGATCCTCGGAGAAATACTCGAAGTTCCTGCCGCACAGAGGGCTTCTCTTGATGTTATTTCCAGGTCCGAGCAGAACGCCTACTTCCTCCGCCTGGCACTCCTCGCCCAATGCTTTTCCGATCCTGCCGATCAGTTCTTCATCCCAGCTGTTGCAGACGCAGGCTGCGGACGGAAAGCAGGTGGCAGGCACGCTGTCATTGATTCCAAGCATATCGCTCTCCCCGCTCTGCTTTCTCAGACCGTGGGGACCGTCCGTCACCATAACGGACGGTACGCCCTTGTCCGGGATTCCCTTTGTATGCCAGAAATCCTCTCCTGAGAGCAGGGATGCTTTTTCACGCAGTGTCAGTGTTTTTAAAATTTCTTCCACATTTTTCATAGACTCTGTCCTCTCTTTCTTCCGAATAATTTAATCCTAAACGGAAAGGACAGATTTGTATTATGCATTTGTACATTTTTTTATATATTTGTTTTTTTATGTGGGACTCTTACCTTCCACCGCCTCTTCAAAAAGCCGCTCCCGCTTCTCCCGGCTGATCTGCGGCACCATCCGCCGCTATTCTGACAGAAGAATAACCTCTGTGTCTTCCAGTCCGTCACAGGAAAAACGGATCCGGATCTCCCCTTTCTCTTCCGTGCTGCGCACCACTGCCATAAGCCGCCCCAGATATGTCGTGTGGGACGCCTGGTTATATTTTTCCGCATTTTTATGGCAAGCGCTGCCGAATCCCTGGATCACCCCGCAGCCCTCCGCCTGCACGGAAACCTTCCTCTCCGGCAGCAGCTTCCGGTTGCCTTCAGAGTCTGTAACTTCAACCTCAATAAAGCAGAAATCCTCCCCTCCTGCTTTCAGCACCGTCTTATCCGGCACCGCCCGCAGCACCGTTTCTTTCCCGGCCGTCTTTACTTCCGTCCGGTACAGTTCTTTTCCGTCCCCGTCATACCCGATACCGGTCAGGATTCCCGGCTCATAGACACAGGGGATTTTGGCAAAATAATCGGTCACTTTCTCTCTTCCCAGTGTCTTCCCGTTGATCTGCAGCTCCACACTGTCGGCGTCCGTATAGAAGTCCACCCAGGTTTTCTCCCCTTCACAGCCTTCATAAGTCCAGCCGTCCACTGTATCCGTCCATTTGTAGCTGCCGAATTCCGGACGGATTCCCTTATGCACCGGCGGCTGTGACGCCAGATACAGACCGTGCTTCTCCGGATTCCAGGCAAACTCATACCGGTGGATGGCAGGAAGGATATGCCCGGAAAGATCGATCACGCCGCCGTAGTTGGAGATCCACGGGTACGCCTTCGTATCCTCATCCCCATAACGGATATTACAGCAGTTGACCTCGCCGAGATGATCCTGGAGCGTCCAGATGAAATCGCCGATCAGAAACGGATGGTTCCGGGCATAGCGCATGGTATCCACGATCCTGTCTCCTCTCGTCTCCGTCCCCAGGAGAACCCGCTCCGGATGAAGCTCGTGCAGCTTTTCATAGCGGTCCTCGTAGTAATTATAGCCCGCCACATCGAGGAATGGATAGAGATTCTTCGTGGCGTCCTCGTCCGCCTTCACAAAAGTCGGCGGATAGGGATCCCCTTTCTCACTGTCGGGAAGGTTCTCCGCTGCGCCCATAAAAATCCGGATGTAATGTTTCCCGTCCGCTTCCTTATTCTCCGGGCTCTCCGCCATCCACTCATCTTCATCTTCTGTCAGGTACGGAGTGCCGTCCAGATATTCCCTGAGCCAGTGTACACTCGGACAAAGCGTTGTCAGCCGGTTGGTATCGATCCGGCGTATCTCCTCAACAATCGCCTTCCCGACGCGGACGCCCTTGACTCCTCCCGCCTCCGGGATCTCATTTCCGATGGAATACAGAATCACGCAGGGATGGTTATATGCATCCTGCACCATCAGACGGGTGTCCTCCCGGAACGTCTCCAGGAAAGTCTCCCTGTGGGGATTGAGCACCTTCGGACGGTACCAGTAGTCGAAGGCCTCATCCATCACATAAAGCCCCACCTCGTCGCATGCCTTCATCAGGCTTCTCGACATGGGATGATGGGCGGAACGGATAGCATTAAATCCTGACTCTTTGATCCGCTTCGCGCGGTGCAGCTCTGTGGCGTCGTTGTTAATTACGCCGATCACGCCGTTGTCGTTGTGGATGCAGCCTCCCCGCAGGAAAGTCGGGACGCCGTTGATCAAAAGCCCGCTCTCCGGGTCTTTGTCAATGGTGCGGATTCCGAATGTCTCCTCCGCAGTGTCCACTGCCTGCCCGTCCTTTTTCAGCGTCACTGACGCACAGTAGAGTTCCGGCGTCTCGGCGCTCCATAGCGCCGCATTCTCCAGGGTGAACTCCAGGGAAGCATGTCCGCCGGATACCGCAGCAGATGCGGCAGCAGCCGTTCCCGTACCTGCCGCCGCTGCATGTGCCGCCACATTTTCTGCGTCCGCCGCCACTGCTCCGTCTTCCTTCCCTTTTTTAGAGATCTCCACATATACCTCGCCTTCTCCTTCAACCTCCACATCCACGCGGATCTTCGCCGGATGAATGGAAAGCGTGGTAACTTTCACACCGTAAAGACGAATGTGATCTTTCTCTCCCACATACAGGTTCACCGGACGGTAGATGCCCCCTCCGGTATACCAACGGGCGTATCCCTCCTTCGGCACATCGGCGATGACCTCCACTGTGTTCTCTTCTCCGAAGCGGAGCCGCTCTGTAAGAGGAATCTGGAGCGGGGTATACCCATACGCCTTCTCAAAGATCTTCTCTCCGTTTAACAGCACCGTACTCATACAGTAAACCGCCTCAAACTCCAGAATCACAGTTTTATCCCGGTACTCCTCCGGCACGAAAAATGTTTTCGTATACCGGTATCTGCTTCCCTGAAACCCGGCAGTCAGGAAATAATTCCGCATCTGCGGATTCCGCTCTGTGTTGATCATGGCGTCATGGGGCAGAGTGACCTGTTCCTTCCGTCCGGAAGCCTCATCCTCAAAGAGCCATCCGGTATTAAAACTGTTTTTCTTCATTTTCCTCATTCTCCTTCTCACTGAATTCTGTAAGATCAGTATAATAGAAAATCCGGAAATCTTATAGAATATATCTCAGGAAAAACAGCACAATCCTCATCATTTTCTCCGGTTATGCGAATAATTGTCCGGTTATTCTGCTTTTTTCCTCTCAAACGCCTTTCTGTGTTCCCTCGGAGTCTCGCCTTTCACCTTTTTAAACAGCCGGGTAAAATAATTCTCATCGTATATCCCCACTCTTGCCGCCACCTCATGGACAGGAAGCTTTGTCGTCTCAAGCAGGTGCAGCGCCCGGTCAACTCTTCTTTCATTCAGCCATCCGATCACCGTTTTTCCCGTCTCTTTTTTAAACTGTGCGGACAGGTAGCCGCTGCTGACCGATAGAACCTCTGCCAGTGTTCCCACAGAAAGGGGCTCCCGGAAATGAAAATCCATGTAATTCACTGCCCGCTCAACCAGTTCGGAATATCCTTTCAGAGAGTATCTCCGCACAAGGCGGCAGTACTCTTCCGCCATCTCCATGGCCGTCGCCTCCAGGCACCCTGATGTCAGGCTGTTCTCGATCTGCTTTGCAAACCGGTTGGAAACCGCATCAATATGAAAAGGATGGACATGCGCCTTCTGCACAGCCTTCCGGTATAGCACGTTCAGCGTAAGAACCATATTTTTGTCGTTCCGGATATCATCTGCGCTCCGTCTGGGAATATGGTATTTTTTCAGTTCTCTCTGCAGAGAGATGACACGATCCAGATCCCCCTGCTCTACTGCGTCCAGCAGCTCATCTTCATAATGGTACCGCTCTTCTGTCATCCGTGCGCTCAGACCGTCGTCCTCATCCCCGATCTTCAGTTCCAGCTCCTCTTCCGTCTCCCGGAACTGAACTTCCAGAGGCCGGATCTCCATATCTCCCCCCTGGAAATAAGAAAAAAAAGGCCGGAGGACAGCCTCCATATTCTCCATTGCCGCAAGTCTTGCATAGTAGTCCTGCAGGACCGGGACGTGATACAGCTCCAGATGATTCTCCCGGATCACTTCGTCCGGATCTGCCTTCCACCGGCCGTCAAGATAAGGCCCTGCCAGAATCAGTACTCTCTGTCCCTCCCACTTGACGCCTCCGAATATCACGTAGGACACTCCGAAAGAATCCCGAAAGGGATACAGCCCTTTCTCCCGGCATCTTACATCCATTTGCAGAAGGAGGTCCCTGTAACTGTAGTCCCGGTAAAGCTGCTCTCTTAATCCCTTGTCAAAGGCAAAATCATCCGTATACGGCTCATGGTACACCGTGACGTCGATTCCCAGCGAGCGCATCAGTGCCTTTAAAAATTCGTGTTCCCGTATCCGCATCTTCCGACTCCCTTTATGCTCTCGAACAGGTCTGAAAAACCTTCGACATTCTGTACAGATATATAAGCCTGAACACACTGATGACGAGCGCGGCAATCAGCGACACTGCCACTGCCGCGATAAGAATGAGCAGTCCGACAGCCGGGATCACCGCGCCAAGAAAAATCCCGCCGATCATCACCAGAAAGAACCTGACATACCATTTCCACAATCTTTGCCACTTATCGGAAAGATCCCAGTCTGCTTCCTGTAAAACTTCCGAATGACCCGCACATTCATAATATGTTCCCAGCAGAGTTGCCGCCAAAACTCCTAAATTGATCATTCCGGCCAGCACTGCCATGGCGTTTTCCCCTGCGGAGAGAGGAATCTGTACTGCGCTGCCTGCCGCGTTGATAAACCAGCAGACTGCCGCAATACGGTAGCGCGGGCTTTCCGAGACCAGACGAAGCAGCAATATTCCATAGATGACAGAGAGGACCGCCTCAAGGATCGCTCCGGAAACGTAAAACGGAGCCATTTCCGTTTTTCCTATCAGCGATATAAATAATTCCACTATATTCCACACGATCAGAACCCAGAACAATCTCCGGGTACATCCTGCAAGCAGCGCTGCATTTACACTTAAATTTTTCTGTGATTCAGCCATAATCTTTCCTCCTCCCAAAATCAATTTTCCGTACAATAATTATTTTGAGTTATCAAAATATCTCTCTTTCATTATACTTCTTTTGATTTTGTTTGAAAACAGATATATGCACGGTCGTGATAAATACACCGGCGTTTCTATTCCTCCACTCCGGCCATCTTCTTCATCCTGTCATATGTAAAGTGATTAAACACGGCAATCGCCCTGCCCACGCCGATCACAGCCAGAACAGTCCCGATGCCGACGCCGCGGAGCTCCCCGGCAAAGATCAGGCTGACCGCCACGGCAAAGGTAATATTGACAAGATCAAAGCAGTTCTTGGCGAATCCGGTACTCTTATGGATACAGTCCGCGATTGCCTGGACGATCCCGTCCCCGGGGTTCGGAATGATTCTCATATTCAGCGACATGGCAGCGCCGATCCCGGTGAGGATAATGGCGGTAAGGAGCAGAACCACTCTCAGCGTCATGGGGCTGTCGGGAAATAGATAGTTCCATAGAAGATAACGCGGTATAAAACTGTTTTTTTCATACTGTCCCTCCAAAAAAAATATCGATCCCGGAACGGGGAAACCCTGTTCCGGAACCGATACTATTTTAGGACAATCTGTAACAAAAGTAAAGTCCGTGAAAGTTTTTACTCTGTCTGAGAAAATGCCAGTGTTGCATTGATATCTCCGATCGGTGTTCCTGTATAGGAAACAACAATAGACGGAAGATTGTCGATTACCTCAGATGTCAGGTTGCCTGCTGTGTCAAGGTGAACAGTCGCTGTTCCCTCTGCGCTGACCTCATATGTTCCCTGATCCAGCGGCATGTCTACGCCGTAAGCGCTGATGATTACCTCACATGTTGAATCGCCATAGCAGTTCAGTTTGATATCCACATCTGCACCGGTGTTATTCTCTGCAGCCGGGATCACTGCTGCGAAGCAGTAGGAAACAGCTTTCTGTGTATCTACATTCAGCGTAACAGCCGTTCCGCCGTCCGGTGTGTATGTAGCTGTTGTTCCGTCATCGGAAAGTACCAGAGTTGCTGCTGTATCTCCCTCGTCATCCGGAGTCAGCGTGAATGTCTTGCCATCATCTGACATCGTCCATGTTCCTTCAACAAGGACATCCATCAGATCCTCATACGTTCCGTTGTGGTTCAGTTTCACAGTACATGTCTCATCATCCGGAGATACGGCTGAGAGATAAGCTACTCCAACCTCTCCCTTATATCCGGAATCCGCCTGTCCGTACTTGCTGTCCATTCCCTCCGGGTCTTTCTGGAACGCCACGTTTTCCGCACCTGTTCCTGCCACGCCGGTTGTATCGTTGTAGATATACTCTCCGTCATATGCGCAGCTTCCGAGATCCGCACCGTCAAATCCTTTGAAAGTGATCGTATAGTCCGCGCTGCCATCTGTCAGCTTGTCACCTTCCTGATCCTCTCTTGTCATGTAAACACTGTAATCACAGGGTGTTTCCGTGATCTCATATGTACCTGCCATTGTGATCTGGTTGGACGCATATCCTGCATAGAATACCTGTCCGATGGAAGACTCCTCATAGAGATGGATGTAGTTTACCCATGTTCCCATCCCCTCTACTTCATAGCTGTACTGATAGTATCCTGCCGGATCGGACGGATCTGCCTCTGCCTCAGCTTTCTTGTCATCCTCCGCACCTGCTTTGTCATCTCCTCCGGTCTGCCCCTGTGAGCATCCTGCAAGCATGGATACTGCCAGTGCTCCGCAGAAGAACAGCGCTGCTACTTTCCTTTTTTTCATGTTACAACCTCCTCCTATCTTTCATTTGGTCTCTCCAATGAAGATAGGTTAATTGTCCCACGAAATACGATTTTTTGATTTCAGAAATCCGATATATTTCTGCCGGAATCCGACACTTTTTCCGCTTTCAGTTTTCCAGCCATTCATCGAGCTGCGTCTGTTTTTCTTCAATAATACTGTCAATCCCCGCTTCGCTCAGACTCTGAAGAAATTCCGGGTAAGCATCCGACAGATCCACGCTGCCGCTTTCCAGAACCGGCGCATAGTTTCTCACAACGTTCCTGACTGCTTCCGACTGCTGGCTGATCCGTGATGTTGCAAAGACAAATCCATCATAGCGGCTGTCCGCTTCCGCTGCCCCCGCATTGTACTCTGCGGCAGCCTGCAGGACATCTTCCGTGCCGAAGGGCTGAATTTTACGAAGATCCCCGATCTGCGCCGCCGGGTTGTAAAAGCCGCTCTCTTGCTCCCCCTCATCGGTTTGAATCCACATTCTCTCTCCCGAATCAGAAAACTCATAGTGTTCGCCTTCGATTCCGTAATTCAGCAGGCTGATAATCTCCGGATCCGAGTACATGAGATTCAGGAATTCCATAGCCTCCTCCGGATAGTTTCCCGTGACGGGAACCGTCCAGTACCCGTCTTCCGAATAATCGGTTCTCTGAACGGTATCTGTCATTTTCAGGCAGACATAATCCGTCTCATGGCCGAGCAGACGGTCCATTGTCCCCGGATAACTGGATGCCGGGTACATAAGAATTCTCCCCTCCTCCAGGAGCGGGAGTACAGACGCATCATAAGTAACTGCATCCGGGAATGCATATTCCGCCTCAAACCACCTTCTCATATAAGCAAGGAAATCCTCATACTCCTCTGTCGCAAACAAGTTAATTACCGTATCATTTTCCCCCTGTACCACACCGGTAATCATACTGCTCTCCAGACTGTCCCCGCAGGGAATAAAATATTTTGCGGTGGAACTGCGCTGCCTTGCAGTAATCTGTCCCAGAGGATAACTGTCCGGATAAAGCCGCTTCAGGCTGCCGAGAATCCGGTCAATTTCGCCGAGAGTATAGATATGATTTTCATCATAGGAAATTCCCGCTTTCTCGAGAACCGCTTCCGATATCCAGAGGCCATATCCCTCTGCCTCCTGTCCTGTCAGGTTGGCGATACCATATGTCCGCCCCTGCTGCCGGGCTCCCTTTGTCAGCATGCCTCCCAGTTCTTCTTCCGCTGAGGCGATATTCTCCCCGTTCCATTTCAGATAAGAATTCAGGGGCTGAAGGAATCCTCTGTCTATGTAAGACGAGATATCCTGGTCCCGGACCAGCATCAGATCAATGGTGTCCCCACGCGCAAGCCAGAGCATATAGCTGTCCTGTGCCTCTGTCATATCCACGGGGATCAACTCCACCACCGCACCGATCTTCTCTGCTGCAATCTCATTGACGGCATTCGCAATTCTGTCCAGGTCACCGATCTGCGACAGATTACTGTCCACAGGATATGTCATGCGGAGAACACAGACACTGCCGTTTCCCCCTGTCCGTAAACTTTCCCCTCCGTCTCCCGGATCGCCGGAGGATACCGCTTCAAGGCACAGGATTCCGGCAAAGGCAAGCAGGCATCCGCCCTGTATCAGACGTTTCCAAACTCTCACTTTTTCTCCCGCTCCTCTCTCTGGAATTTCCTGGGCGTCATGCCATAGATCTTCTTAAACTGTTCCGTAAAATGAGAGTAGCTGCTGAACCCGATCCGTCCTGCCACCATGGTGATCGTCAGATCCGAACTGCGCAGCAGTTCCCGGGCAAGGTCCATTCTCTTTTCCAGAATATAATCGGATACGGTCTTCCCATACTCCTTTTTAAACATTCTGGTCAGATGATCTGCGCTTAAAAACACCATCCCTGCCAGAGCCTTGACCGACAGGTCTTCATCCAGATGGGTATCAATATAATGAGCCACTTTTTCCACCGCATTGCCCGTACTTTCTGCTCCGCCCTCTCCCATCCGGTCAATATAGCGCTGGCCGTACTCCGTCATCAGCGTCTGCTGCCACTTCTCATTGATGGTGCGGACAGCACGTTCCAGAACTTCCGAGAGGATCTCATAACGCACCGGCTTAAGGACATATTCCAGACAATGCAGACGGATCGCCTGCTGTGCATAGGAGAATTCGTCATGACAGCTCAACACGATTGTCTCCGTATCCGGAGAATTCTCTGTAATCCACCCCATCAGCTCGATCCCGCTCTGATCCGGCATCTCGATGTCACAGACTGCAAGATCAATCTTTTCTTTCGAAAGGACGTCCACCGCCTCTGTGTAACTTCCCGCAGTAAACACCTCCTGGAACCCCAGTTTTTTCAGATCAACGCCCCTCTGAATGCCTGCGATGGCGATCGGTTCATCGTCTACAATCAACAGCTTCATACCTGCTCCTCCTCTTTTTCTATGTAAGGCACTTCAATCCATATCTGAGTACCTGCCCCCGGACTGCTTGTAATGCGGATATTACCGTTTCCCCGGTACCGGTAATCAATCCATTTCCTGCAGTTCTGGATTCCGATATGCTCATTCCCCATGGCATCCACGTAATTCTGTCCGCTTAAGATACATTTCATCACCGCCGGGTCGATCCCCCGTCCGGTATCCGTAACCGAGATGTACAGCCACTGTTCCTGTCTGCGGATATTGATGAGAATCTCTGTTACTTTTCCCGGAATCAGAGCATATTTCACAGCATTTTCCACAAAGTTCTCAATCAGCAGAGGGGGAATCAATCCGTATTCCGCTTCCGGATCCATAGTATACACACAGTTAAACCGGTTCGGGAAACGGATCTTCTGGATTCCCAGATAACTCTTTACAAAGTTCATCTCTTCCTTTACCGTGACCATATCACGGGTCTCCTTGAGCACATAGCGGAAATAGTCCGTCATGCAAAGGGAAAACTCCTGAATACTGTGATAATCCTCAATCTGTGCCATACTGTAGATCAGGTTCAGGGAATTCATCAGCATATGCGGATTCATCCGAAGTTTCAGATTGTCCAGTGTCATATCATAGAGCTGGCGTTCCCGCTTCTTTCCATTTTCGATCTCTTCCGCCATACGGTTAAAATTCCAGTACATTTTCCGGAATTCTATGGCAGTTCCTTCCGGTATCCCGGCTATCCTGTATTTTTCGTCCGAATCGTGCCCCAGTGCCGTCATTGCCTGATTCATTACACGGATCGGATCTGTCACCCACTTTTTCACCATTTTCCAGAACAGCCACACAAACATGAATTCCGCCAGAAGCGTAAGAAGCAGGAAGCCAAGGAAGCCGGCCACGTTGCGGAAAAAGGTAAGATCCGCCATCCGCAGAGCAATGCGGATTCCCAGATTTCCGCTCTCCCAGAGCAGATACTGGTAATCCCCCGTGTGCGCTTCGATCACTTCTGTGCTCACCCCCCGGAGCTGTTCAGCAGCTCCGTCATCCAGATACATGATCTTTGAGTAGTCTCCGACATACCATTCCCGACTGTTGATCTCCGGATCCAGGTCCGCCGCGTCCAGATACCGGTTCATATCCACATAGAATCCGAGATAATATCCGGCATAGGAATACCCGTGAACCAGATAACACGTCTGTCCATAGAGATACAGGCTCCATCCGTCTGTTGTCCCCTGAGGGAATCCCCGGCTAAAAAGCTTTGCCCGGAAACTCTCCATGTCCTCGTAAAGATAATTCCGGTAATTGTAGTCCAGATAGAGAGTTCCGCTGTTCCGGTCAAAAAGATAGGCAGCCCCCTCATTCTGGCGGCCGTCCTGGATCGCTCCCAGTTCCTGTATCATTTCATAATTTCTCATCTCTTCATGTCCGGTCTCCCGCGTCAGCTCCGCCAGATATTCCAGCACAAACAGGTCCAGATCCGCCTCCATCTCCTGCAGGCTCTCCTCCAGAGGAGACAGTACGCTGTCCAGAGATCTTTCGTAAGACTCATAGGTCTGTCCCACAGTCATCCACACGATGATACATGCCGCCAGAAATGTCAGGATTCCCATAGGAATGAATGTCATGCCCAGCACGCGGACAAAACGTATCGTCAGAGTATTTTTTCTGTCTTCATTTCCTGCAGTACCGCGCATCTTGCTCCTCCTTCAGCCCTTCATATTTCCGTTCATCCACTCAATTACGGATTCACCAAAACTATGGATACCATTATAACATTTCTTTCTTTTCTCCACAACACGACTTCAGGCCGGGTCCGAAAACGGACCCAGCCCTGTGACTTTTCTGTATGAAATTAATCTATCCTTTGACTCCTCCGGCGATTACGCCCTTCTCCAGTTTGTTCTGGAAGAACGGGAACGCCAGAAGGATAGGCAGCGTTGCCGCCACAATGACCGCGTACTCAATCAGATACCGGTTGTAGTCCGGATTGGAACTTCGCAGGAAGTTCTCGCTGTCCGCCGTGATCTGGCGGATCCACAGCTGCAGCGGCCAGAGGTCTTTCTTGTTCGTCACATAGATGGAAGCCGGCAGCCAGGAGTTCCACTGACCAACCACGCTGTTCAGAATAATAACGAAACCGAGGTTCATTGCCTGGGGAAGCATGACCTGCCACATGGTTCTCAGATGCCCTGCCCCGTCAATTCTCGCCGCCTCGTACATCTCCTTCGGCACGGAATTAAATGCATTCATCATCATGATCATGAACATGGCATTGGTACATCCCGGGATCAGAAGAGCCCAACGGGTTCCCACCCAACCGAGTGCCTTGATGACCATATAGGTCGGTACCATACCGCCGGAAAACAGCATGGTCGCCATCAGGATCAGGGATACGGGAGTCTTCAGCTTCGTTTCTCTGCTCAGCGCATAACCGGTAACCGCTGAGAGAATGAAGCCAATTGCCGTAGCACCTATTGTATAAATCAGTGTATTGGCATAGCCGCTTATGATACTGGAATCCTGGAAAATCAGTTCATAACCTCCCAGATTGAAATTTCCGATCCATTTCCACGCCAGTCCTTCATAAGCCATGGCCGCACGCCCGTCCGACAGGGAAATCATCAGCACATGCCACATGGGGATAACACAGACAAAGGCGATCAGTGCCACAATCACATAAATGATCACGTCTGCTATGTGGTCAACAACACTTTTATGTTCCACCATGTTCAGGGAAGTCTCTTCCTCTGCCGGTGTTCTTACTTTTTTCTTTCTGCTTATCACGCTCATCCTGCACCTCCTGTTAGAATAAGGACGATTCTGTCGTCTTTCTGCTTATCCAGTTGGATCCGATCAGCAGCACGGTTCCCACAACGGACTGGAACAGACCGGATGCCGCGGAAAGGCTGTAGTTCGTCGCCGCACTGAACGCAGTACGGTATGTATAGGTGTATACGGTATCCGCCACATTGTACGTGGAAGGCATATACAGAAGAAGGATACTGTCATAGCCGGTGGAGAAGCTTAATCCCACGCCAAGTACAAACATCATCATGATCGTCGGCATGATACACGGAAGAGTGATCTTCGTCAGTCTCTGCCAGCGGTTTGCTCCGTCGATGGCTGCTGCCTCGTGGAGATCGCCGCTGACCGTTGAGATTGCCGCCACATACATGATGGATCCCCATCCTACGGACTGCCATACTCCCATGAGAATGTAGATAATCCAGAAGATCGGAATATGGTTGTTGGCAAGCCAGTTCTGATTCTCCAGACCGAACACATTGGTCAGAAGCATGGTAAGAGGACCGTCCTGCTCCAGAAATTCCTGGACAAGAGATGCCACGACCACTGCTGCCACAAAGTTCGGCAGATAGGACATGGTCTGGCAGATCCGCTTAAACTTTTTATTTTCAACCATGCTTAAAAGAAGCGCAAAAATAATCGGGGGGATAAACCCAAGTGTATTTTTCAGCAGTGCAATACAGATTGTATTGCGCAGTGCAATGGGGAACTGATCCCCGGTAAACAGATCCACAAAGTTCTTCAGTCCTACAAACTCACTTCCGAAATACCCTTCCGAAATACTGAAGTTCTGAAACGCCATCACAATACCGAACATGGGAATAAAGTGCAGTACAACCATGAACACAATCGCAGGAATAAACATACAGTATACCGGCCAGTTGCGCCGGAAATCCTGTTTCCATGTCACTTTCGGCGCCTTTAAAACCGCCGCTTTATTTTTCGCCATAAAGAGCCTCCTTTCTTTCCTTAACGTCCCCGGCGGAGATATTCATCTCCGCCGGAAAGTAAATGTTCTGTAATTTTATTCTGCTGTCGGGTTGATCTCATATTGGTCTGCATACGGCTGGATCTCTTCGATTGCTCCCTGGTAATCATATTTTGCAAGTGCCTTGCACCATGTCTCCCAGTCAGCATCACTGTTGATATCCTTGTTTCCTTTGATGAAATCAACTGCATTCATATCTGTGTACTCCATCAGACGGTTCTGCGTATTGGACATTGTATCGGAAACATCCTGTTCCATATTTGTCGTAACCGGAGTTCCGTTGATCTGGGCTGTATTCTGATATTTGATCCACAGCTCCATGGAGTGCTCATATGTGTCCGCATATCCGTAATCTACATTTGCCACCATCTGCAGGTGCGGGAATTTTTCCAGGGATGCTGCTGACCAGAGTCCGCCACTGTCGTTGCGAACCGCCTCGGCCAGCAGATAGGTTCCGTCATCCTGCACGGTATAAGCGCCATCCGGAATTCCATTATCGCTGTAGAAGCTCGTACCAGTCTCTTCCATCTGTTCCGGATTCAGCCCCAGAGTTGCCATAACGCCGCCTTCCTCTGTATAAAGGGAATCGATCATGGTAAGCAGCGTCGGAATATCCTTGTCTTCTGCTGCCGTTGTAAGCGCATAACCTGTTCCGTTCAGTCCCTGACCTGTCATAATACAGTTGGGCTCCACGTTCTTGCAAGCATCTGTTCCATAGATATCATTGATCGGAAGTGCACACCCCGCCACATAAATTCCACTCGTATATTCATCTCCTGCATCCATACGTCCGCCAAGCTCTGACTGCATGCCGCACCACATACCGACTTTACCCTGACGGACAGAGGTGTCATCGATTGCATAGAACATATCAGAAGTACGCTCATTGAAGCTGGGATCCAGCCATCCGTTCTCATACCAGGTATTCAGGCATTCCAGATAAGCTCTCGCACTGTCTGTCACAGCACCGTACTGGATCTGGCCGTCAGTGTCCTCATAAAATGCAAAGTTGCCGCCTCCAAAGCAGGAAACCAGGTCTCCGGTCCAGGTATATCCGGGATAGTAAACACTGATGCAGTAGGAATCGTCGATTCCCAGATCATCGTATGCTTTCTCAAAAATCTCAAACATCCATTCCCAGTCGCTGATGTAAACCGGATCTGTTCCGCCGCTCGGGAATACCACATCATCCTCCCAGCTGTCAGGGTCGTTCTCGTCTGTATATCCGCCTGTAAACGGCTCGCCTGTCTGCGGGTTTGTCCCGTATTTTACAATCCAGTCTCTTCTGTACTGGTAACCACAGTATGTAAACGGATAATCATCTTTGACAGTAATAATATTGAGATATTTTTCTTCTCCGTCAATATCTGTCGTCGCGTACAATGCCACTTCCGGATGTGCTTCCAGATATGCCATATAGTTCGGCATATACTCCTGAACATAGTCTGTCAGATCCAGGATGATCCCCTGCTCATACATCAGCTTCGGACCATCGGAGATGGACATATCCAGGATATCCGGGTAATCTCCGGATCCCATCATGGTTGAATAGCTGTCCGTTGCGGTTCCTGAAGCCGGAACCCAGAAGTCGATATCGATCGTCTTCTCCTCTTCTCCCCAGGTCTTGGATGCCAGATACTGGTAAACCGGGTTGTCCGAATACTCTGTGTAATACTGGGAATCCGCTCCCTGATAGATCCACATCGTATAAGATGTATCCGATGAACTTCCTCCGCCTGCGCCGCACCCCGCAAGCAGGCCTGTAGCAAGCGCGCCGCACATTGCAGCGCTTACGATTTTCTTCGTCGTTTTCAGCTTCATGTGTACATTGCCTCCCTTTTTTGTTTCCTTCTTCCCTTTCGGGTGTTGTTCCTTTTTCTGATACTTATTGTGCCACAATTCTCCGGGAAAATCTCTGCGAAATCCGATTCGCTTTTGCCCGATTCCGACATCTTTAACGGAAAACCGATCCATGCCGATATGCAAAAAAACGAATCCGAATACAGTAAAACCAAAATAAGACCTGTCCTGATTATGAGAAATAAATTATACTTTATTACAGCTTTATTATTTTAACATGGAACGCCCGGCGTTCCGGAAAGAGGTGCAGCATGAAACTCTATGATCTGAAAGTCAATCATCTTAAGAATCCCCTCGGATTCCGTATGGAGCGAACAGTATTTACATGGAAAACCGCAGAAGCGGAAGGACGGGAACAGGTTTCAGCCAGAATCAGGGTGGCTCTGGACAGCGCCATGGAAAACATACTGGCAGATACCGGATTTGATGACCGTGCGGACAGCCTCGGAACCAGTGTCCATATTCCTCTGTATCCCCGCACCCGCTACTGGTGGACTGTCACAGTGCGCACAGACGCAGGCGAGGAGGCAGAAAGCCCGGTTCAGTGGTTTGAAACAGGCAAAAGAGACGAGGCCTGGGACGCGAAATGGATTACCTGTGATAATACCGAACCGCGTCATCCCTTTTTTGAGAAGGAAATCAGCCCTGAGAAAACCGTTGCCCGGGCAAGATTCTACATATGCGGTCTGGGACTCTATGAAGCCTTCTATAATGGAAAGCGGATCGGCAATGAATATCTGACTCCCTACTGCAGCGACTACAACGAATGGGTACAGTACCAGACGTATGATGTAACAAAGGAACTGAAAAGCTCCGGAAAACTCAGCATACTTCTCGGGAACGGCTGGTACAAGGGAAGATTCGGGTTTGACGCCGCAGGAAAAGGAGGATTTTACGGAAATGAATGGAAGCTCATCGCAGAACTCCGCATTCTTTATGAAGACGGAACAGAGCAGGTAATCGGGACTGATGAAAGCTGGGCGGTACGGCGGAGCACGATCACTTTCTCCAACATTTATGACGGCGAGCACCGGGATGACACGATTCCGGAACTTCCGCCGGAGAGCGCTCTTCTCTGCGACGCACCAAAAGGGACGCTGACCGACCGGATGAGCCTTCCGGTTACCGTACACGAACACATGGAGCCGAAAGAGCTGATCCACACACCGGCAGGAGAAACCGTCCTCGATATGGGACAGGAATTTACCGGAATCTTCACCCTGAATGTCCATGAGCCGGAAGGTACGCTCATCCATATCCAGACAGGAGAGATCCTGCAGGGCGGAAATTTCTACAACGAAAATCTCCGGTCAGCGAAATCGGAATATTATTTTGTCACAGACGGCAGGGATACTGTCCTGAAACCGCATTTTACATTCTACGGATACCGTTATGTAAAGATCGAAGGAATCACGGATCTGAAAAAAGAGGACTTCACCGGACTTGCCCTGTACAGCGATGTGGAAATGAAGGGGAACGTGACAACCGGCCACGACCTGGTAAACCGTCTGATCTCCAATGTCCGCTGGGGAATGAAGGGGAACTTTGTAGATGTGCCGACAGACTGTCCGCAGAGAGACGAGCGCATGGGCTGGACAGCAGATACACAGGTGTTTGTCCCCACAGCCACCTATCTGGCAGACACTTATGCCTTCTACGCAAAATACCTGTATGATATGAAGCTGGAACAGGCCGTGCGCGGCGGCAGGGTGCCTGATGTTGTGCCGAGCTTTTCCGTGGAGACAACAGCTTCCGTGTGGGGAGATGCGGCGTGTATCATTCCCTGGACTCTCTATGAGTTCTATGGAGATGTCTCCATCCTTGAAGATCAGTATGAAAGCATGAAATCCTGGGTTGACTTTATCGGCACCGTGGACGGCGAAAACCACGGATGGCGGAACGTTTTCCATTACGGCGACTGGCTTGCGTTGGATAACCCGAACGGGAAGGAAGATTCCGTCCTTGGCGGCACGGATGAAGGATTCATCGCCAATATCTACTATGCAGCCAGTGCAGGGCTTGTCGCAAACGCCGCTGCCGTTCTTGGGAAAACAGAAGATGAGAAAACATACAGGAAGCTTTCCGCTGAGCAGTTCGATGCCGTAAAGCAGGAATATTACAGTCCCCTGGGCAGATGCTGCGTCAATACCCAGACCGCGCATCTTCTTACACTGAAATACCACCTGTCAAACGATGAAGAAAAGATCCGCAAAAATCTGCGGAAACTCTTCCTTGACTCCGGAGATAAGCTGAAAACCGGATTTGTTGGAACTCCTCTTCTCGGAAACATCCTGACCGAAAACGGGTTTTCCGATCTGGCATACAAACTGCTCCTGAATGAAGAGACACCCGGATGGCTCCACGAGATTCTTCTTGGCGCCACTACAGTATGGGAGCGTTGGAACAGCGTCCTGGACGACGGTTCCATCTCGGGCACCGGAATGAACAGCCTGAACCATTACGCATATGGTTCCGTTCTGGAGTGGGTATTCCGCCATGCCGCCGGACTGGATTTCGATCCGGATGTGCCGGGCTGCCGCAGAGCCCTTCTGGCTCCGCTTCCGGAATGGCATCTCCGTGAAGCTTCCGCAGAGTACAACTCCCCGGCGGGAAAATACACGGTATCCTGGAAAATCCCGGATAAAAATCATGTGGAGATCGGAGCTGAGATCCCATTTGGATGCGAGGGATATCTGACCCTTCCGCATGCGCCGGAAAGCCTCTTTACAGAAGGCGGGAACCCCGTATTCGACAATGTAAAAGATCATATATGTATTCTGGGACCTGGAAAATATATAGTTTCCTATGAGACGGACCGTCCGCTGAAGAAAATCTACCATGCGGATATGTCTGTTCAGGAACTGCTGTCCGATCCGGAATCAAGAGAAGTATTAGAGCGTATCATTCCCGGCGCAGAGTCCCTGCCAAAACAGTTTATTTCTTACACGCTCCGTCAGATCAATGAGAAACTTGACACGCACATCAGCGAAGAAAGCATCCGGGAACTGGACCGCGCACTGCGGGAGCTGTAACAAGGCAGCTCCCCGCCTGCCCCGATTCAGGAAACGGATTGGGAAAACAGATCAGTAAAAGGAGAAGGCTTCAATCCTTACTATACTGTAGGGATAAAAGCCTTCTCTTTTTTCTATTATCTTTTTTCTGTTATCTTTCACGATATTACACTACTGTACCGCGGCGTTTCTCTCCTGCTCCGCAGCCAGATCTTCTTTGGACATATATTTCCGGAAAGTCTTCTCCAACAGATATGTGGAGAGCAGCATATACGCTGCCGGAGCAATCAGAATGACGGGCACAAAGCGGTAAATACAATATACAAACATTGCGATCAGCAGAAGCTGAAGCACAGCTTTCGGCAGATTAAGGAGCATGATGAACAGCGAATTCTTCATCGTGCGTCCTACCCGGTCATCAAACCGCGCAATATACGGAAATGTAAACAGCGCCATCATAACATTAATCGCCTCAAGCAGGGCAAACAAAAGCCACAGCCATCCGACCGGATCTCCATCCGCCCACATCTGATAGCAGATATAGCATTCATCCGCAAACAGGAATCCCAAGGCCAGATGAATCAGCCAGCACAGTGTGGAAACTTTAAAATTCGATTTGAACGCGCTCCAGTACTCGCCCGCCGCATATCCCCGGTCATTTTTGATTACTTTCTGCATCGTATAATATAATGCTGTAGTGGCCGCGCCGATCGTGAATACCGGAATACAGCACACCAGCCAGTATATGGTCAGGAACACCAGATCCATTATCTTATTAACGACCGCACTCAGTTTTATGCTCTGCATTATCTCCTCATCTCCTGTTTTACCTGTTCCAACAAGTTATCCTGAATTAATACTGCCACATTCCGCCGACCTTGTATTTCGGAAATCCGTTCTCTTTTATCCTGAAAACGACATTTTTATATTTTTTCCAGGATCAGGCACTGGTATCCTTTCATCACGCACTCACCGCTTACTTCTTCTCCTGTTTCAATATCCCGGTATGTATCCTCAAATACAACCGCCGTCTCGCCCGCATTGAAATTCTGGACAAACCAGAGGGAGTCATTTTCCTCTTCTCCCCGGCGTTCATTCACTGTCACTCCTTTCGGCAGCTCCCCGGACACTTTCAGTGTGCATCCTGTCCCTGTCTCTTCTGCCACCATCTTCAGGAAATCCCGGTAAAACGGCTCCTCATTTGCCGAGGCGATGAAATAGGCCTTCCCCTCTCCGTAACGGTTCACGGTCACTGCCGGGTATCCGGCATAGAAATCTTTCTCATAGGTGCCGAGAACCTCTGCCGCCTCCGCATGCACCAGAGCGCACAGATCCTGAATGTCGTAAGCTTTGTCCCCGCAGATCACCCGGTTGTGTACGTAATCCGGCATAACGTCGATTTCCTCGGTGCGGATTCCCAGCACATCGGAAAGAGGATGTTTTCCCGTAAAGCAGAGACTGCTCTCATCCACCTCGCCGCTCCAACAGGTCGTCACATAAGTGCCGCCCCCCGCGGTGAACTTTCTCACACGGTCTGCATAATCTCCCCGGTACATGTAGTTATAAGGCGCAACGATCAGCGAGTAACCTTCCAGCGGATCGTCCATATTGATGATATCCACATCCATTCCCAGATCCCAGAATGCCCGGTAGTATCTCTGCCACCTGTGCGTATAGTCAAACGGATTCGTAACCGCCGCTGTTCCGTCCACAGCCCACCTGTTCTCCCAGTCAAATACGATGGCTGCTCTTGGGCGGTTGCATGTTCTGAGCACTCTTGAGGCAATGTCCTCCAAACGTTCTCCCAGATCCGCCACATCCCGGAACACTCTCGTATTTCCGCCGTTTTTGTGATCCACTACAGCGCCGTGGTACTTCTCGCTGCCGCCTCTGCCCTTGCGCCACTGGAAATACTGGACGCTGTCGGAGCCGCAGGCAATCGCCTGGAGAGAGGAAAGGGCATGCATGCCCGGACGCTTCAGCGTGTTTTTCGGTCCCCACTGTACGGCGGACGGCACGCTCTCCATCAGAAGGTACGGCTGTTTCTTCAGGCTTCTCATCAGCGTATGTGCAAAGGACGATGTGGATGCCATGAGCGACTCGTCCTCCATGTAATGCCAGAACGGATAATTGTCCAGCGAGACGATATCCAGTTCCTTTGCCCATTTGAAATAGTCCAGCGGATAGAATGCCCCCATCAGGTTTGTCACCACCGGGCGGTCGGAAAATTCCCGCACCACATCTCTTTCTTCTTTACAGAAGTCCAGAATCTGGTCGCTGACGAACCGTCTCCAGTCCAGTTTCAGCCCGTCCAGAGTGGATTCCCCGATTGTGGATGGCGCATGAATCTGCTCCCAGTCGGTAATGTCATTACTCCAGAAGGAGTTCCACCATGCATGATTTAAGTTGTCAAGCGTATGGTAGCGCTCTTTGAGCCATTTCCGGAAATTCGCCTGGCAAAGCGGACAGTAGCACGCTCCGTCCCCGTTATCTCCCGCGCCGCCCGCATACTCATTGGAGAGATGCCATGCAATCACGCCCGGGTGTTTCCCGAACTTTTTGGACAGCGCACGGTCGATTCCCTGCATCTTCTTTCTCATCACCGGAGAAGAAGGGCAGAAATTATGCCGTCCGCCCGGAAGTTTTCTGATCCCGTTAGAGAGCACCTGGCGCACTTCCTCGTAATTTTCCTGCAGCCAGTGAGGCATCGCTCCGGTGGGGGTTGCCAGGATCGTGCTGATCCCGTTGTCATAGAGCCGGTCGATGATCCCGCCCAGCCAGTCCAGTTCATATCTGCCCTCCTCAGGCTCCAGTTTTCCCCAGGCAAAGATGCCCAGGCTTACGCAATTAACATGTGCTTCTTTCATCAGCCGGATGTCCTCCTCAAGGACCTCCGGGCAGTCCAACCACTGATCCGGATTGTAGTCGCCGCCGTGGAGCAGCTTCTCCGGTAATTTTCTGATCTTCATATATATTTCCTCCTCATTTCTGTAATGTGCATTTTAAGCCGGCAGCCCCTTCATCTCTTCCCACCAGATCTTCAGCGATTCGATCTCCATGCCGCTCTGGGCAAAGTAAAGGCGGATGTAATTGTTGGGAAATACCACCACGCCCAGATCCATTTCTGTCTCAATCCATTCTCCGTTGGTTCCGTTGATGGTCACTGTGCCGGCAAGGTTTCCTCCCAGGAATACCGATACCGGGATCTGAGCCAGTTCTCCGGCGTCGGCTTTCACACGCATGGACAGATGATATTTTCCCCTGCGGAGAAGTCTTACACCGATTACCGCGGAAGAGCCTTTGTCCGTGCAGATCTCCCCGCCAGGCAGAACCAACTCTCCGTCCACATCGTGGTAAACCAGATCAAAGTCCACCTGATCCTCGCTTTCCAGCTTCTCAAAAGCCTCCTTCTCTTCCTCACTTATGCGGCCCAGGAAACGTTCCATCACCGGAGAACGCATCAGCATGTTCAGTACATTAGCTGCACATCTCTGCAGAGAAGCCCGCTTTAGCGAACCGTTTTTCAGGCTTTCTTCCAGATTGCAGGGATAATTCTCCGTATCCGGAACCACCATGAACACATCATTCTGCGCACGCACCATAGCGGCAAGATTCTGTATGGAAGGAGCCTCTCCCTCGTCGTTCATCTCCGCCCACCAGTCGGTCATGACCATACCGTCAAAGCCCCATTCTTTCCGGAGAATGGTCGTAACCAGATCGTAGTTTGACGCCGTCCACACGCCGTTTACCGCGCCGTATGTGGTCATCACGGAATACGCGCCGCCTTCTTTTACCGCGATTTCAAAGCCTTTCAGGTAGATCTCCCGCAGTGCGCGCTCCGACATAATGGAATTATATTTTCTGCGGTTATGTTCCTGATTATTGCCGGCAAAATGCTTCACTGTTCCTGTCACTCCGTAGCGGTTCATCCCACGGAGCTGTGCTGCGGCCATCTTTCCGGTGAGCAGGGGATCCTCGGAGAAGTATTCGAAGTTTCTGCCATTCAGCGGATTCCTGTGGATGTTCATCCCCGGTCCCAGGAGGGTGTCGATCCGGTTCTTCCTGAGTTCTGCGCCTTCCATCTCATAGAGTTCTTCCAGAAGTTCCTCATTAAAGGTAGAGGCGAGGCAGACGCCGTTCGGCATGCTGAATGCCTTTGTCCCGCAGTCCATACGGATGCCGGAAGGTCCGTCCGCACAGCAGCCGCAGGGAACACCGAAATTCTTCAGACTCTCCGTCAGCCCGCCGAACGCCGCTGCCGTTCCCGGTGTAACCTTGGGCGAACACATGCCCTCTCCCTTCACCAGAGCACACAGGTCGCTGTCCGAGAGCTGTCCCAGGAATGTATCCATATCTGTCTTTCCGTCGTACACATCTGCCAGCTTCCACCCCTGGTCGCCGGTATATGAAATTTCCGAAATATTCTCCTGTGCCATATGATCTTTCATGGAAGCCGTCTTTGCCGGAGCCAGTGTATTGCCGCATCCTTCCGGAGCCATACGCTTAAAGGAATGTTCCGGCGCTGCCGCCTCGCTGCACTGCTTTGTCACCACTGTTTCCTCCTGTGTAAAGCCGCCCGCCGGAGACGCGCTTCTCACATCTGTTCCCACATAGAACTCATAGTCTCCCGCCTCCAGGACATAACAGGAGCGGTGTCCGGTCAGTCCCGCATCGTCATAGGAGGCAAGAGAGCGGTCCGTCACGGTCAGAAGCAGTTCTTCCGTCTCCCCGGGCTTAAGCTCTCCTGTCTTGGCAAATGCGGCAAGAGTACGGGCAGGTTTCCCGAGCACGCCCTGTGGAGCGCCTGCATAGACCTGAACCACTTCTTTTCCCGGAACCGCACCCGTATTCGTCACTTTCACAGTAAGGACAGTTTCCGCCTTTTCGCTTCCCGTGTTCTTACGCTCCGCTTTCACGCACTCCACCGAGAAATCCGTATAGGAAAGCCCGTATCCGAAGGGGTATGCCGTCTTTTCCTTTGCAAACGTCTCAAAATACCGGTATCCCACATAGATATCTTCCGCATAGATATTGGTATCCTCCCCACCGAAATTCGCAGTGGACGGATAAGCGCTGATGTCGCGCGCAATCGTATCCGGCAGTTTTCCACAGGGATTTACCCGTCCCATAAGTACGTCCGCAGCGCCGTGTCCGCCTTCCATACCGCCCTGCCAGACATAGAGGACAGCGGATGGTCTGTACTGTTCCACCCAGTTCATATCGATAATACTGCCCACATTGAGCAGCACGATGGTCCGTTCAAATGCCCCGCATACCTTTGCAAGCATCTCTTCCTCCTGATCTGTCAGAAGATAACTCCCCTTCTCAGCCGCCGCGTCGCGGTCCTCCCCGGCAGTCCTGCCGATAACGATCACGGCGGCATCAGACCTTTCCGCCGCATTTCTCACAAGTTCATCCGGAAGAGGCGCCTCCTCCTGGCTCCAGGGCTCCTGCGCCCAGCCGGTTCCCTGATCGAAAGGATGAGATGCAAGCCATTCCGTGTAATACGCTTCCACCTCACTGTCAATGACCAGATTCTCTTCCTTCAGGGCGTCCAGGATCCCCACCACATATTTCGTATTCACCAGACCGCCTGATCCTGTACCGCTCTTGTAATAGTCGAACTGGATTCTTCCAAACACGGCGATGTGCTCTTCTGCATGCAGCGGAAGGGCCCGTTTCCCGTTTTCCTTCCCGCCCGTGTATTCATTGCGCAGAAGCACGGCTCCCTCTGCAGCCGCCTGACGGGCGAGGGACGCGTATTTCTTCCAGTCAATCTCATAACGGTTTCCCATGATATTCTCCTCCCAGTAACTGTATTCTCTGTCATCTGCTTTTTTCGCAGCATAAATGGCATGGCTCTATTATATAAGAGAAAGGCACCGGCTGTCATGCAAAAATTTGCTTTTGCGTGTATTTTTTTGATAAAAGAGACTTTTTGAATTTTCTTGCTTATTTTCTATTCTGAACTCCGCTTGCCCTCCCGCGGATTACCGGTTATACTATACACAGGTTATTTCTTAAGAGAGGGATCAGCATGAAGAAAACAATGCCCATAGGATATGAAGCCGCTCTGAGGGCAGAGGGATACAGGAGTATCCGGAAATACGGGATCTGTTTTTACAAAAAAGAATGTCTTGTACAGACAGAATGAATACTTTTTCGCGGATGTTTTTGTGTAAAATTACGGAGTGCTTATGTGAAATCGCATCACATAAGCACTCCTGTTTTCTTAATTGACATACAAAGTTGAAACGATCCGTCAACGGTAAGACTTCTCATAGATCGCCGCGCACTCCTCATCCGTCATCTGCACCGGATCAGAGGCAAAGAGCCCGCCCATGGTAGCCCGTGCATTTTTTGCCAGAGTCATACACTCATCTTTCTGAATTCCGTAATCTGACATCTTCAGATCAGCAACCCCGCACGCCTCCTGAAGTTCCACAAGCGCCGTCACGAAATCCATGGGATCTTTCGCATCTGTTTTTCCAAGTGCCTGCGCCATGCGGACAAAACGCTCATCGCAGCAGTGCTTGTTGACAAAATGAGTATAGTACTCTTTTGAGATCATGATCAGTCCGGCTCCGTGGGGCAGTTCCTGATGATAAGCGCTCATGGCATGCTCCATGGCGTGCTCGCTTGTACATGCCCCCACAACCATGGAATAGCCTGACATGGTGTTGGCAAACGCCACATGCTCCCTTGCCTCCATGTCGCTGCCGTCCTTTACTGCCCGTGCCAGATATTTTCCGATATTCTCGATGGCTGCGAGCTGAACCATATCTCCCATCAGGCTGGTGACGCCGGAGATGTATCCTTCCGTGGAGTGGAACAGCGCGTCAAATCCCTGGTAAGCGGTAAATTTCGGAGGAACGGTCGCCATCAGTTCCGGGTCTACAACTGCGATTACAGGGAACAGGCTGTCCTGCCCGCCACAGCCGATCTTCTCGTTGGTCTCCGGGTTCGTGACAACGCCCCACTGATCTACTTCAGATCCTGTTCCCGCTGTGGTCGTGATCGCAATCACCGGAAGTGTCGGGTTCGCGAGGGGCTGCATCTTTCCTGTCGCCCCTGCCACATAATCCCACAGATCTCCCGGCTGAAGAGCGTACATTGCCATGATCTTCGCCGCATCCATGACAGAGCCTCCGCCCAGTGCCACTACGAAATCGCATCCATTGTCCCGGGCGAATCTTCCGCCTTCCTCCACCACACTTTTCAGCGGATTGGCGCCAACCTTGTCAAAAAGGACGGTTTCCACGCCCGCTTTGTGAAGTTCATCCAGAGTCCGGTCCAGGGAACCGTTTTCTCTCGTTGATTTTCCGTTGGAAATGACAACCATGGCCTTTTTGCCCGGCATGGTCTGCTCATGAAGATGGTTTAACTGGCCTGCACCGAAAAGAACCCGTGTAGGATCAAAAAAATTGTAACTCATCGTAAATACCTCCTGAAAAATAAGTCTTATCTTTATCATCTATAATAAACCGTGCATAAAGCACGGGAGATATCATTATGCATTGATGCTGTCCGATTCCCCGGAAAGCAACCGATCCGGTCGCCCGGGAAACAGCTTATCCGATCACCCGGAAGCTTTTCCACTTTCCCCGCCGGAACCTGCCCCAGAAGAATGCCGCCCGGATCATCCAGTCCAGACACATGGCAAAAGCGACTCCGATTACGCCCCGGTTCATCCCGATCCCGAAAAGAACAGAGAACACCACTCGGCACCGCCTGCTGTCAGTGCGGAAAACAGATAAATAAACACCGTGTTGAACATATTGACGAGCGAAACGCCTGATCCAGCCGCCTCACCCGCATAACTCACCATGAAAGTATAATTGTTCTCTCCCGATATATCCAATACTTATTTTTCATGCAATTTTATGCCTGAAAGGCATTTCCACTGTCAGTTGCATGGCCTGCGGAAATCTGGAAAAAAATCTGCGGGAAGAATCCGCAGGAAGACGATTGCAAAAAAAGAACCGCTGTACATTATTCCAGCAGTTCTCTGTAAATTTCGTAATCCGTTTCTTTGAATACATTAAACACAACCCGCTCAATTCGATCATCTTTATCCAGAAATTCCCTGACTGTGCGCACCGCGATCTTTGCCGCTTTTTTCTGCGGAAAATGAAACTCTCCCGTGGAAATACAGCAGAATGCAATGCTTTTCAGACCACTTTCTGCTGCCAGTTCCAGACAGGAGCGGTAGCAGTCCGCGAGCAGTCTGCAGTGCTGCTCCGTCAGGATTCCCGATACGATCGGTCCTACCGTGTGGAGTACATACCTGCAGGGCAGGTTATATGCAGGCGTGATCTTTGCTTTCCCCGTGGGCTCGTCGTGCCCCTGCTCATTCATAAGCCGATCGCATGCCAGACGGAGCTGTATGCCGCTTACGCTGTGAATGATGTTGTCCACGCAGGAATGGCAGGGCACAAAACATCCCCTCAAAGCACTGTTGGCTGCGTTTACGATCGCATCGATCTTCAGCGTTGTAATATCCCCGCGCCATAATACCAGACGGCTGTCAAGGGATGACGGAGGCAGCGATGCACTGTCTGTAATTCCTTTTTCTGCGACCTCTTCCCTCAAGTATTCATCCTGAATTTTAAGAAATTCATCACTGATCGGGCGGGGAACGCGGATATTCATTAGGCTTCTCAGGAGCCTCTTCTGCTCTTCCTCATTGTCCGGAACTTTCATCTCACTGTACTGAGGAAGTTCCGCCAGCAATTCCCGGATCAGCCAGATTCTCTGTTCTTCATGCGTCATTTTCTGCACGCTCCTCTCCGGTCCCCGCACATAGCTTCCGTATATCTTCAATACTTCCGGCAAGATCGGCATTGATCCCTACCGCCCGCTCTCCGAGGCTTTCCGGCACTACCGCCTCGTTCAGATTCAGACGCACCAGAGACCAGCCCGCCTCCTGGCGCACCATCTTTTCAAAGGGGAAACGGATGATGGTCGGTGTATTGAAGCCGACGCCAAGCTCCAGAAGCACGACTTTTTTCCCGCTGTACTCACTTAAGAAATCTCCGTAACGCGCCGCGGCCTCATGCCAGTGCTCATCTTCCACAAAATACTGGTCGCACCGCAGATGCATGGTCATATTGCCGCCGCACACCGGACATTTCGGCACCAGCTCCGAGGGGATCTGACAGCCTGTTCTCGCCTCATTCATTCTGCTGAAAAGCTCCACAGCATCATATACTTTCGGATGACAGCCTTTTTCACACTGGATCTCTCCGTAATCCCCCTGGGTGGCGAAGATCTCCTCATCGGAAAATCCCACTTTCCAGAACTGATGGTCCACATTTGTAGTCAGCACAAAGTGTGGTTTCTCTTTCACCAGATCATAAACGGAACGGTAAAGGGGGAGCGCATCCGGCTCGATCCGGTTCAGGTAAGCGTGTTTGGACCAGTAGCCCCATTTTTCCTCCTGGGTGGGGAACGGGTAGAATCCCGCACTGTACATATCTGTCATATATGCCGGTCCGTACCGGTCGATAAACTCCTGAAAATTATCCGTAAAACGCCGTCCCCCGTAATTCATTCCTGCCGCTGTGGACAAACCGGCGCCCGCGCCGATAATCACCGCGTCCGCATCCTCCAGAAGCTCTGCCACCTGCCGGATCTGTTCCTCATAAGGAATATTCTGAAAAATATAGTCTCTGGCAGGCATCCCGCTCAAAAACCGGGAAAAATCTATTTTCTCTATCTTATGGGTGCTCTCTGCCTGGTTTTTCCTGTGTAAAATCTGAATCGCCATTTGCCCTCTGCCTCCTTTTTAATTCCGTCACTGCTATCTTTTGAATTCTATTATTTTTTCATTTTGCTTTCCTTCTTTGTTGTAATCGTTTTTATTACATCTCGCGCTATTAAAGTAGCACGTCTTTATTGTAATGTCAACAGTTACATTTAAGCTTTTATTTTCCCATCAAAAAAGGGAGCTTATACAGCCCCCGCTTCCTATATTATCACCCGGTCCCTGACCTGTTCCCTCAACTTAATTACTTTTTCCTCAATGGCTTTGATCACCCGGATAAAAACTTCATCCGTATTTCCACTGGGGTCCTCCAGCCCCCAGTCCTCTCTGTGACTGCATGGCAGATACGGGCAGTTCACGTTGCACCCCATTGTAATCACGATGTCTGCCGGGGGAATCTCTGACAAAAGTTTGCTCCGTTGAGTCTGTTCCATGTCAATACCATAGAGCTGTTTCATCAGACGCACTGCATCCTGATTGATCTGCGGTTTCGTTTCTGTCCCGGCTGAATAACTTTCGAACACATCGGAGGCGTAATACTTTCCAAGCGCCTCTGCGATCTGGCTGCGGCAGGAATTATGCACACAGATAAATGCTACTTTTGGTTTTGCTCTCATTGAACTCCTCCTTTATCTGGAGATCACACTGACCTCCATATTTGAAAAGGAACTTCCCAGAGTGAACTGATCCGACACGCCTTCGGTAATAAGGACTTTTCCCTCCTCCGTAATGATAATCAGCTCAAATCCGCTGTTATCCCTCCAGTAATTTTCCGCTTCTTCCGCGCCCATCACAAACAGCGCTGTGGAAAGAGCGTCTCCTCTCCTTCCCTCCTCTGTGATTACTGTGACGGAAGCCAGACCGTTATCCACCGGATATCCGGTCTTCGGATCGATAATGTGGCAGTACCGTTTTCCGTCTTCTCCGATAAAATACCGCTCATAATTGCCTGAAGTCACCACCGCGCAGTCAGACACTGTGAGCAGCCCGATCTGCCCGTCCCCGAATGGATTCTGAATTCCCAGCCGCCAGTCCCCTCCGCCGGGGCGGGAGCCGACTGCCTGAATATTTCCGCCGATATCCAGGAGTGCGCTGGTGATCCCCTTTTCTCTTATAATCTCCGCCGCAAGATCCCCGGCATATCCTTTTCCCACTGCGCCCAGGTCTATCTCCATCCCTTCCGGAAGGGTGATCTGATTTCCTGACATTTCTACTTTTTCATATCCCACATGTTCAAGAAGGCTGTCGATCTCCTCCTGGGAGGGAATCCGATTTTCATCCGTGGTAAATCCCCATGCCGTCAGCACCGGGTAGATTGTAGGATCCAGAGCCCCTCCGGTCTCCTCTGCCATCTCCAGGGCAAAGCTTACGATTCCCGCCGTATCCGCTCCAAGTTCCACCGGTGCGCCGCCGCTGTGGTTGACCCTGTAGATCTCACTGCCTTCATCTGTGACAGACCATTCTCCTTCCAGTTCCTTTATCCGTTCTTCTACGTCTGCAAGCGCCTGCTCTGCCCCGTCCCCGTATGCAGTAAACGTCATATAAGTGTCCATGGCAAAGAGATCTGATTTTACCGGCTCCTCATTTCCTGCCCTCAGAGAAGAACATCCCGCAAACAGCAGGGCAGCAAGAAGCGGCAGGGGCAGAAAGCCCCGCCGCATAAGAGAATTTTCTGCTGTACGCCCTCTATCCTTCGAATGGAACGACATCTTTCACAGCCTCCGCCAGCGTAATCTCTCTATCCTCATTGTCAATATCGAGCAGATGGTATCTGTCATTTCCCATATGAAGCTCTTTCATATAGGTAAGCTGCCTCAAGCCATGCCGGGACTCCATCCGCTCCGTCAGGGCGTGACGGTCCTCTTCTTTCAGCGCATAGACCAGGTCAACGGATGCCTGGTCCGCCGCAAGGATATCCGTGGAAGCCACGATCCCGATGTTCGGCGTCACAACCGGCGCTGCCGCCACTCCCTCGCAGTCGCAGGAAACCGACATGTTGCGCAGAACATTGACAAAGCAGATATGTTTTCCGAAATGATCCACCACTGCTTTTGCGGACTCCATCATCCGCTCCATAAATTCTTCTTTCGCAATATCCCACATATCATCGGATCCCGGAGTCGTGTGGATCATCGCCTTTCCGATCCTTCCGTCCGCACATCCGATGCCTATATTTTTGCCGGAACCGCCGAAGCCGCCCTGTGTATGCCCCTTGAAATGAGTCAGGACAAAGAGGGAATCATAGTTCTGAAGATTTTTCCCCATGTACATCTCGTGGAACCATTTGCCGCCTTCCACCGGAAACGGAACCGTCCCATCCTCATCCAGGATGTCCACCGGACAGAACGTCCATCCGTTTACTTTCAGCGTCTCCCTGTGGGCTTCCGTCGTATAACGTCCACCGTCATAATACGTGTTCGTCTCCACGATATTAGCCTCCGGCAGCTCATTTCTGATCAGCGCCTCCACCCATGGACGGGGGATAATGTTGGGGCCATGCGGCTCCCCGGTGTGAAGCTTGATTCCCACCTTGCCCGTAAGCTCACCGCTCACTCTTTTGAATATTTTCCGAAGTCCCTCCGCGGACAGGTCTCTTGTAAAATAAACCGTGGATTCCCCGCCGGTCCGCTCTTCATATGGAATATAGCGGTTTCCTCCGGTGCCCGGTACTGGTTTCTGATCTGACATTGCAAACTCCTCCTTTTTACTGCGAATCCTGATTGAGTCACTTTTTGCACTATTTATATCATACTCCCTGAGCCCCTCACTGTGCAACGGAAAAAATAAGAGATCATCTCGCCAGAAATTATCAACTTGGAAATCTTCACCGGCTAAACGCAGATACCCCGGATGCCACACCCGGCCGCACAGACTTCGGGAAAATCCTCAGGCGCCTGTTGATCTTCTCCCGGAACAGTTCCACATCCTCCAGAGCATATTTGTAGAGTTTTCGCGGCATCACAAATGACGGAGTGAGATAGGCTGACATGGAAGAGACATCCAGGATGCATCCCCCTTCGCCCATCACCCTGGCAAACTCCGTATTCATATAGACCGTGCCCATTGCATTGGTCTGCATAATATCCTCAGCATCGCCCATGTGCGGGCTCATCCCGGCCGCATGGATCACCGCCTGCACCTCGCCAAGCTCCCTCGCATGTTCCGCAAGCTTCCGCACAGAAGTACAGTCTCCCACATCACAGGGAAATGCCTCGCACTCCACACCTTCCCTCTTCAGATTTTCAATGGCGTCTTTCAGTTTTCCGACGGTCCGTCCGCAGATGATCACATAGTGGGGCCTGCCCATGAGCTTTGCGCTCTCCAGTCCCATGCCGCTTCCGCCTCCGGTGATAACACAGATTTTCTTCTCCATGATTGTTCTCCCTCCATTTTCTCCTGTTTTTATGCGTTATGCCGTCTCAAGATATCCTTCTGCCATCAGCCATCTGGCTTCGTCCCGGAGGGTTTCCTCATACGGTCTGGTATGATATCCCAGCTCCCGCTCCGCCTTGGAGTAATCAAACTTATTATTTCTCGCCAGATTATATACGGCGAAATTCGTCATCATCGGTTTTTCTCCCGTCTTTTCCGCTTTTTTCTCCATCTGTTCCGCAAGTTTATATGCCATGCTGATCGGGACATAGAAATACGGCGTCTTACACCCGCTTGCCTCATGGAGCATCCTGCACATCTCCTTTAAGGTCACTTCTTTATTCCCCAGGATGTAGCACTCTCCGATCCTGCCCCTGTCTGCCGCGCCCACGCATCCGTGCGCCAGATCGCGCACATCGCAGAGATTAAAAGAACCGCCCATTCCCACAGGCATCTTTCCGTTCATGATCTTGATGACCGTGCCTGTCGTCTCACTGACTGCGTAGTCTTTTGGTCCCAGGATCCCGCTCGGATGCACCACGCAGGCTTTCAGACCTCTCTCTTTACATGCATCCAACACTGCCTGGGTCGCCAGAGCTTTGGACTGGCTGTAACATCCCACCTGACGTTTCTCATCGATAGGGGTGAAATGGTCTGTCTCACGGATCACCGTGCCTTTTGGCTGCTCCGGGATTGCGCCCGTGGAACTGACGTAGACCATCTTCTTACATTCCGGATGCTTCAGGCACATATCGATCATATTTTTCGTTCCGCCCACATTGACGTCCATCAGCTTCTGGCTGAACTCTGCATTCGTCGTCACCATGCTCGCACAGTGGATGACTACAGACTCCTCTCCTTCGGAGATCGTAAAAAACCGTTCCAGTGAATCCACGTCGCAGAGGTCGCCCTCAACAATGTCCACTTCCTCCGGAACGTATTTTACGGATTTATCACCAGGGAGTACAAGAGCCCTCACATGATCTCCCCGCTCCAGAAGTTCATCACATACATGGCTTCCAAGAAAACCTGCTGCCCCTGTTACCAAATAAACTGTTTTACCCATTGAAAAAGACCTCTCTTTCTTAAACATATTATTATGTTCATCTGACAGGTCTTATCTTAACGGGTTTCTGTTATTCTTTTGTTTTCAAATCGCTTCTGTTTTATTAATTATAGAGCTGTTTGTAATACATCTCTTTTCATCACCAACACGGTCAGTCATATTTTTCGATATTCACAGTAGCGATCGCGGACTGATTCGGCTCTCCGGAGACAAGATCCTGAGGCGCCGGCACCAGCATCATGAATCCCTCTTTTCCGTACCGTTTCTGATATCCTCTTGCATACTCTTCCTCAACAGAGATGTGCTGCACCTGCCCGATAACCATGGCGGTGACCCCTGCCCCGCTGAGATCCTGCACCTCTTTTAACGTGCACTCCATACTGATAAATGCCTCCTGTATCATCGGCGCATGAATGGTGCCGGCATTGGAAAGGGTAAAATTTCCTGATGCAAATTCATCATCTTCGTACTCATTATGGCGAATCGTCTCCACAAGGTTTTCGTAATGGCTGATCGGCAGAAAATTAATGCAGAAACATTTCTCTCTCAGGATATTTGCATAAGTATGCGTGTGCTGGTACAGATTTCCCATAACAGCAAAAAACGCCGTTTTATCTCCGTGGAAACAGCTCCAGGAATGAAAACATATATTCGGCTGTCCGTTTTCTTTCCATGTAGTGACGGCAAATAAAACCGTCGGTATCCCTGCCGTCACCTCAAAATGTGAGAACAGGTCAAACTCTTCCGGATATAACGGTTTAAAATACTCGGGAAATTCTTTTCCTATCTCAATCTTCATACAGGTACCTCCTGCGCTTCTTTCCATTTATCTAAGAACTTATAAAGTCTTTTTCCGATAAGCCTGTTTCACAAAGACCCGTTTCACTTCGGCACATTCCTCATCATAGCGCTTAAAGCTGGCGCATCCAACCGGAATATTTCCATCATAAGCAACAATCACATCATAAGCTGAATATCCTGTGAAAAGATATCCATTATTTTATTGAGCGCTTACGATACTTCTTAAATAGTATTCTTAGTTTGCCTTATAACGAGTCCAAAAAATCCTTTATCTTTTCAAGCGCATCGGAAGTTTTTATCCCGATCCAGTTTGCCCTTCCTGCCCTCTCTATATTTCTTCTGTAGAGGCGGTCAGAAAATGTCCGGTTCACTCGGTTCATCACAGCTTTCATGTTCGTTTCACGCATGCCAGGGTCTTTAAAGATATAAGTGTCCATGCATTGACGGAGTTTTGTGTTATCCAGATAGTCAGAAAGGTAGCAAAGATCAAAAATATCTTTGTATCTTGTGGATAATGGACCAAATCTAAGTAGAGACCTTAATTTCTCTGTGAAAATCTGCTCTTTCGAATTTATCAAAAGGCTTGCTCCTACATCATCCAGGCACACATCAAAGCAGTATTCATCCTGTTCAATTTGAACCTGTTTATGTACCCCAAGGTCGATCTTACTTAAAAATGAATGACCTGTATCATCAGACAGTGTCACATATACCCGTTTTCCCCTGTATTCCTGTTGGGATAATTCTTCAATATCTCCTGTAATTGTGATCGTGATTCCTTCCAGACAGTTCAGTTTCTCAACGAAATCCCTGATGGCTGTTTCAGAAAGTGAGTACCTGAGAAAATCCAGATCCATATCCTGAGTGGCACGTCTGACATCACCTGTTATGCTCCGCATCACCACGCCGCCTTTCACCGTCACATTTCGGCTAAGACTGCTTTGTGATATTGCCTTCAACACAATGTCCTGACATACCTTCGCTTCAGCATTTACTTCTGAATAGCCTTCGTTTTTTACCTGCGTAGCCAGTTCCTCCAAATTTGCCATCACATAACCTCCATCTGTAGTGTCTCCATTATCTTACTGCTCTTGGGTGCATCCATAGCATAATCCTGAATTTCCTGGATATTTAGCTTTGGTAGGATCTTCCTGTAATTAAGAAGGACTTCTTTATAAAAATCAAAAGGCAGCTTTGACTTATATCGGAGCAGTTCTATCAGCATCCGTTCTTTATTGTACACTCTTATGGGATATCCTTTGTATATCGTTGTCTCAATACCCTGATCCACAAAATGAGAAGGAATGAAGTATTGTTTCACTCTTCTGTCCCTGATCTTTGCAGCATTCCGGTCTGTTGCCAGATCATATCTTTCCGGGATAACATCGGTCAGACCATAAAAATAAAAAGCGCTGTGCATGGTCAGGACAGCCTGCGGGTATTTATATGCCAGCACTGCCACTTCCGGCACGCTCTTTTCATCCGAGTAAAGCGCCTTTCCAACACGAAACAGTTCACCTGATTTAACTTTTTGCTGAATCAGATAATCAGAACCGTATTCTTTTAAACACTCAGCCCGACTTTTCATACTGGCATCTCCTTTCATTTCGAATTTCATCCGCTTTTTTTATTATTTTGCGGACATTTTTTAAATTATAACTGATAGCAGCATGAAAGTCAAGCCAGTTATTTTGATTTTCATCCGCAATTTTAAGATTTTTACGGATGTTTTTCCAAAACGCATCAAAGTCGTGTTGAGATGCGAACTGTATGCGGTGTTGGCAGTTCTTTTGGGAACCACGTTGGAGCTGGTCGGTTATTCCCTGTGGCTAACGGTCGGCACCATTGTCTGTATCTGGGGCAATAAGTGCCAAAGCCGTTGGTGCAGGGACGCCATTTTTCCTGGTTTGATGTGGGACGAAACGAGTTGGGGATTGCGATCGGAATGGTTATTGTAATTATTCTTTTCATGAAATTCGTCGAGAAGATAACGAACGTGTAAACAACACAGCGGAATACTTTTTTGTGCCAGAAGCAGTTTGTCCCCCACACTGCTGCCCAGATAAAAATCCAGCCGTAATAGATCATGAGCGATATGTTATTTTGCAGCCCAAAACCTATTCTCCCTTTTATTCCAGACATACCCGCCAACTGCGCTTCCAACGCCTGCCAGGATAATTCCAATAATTTTCTTCATCATTTATACCTCCGAAATTCTTCTTTCCATTTATCTAAGAACTTATAAATCCTTTTTCATACAGACAGAATCTTCCATATTCTCATACTGTCCATAATTCGGAATGACCTTATATCCTGTTTTCCTGTATAACGCCATCGCCGCAACAAGCGGCTCTCCGGATTCCAGAATCAGATAACGGTACCCCTGTTCTCTGGCGGCTTTCTCCAAGAGTTCCATCAGTTTCTTGGAAATGCCTCTTCCTCGATAAGCCTGTTTCACAAAGACCCGTTTCACTTCGGCACATTCCTCATCATAGC
>CBJMC01400__coassemble_585_pt1 | contig 82093 bp, 60 predicted proteins | sample CBJMC01400__metabat2_high_PE_029 | metagenome-assembled genome bin CBJMC01400 | reverse complement strand
ACTATACGGCTGCTATTTTTCAGTTTATTTTATTCTGCGCAGTTACTCCATATATGCTTTTCCTGATCAAATGTCTCCAGGATCATCCGGACCGCTTCTGCTTTCTGCAGACCCTACAGCTCTTTATAAACTTCCTTCAGAGCCGGATAGAGTTTCCGGAACTTCTGGTATCTCTCCTCATACTTCGCTGTAAGCTCCGCATCCGGTTCCTCTGTCGCCACGATCTTCACCAGTTTTCCGGCGGCTTCCTCCACGGAAGAGAATACGCCGCATCCGACCGCCGCCAGGATCGCCGCACCGTATCCCGGACCTTCCTCGCTCTCGATAATGTCCACTTTCATGTTCATCACATTGGCGATGATCTTTCTCCAGAGCGGGCTCTTTGCGCCGCCGCCGCAGATCTTCGTTCTCTGGGGATTTACGCCGATGCTGCGCGCCACCTCCAGGGAATCGCGCAGTCCGAAAGCAACGCCTTCCAACACGGCAAGCGTCATATCCTCTCTCGTCGTATCCATGCTCATCCCGATAAATGCAGCCCTTGCATCAGGATCATTATGCGGGGAGCGCTCGCCCATCAGATAGGGCAGATAGAATACCCTGTTTTCTCCAAGCCCGGTGATCTTCGCCTGTTCATCCTGGTATGCGGTAGTCTTCAGGATCTCGTCCATCCACCATTTGTTACAGGAAGCCGCGCTCAGCATACATCCCATAAGATGGTAATTTCCATCTGCATGTGCAAATGAATGAAGCGCATTGTTTTTGTCTACGCCGAATTTTCTGCTTGAGATAAACAGCGTTCCCGATGTTCCCAGGGAAATATTGCAGCCGCCGTCGCCAACTGTACCGGTTCCCACTGCTGCCGCTGCGTTGTCCCCTGCTCCGGCAATCACTTTCACATCTTCCGGAAGTCCCAGTTCTGATGCCGCCTCTTTGGTCAGCGTTCCCACCGGCTCCCAGCTTTCATAGAGCTTCGGAAGCTGATCTTCCGTGATGCCGCAGATCTCCATCATTTCCTTTGACCAGCACTTGTGCTCCACATCGAGGAGCAGCATTCCGGACGCGTCGGAATATTCTGTGCAGAATGTTCCGGACAGACGGTATGCCAGATAGTCTTTCGGGAGCATGATCTTTCTGATCCGTGCGAAATTCTCCGGCTCGTTTTCCTTCATCCAGAGGATCTTCGGGGCTGTGAATCCCGCAAATGCAATGTTTGCCGTATATTTTGACAGTGTCTCTTTTCCAATTACATTATTGAGATAGTCCGTCTGTTTTCCGGTTCTTCCGTCGTTCCAGAGGATTGCCGGGCGGATTACATTGTCGTTTTCATCAAGGGCTACCAGTCCGTGCATCTGTCCCCCGAAACTGATTCCTTTCACCTGGCTCTTATCGCACTCTGCAGTGAGCTCTTTGATTCCCTCCATGCTCTGCGCATACCAGTCTTCCGGCTTCTGCTCCGACCAGCCCGGATGCGGGAAATACAGCGGGTACTCTTTTGATACGATTTTATGTATCTTTCCCTCCTCGTCCATCAGAAGCAGTTTTACCGCTGATGTACCGAGGTCTACGCCTATAAATAACATGTTTTGCACCTCCACATATTCTGAAAGAGGCTGCGCACCCAGGTCAGCGCAGCCTCTTATAACAGCTTTTCTCAATTAACACTTTTCTCAATTAACAGATTCTTTTATTAACCCCACGGATTCTCTGTCGGATATCTTACGCCCTTCGGCTGGTTGTATCCGATCTCCTCTACCGGAACACCGATGTATTTGAATACCTCAAACAGCGCTTTTCCATAGTGTCCGAAAGCAACCGCACCGTGATGCGGGAAGTTCTTCTCGATCAGAACGTGGCGGTAGAAACGTCCCATCTCCGGAATTGCGAATACGCCGATGGATCCGAAGGACTTCGTTGCAACCGGAAGCACCTCGCCCTGTGCCACATAAGCGCGCAGTTTGTTGTCTGATGTGCTCTGCAAACGGTAGAATGTGATGTCGCCCGGTACGATATCTCCTTCCAGAGTTCCCTGTGTCACCTCTTCCGGAAGTGTACGCGCCATGATCATCTGGTATTTCATCTCGCAGAAGGACAGCTTGCTGGAAGCGGTATTTCCGCAGTGGAATCCCATAAATGTATCTTTCTGGGTGTACGGGAATTTCCCTTCGATGCTCTCTTTATACATATCGTTCGGCACGGTGTTGTTGATGTCAAGGAGTGTAACCGTATCCTGGCTTACAACAGTTCCGATGAACTCGCTTAATGCGCCGTAGATATCAACCTCACAGGATACCGGGATTCCCTGTGCTGTCAGACGGCTGTTGACATAGCAGGGTACGAATCCGAACTGTGTCTGGAATGCCGGCCAGCATTTTCCTGCGATTGCCACATATTTGCGGTATCCTCTGTGATCCTCAACCCAGTCTTTCAGGGTGAGTTCGTACTGCGCCAGTTTGGAAAGGATCTCCGGTTTCTTGTTGCCTGCGCCGAGTTCCTCTTCCATCTCTTTTACAATAGCCGGGATTCTCTCGTCTCCCGCATGTTTGTTAAACGCCTCGAACAGGTCGAGCTCGGAGTTCTCCTCAATCTCAACACCGATATTGTAGAGCTGCTGAATCGGTGCGTTACATGCAAGGAAGTTCAGCGGACGCGGTCCGAAGCTGATGATCTTCAGGCTGTTAAGTCCTACAACTGCTCTTGCAATCGGCTCAAACTCGTGGATCATATCAGCGCACTCTTCTGCATTTCCAACCGGATATTCCGGGATGTAAGCTTTCACATTGCGAAGTTTCAGGTTGTAGCTTGCGTTGAGCATTCCGCAGTATGCGTCGCCGCGGCCCTGTACCAGGTCGTTCTGGCTCTCCTCTGCTGCTGCGATGAACATCTTCGGTCCCTCGAAATGTTTTGCAAGCAGTGTCTCGGAGATCTCCGGTCCGAAGTTTCCAAGATATACAACCAGTGCGTTGCATCCTGCTTTCTTAACATCCTCAAGTGCCTGCACCATATGGATCTCGCTCTCAACGATGCAGATCGGGCACTCGTAAACAGTTCCCTCACCATATTTCTTTGTATACGCGTCAATCAGCGCTTTTCTTCTGTTTACAGACAGGCTCTCCGGGAAACAGTCCCTGCTCACTGCCACAACTCCGATTTTAATTTCCGGCATGTTATTCATTGTTCAATTCCTCTCTTTCTTCAATCTTTTTTAAACTTCGATATTCTCGCCCTTCAGTCCGCAGAACGCGCCTTCGATTCCGGCTTCCTCATGGGCGATCAGCCATTTGTTCACTGCCGTAAGCAGACGGTTCTCTCCGTCCTTTGCGGTCTCGAACGGCAGATCTTCATTGGTTCCCTTCGGCAGGACGATCACACAGCGGAATCCGCCTTCCTGAGCGGTGCACGGCGCATAGTGAAGCGTGGTCGCATAAAGTTCAACTGCAGTTCCTGCAGGAACGAAGAATGCCTCCACCTTTGCGGTATCGTACAGGTCTCCCTCTTCGATGTCCTGCTGGCATCCCAGCAGAAGAATCAGGTCTGTAGCCGCAATATCAATCTCAGAACTTCTATGATACTCCAGAGCGTTCAGTTTATGATTGTCCCCGTTGCAGTACCCGATCTGGATCGGCAGTCCGCCGAAACCTTTCCGGCAGACATCCGCAGCCTCCGGAACCGCCTCGAGTTCCTCCACGGACGGCACATAGACAACATCCTTCGGAAGGGGAGTGTGCTCCATCTCTTTTAAAATTTTATCAAAAGAGAATTCCGTGACCACTTTCCCGTATTTTCCGAAGGATGGATCTGTCAGTTTCTGAATGTTCAATTTTTCCGACCTCCTTTTTTTACTTCTGAGGTCATTTTAACAACTTCATATGACATTTTCGACCAAATTATTAGCCTTTTAATGCCCATTTCTTATCCTTTTTTATTTTCACCGCCGTCACTCCCGATTCTCTTTCCTCCCGCTCTTCTTCACATACTCGCTTGGCAGCATCCCATACTGCTTCTGAAATGCCCTCGCCAGTGCCTTGCTTCCGGAGAAGCCGTTCCTGAGCGCCGCCTCCGTCACCGAGTACTGCCCGTTATCAAGATCCTTGATGGCATACCGCAGCCGGATGCTCTGGAGATAGCTCTTGAACGTGATCCCCGCATATTTCTGGAACATCCGCGACAGATATGTAGCCGAATACCCGAAGATTCCCGCCACTTCCTCCAGGCTCATCTCTTTCGTGTAGTTGTCTTTCATGTAGGAAGTAATCGAAGAGAGCCGGTTCAGGTTCTTGTTTTTCCGCACAAACTCATCTTCCACATCCGTCATCCGGTACTCCTTGACAAGCAGATACATGATATTGTAGAAAATGCTCTTGACCTTCATATCATATCCGCATTTCTTCTCACTGTATACACGGTAAAGCTCTTTGAGCAGTTCCATGAATCGGTCATCCCGCCGCCCCGGCTCGTGGGTAAACCAGATAAACTGTTCCCCTGTGAAATAGTCCTCGAACATTTTCAGGGGGATCTGCAGTACAATTGTCTCGTTGGGCAGAGGAGAGTCGATGGCATGGACCTCGTTGGAATTGACGATCATAAATTCGTCCTCTGAAAGAGGCACCGCACGCTCCTCCATATAAAATTTCAGGCTGCCCCGGCACACCGCGAAGATCTCGATGGACCGGTGCCAGTGCTTTTCCCGGAAATATCCGCCTTCCCGCCCTTCAAAGATAAACACCTTAAAGGGGAAACCTTCCTCCGGCACAACCAACTCATGAGAAAACCGCATGTTTTTCACCTGGTCCTTTCCGCCTTGTGGCAACATCCTGGAAACGGAAATAATCGGGGCGGTGCCGCGACTGGGTATACTCGAACTGGATCCCGTTGTCATCAAAGGTCTGGCTCGTAATCACCGCCATACAGTTATAATCCCGCAGATCCAGATACTTTTCATCCACCTGTGTCACCCGCTCCACAGTCAGGGTCCGCTTGCTTGTGGTAATGGTAATCCCCTTCACGCCTTCAAGGTAATCATAGACAGAGCGCTCCGCGATCTCCGGGGTAAGCCCGTATGTCAGTTCCTTCAGGAAATAATTATGGTCCAGGATCAGCGGTTTCCCGTCCAGGGACCTAAGCCTCTGGATATAGTAGAGTTCTGTCCCTTTCTTAAACCCCGTCCTCCGCTCGATCTTTTCATCCACTGTAATCTCAGTGAACTGCAGGACTTTTGTATACGGCGTTTTCTTGTTCCGGATCGCCGATTCCTTAAAAGACTCGATTCCGCCCACAATAAATGCCGTCTGTTCCACCGGTCGGAAAATATTGCGTACTCCTTTTCCGTGCATGGGCTGAACATATCCGTCCGCCGTCAGCTCTGCGATGGCCCTGCGCACGGTGTTCCTGGAACAGCCGTACTCCGTGACGAGTACATTTTCGGAGGGCAGCATCTCCTGATAGGCATAGACCTCCGTCTCGATCTTCTCCTTCAAGTCCTTATATATATGGTCATATTTCGCCCTGGGCATTTTTCTCGCTCCTTCTTGTTTAAACATCTTCTTTCATTATAGAAATGCCCGGGCAGAAAATCAAGTGGTTTCCGCTTCTTTATTCTTTAGTTTCCTGCTTTCCTTCCTGTTTCTCTTTCTTATCTTCCATGCTTTTCCCTTTATAATAGAGAGGTGATATTCCAAAATATTTTTTAAACAGCCTGCTGAAATGATAGGCGTCGTCATATCCCACTGCATCTGCTGCCTTCTGCACGGAGATCTCCGGGTCCGACTCCAGAATCTCCCGGGCTTTCTCCATGCGGATACTGATCAGATAATTGATGGGCGTGTCCCCGGTCTCACTTTTGAATATCTTGGATATGTAAATTGAACTCAAATACATGTTGGAAGCAATCTGGCTGAGAGATATCTTCTCCTGGTAATGTTCTTCCAGATACTTCTGCACCTGCGCAACCACGTATTTTTTCCCGGCAGTGCGGAATACTCTGCGCTTTCCCGCTGCTTCTTCCGTCTCTTCCGAGCGCGAGATCAGACAGAGCATCTGTATCAGGTATGCTTTCATCATAAAATACCGTCCGCTCTGCGGGCTTTTCAGCTCCTCTTCCATATTTCTGCAGAGTGCAGACACCTGTTTCTTCATCTTTTCCGGCATCTTAAGCACTGCGCCTCCTTTCCCCGGCAGAGGGATACAGTTTTCCCGGCAGTTTTTATACTGCACGTTCGTAAACGCCGCATAGAACTCCGTCGTCGTCCCATCCGGCACACTTCTGTGACAGACTCCGGGATTAAAGATCAGAAGAGTCCCCTCCTCCACCGGAATCGCCTGCCCATCTATAAAGAAATGTCCTTTTCCCTTCAGAATCACCCCGATCTCCGCAAAATCATGGGAGCGGTAATCTTCCTGCTCCTCCTGCCGGTCAAAAATACAGGCATATAGAAACTGCGGATTCAGATCACTGTATGTAAAATCATAATTTACGCACATCTTATCCTTCCCTTCTTCCTATCACTTCAACTGTACAACATAATTCATCCTTTGTACAGAAAACTACATTCTTCTTTTTTGTAATTTTTTTATAATGTCTCTTACAAGAAAAAAATGAAAGGGGTTGATCCAAATGACAAAAACTCTCACAAAGGGAAAACCGTTCCTTCTTATCCTGGAGTTTTCCCTGCCGCTGATCGCAGGCAACATTTTTCAGCAGTTTTACAGCATGGCGGACACGCTGATCGTAGGCAGGACCATCAGTGTCAACGCGCTGGCTGCTGTAGGCTGTACAGGCAGCATCACCTTTCTGATCCTTGGGTTTGTAAACGGCCTGACATCAGGACTGTCCATCATCACCGCACAGAGGTTCGGTTCCGGAGATTCGGAGGGCGTGCGCAGAAGTTTTGCCGTGAGCATTGTCTTAAGCTTCGCGGCGGCGGCGCTCATGACCGCAGTTTCCATCCCGCTCTCCATGCCGTTTCTGAAACTTCTGGAAACACCGGCTGAGATCATTACCGATGCAGACATTTACCTGAAAGTCATCTTTATAGGGATTCCCGCCCAGGTTCTCTTCAACCTGCTCTCCAACGAGATCCGGGCACTGGGAGACAGCAGGACACCGCTTTACTTCCTCATTTTTGCCTGCATCGTAAACATCATACTCGACTTTGCACTGATTCTGATCTTCCATATGGGCGTGGCAGGTGCAGGAGTAGCTACCGTATTTTCCCAGCTTCTCTCCGGCGTCATGTGTATTATATACATCCACAGGAAATTTCCGCTTCTGTGCGTGCGCCGGGAAGATTTCCGCATGGATCTGCGAAATATCAGGATCCACCTGAGCACCGGACTGCCCATGGCATTCCAGATGTCCATCATCGCTGTGGGATCTCTGATCCTTCAGTCCGCGCTGAACCGGCTCGGAGCAGTTTCCGTTGCCGCGTATACCGCGGCCCAGAAGATTGATTCCATCGCCACCATGCCCATGAACTCCTTCGGCATGGCGATGGCAACCTATGCAGCGCAGAACTACGGCGCCGGAAAACTTGACCGGGTCCGCCAGGGCGTCAACCAGTGTATCCTGCTCTCCGGCGGATTCAGCATCGTCATGGGCGTGGTAAACATCATGGTAGGACGGCAGCTCACTGCCCTGTTCGTCAGCGCAGGGGAGACGGAAGTGATCGAGCTGTCCCACACATACCTGACCATCACCGGAAGCACCTACGTCATCCTGGCACTGCTCTTCATCTACCGCTTTACCCTGCAGGGGCTCGGAAAATCTCTTGTTCCCACTGTCGCAGGGGTGATGGAGCTCGTCATGCGGGCATTCAGCGGGCTGATTCTCGCGGATCTGTTCGGCTTCCCGGGAGCCTGTCTCTCCAACCCGCTCGCGTGGGCAGGGGCATGTGTTCCCCTGACGGCAGCATACTACTGGACCATGCGGGGGCTCCGGAAAGAGACGGCAGAGCCGGAAAACAGGAGAAATGTATTCTTCCTGCGCGGACGCAGGCATGGAAATCCGTGCTGATATACCTGCGGCATAATAGACAATGAATTACAGAAATGATCAAAACATGTACTTCTGATCAGGGACAGATATGGCTCCGGAAGTCACATCTGTCCCTGTTTTCCGGAATTCTTCCACGTCTCCCGGTATGTCTGGGGAGTCAGCCCGGTTTTCTTCCGGAAATAGGTATAGAAATAATTGCTGCTGATAAATCCGCACTGCTCCGCAATCTCTTTCGCCGGACGGGTTGTTCCCCGCAGCTCACTCATCACTTCCCGCAGGCGGATCTCGTTGATATACTCCGCCACAGATAAGCCTGTATCTTTCTTGAACAGCCGTCCCATATAGTTGGGCGAACCGCCAAATTCATCGGCAAGCCGTTCCAGCGTGATATTCGGATCACGGTAATTTTCCTCAATATATTTCTTTACCTCATCCAGGCGGCCTGCCACGCCTTTTTTGGCGCCTGATTTTTCCTGATTCTGGCGGATCCGCTCAAACAGCTGCCGGAAACATTCTTCTGTCTCCGTCTTTTTTTCACACCGGGTCAGAGCTGCAAGGAACTTATTTACCTCCTCTTCATTCAAAGGGAGCGTGCCGATACCGCGCATCACGGAAATGCCGAGCCAGCTCACCGCGTTCATGTATTCCAGACTGCTGCATCCGTCCAGATTTCCCGTAATCTCGTCAAACGTCTCCTCCATATGTTCTCCGCCCCTGACTGCCTTGACCAGACGGTTTACATCAAGTTTCTGGAAATCCGCCCTTCCCCGGTGCTCTCCCAGAAGCTGTTCCATAGTCCGGTAACTGTTGGATGGATAAAAGAAGCTCTCCCGCATCGCTTTTTTCAGTTTCTCATTTGCCTCCGGAATCTCCTCAATCCGGACACTGTATTCCATCCCCACACAGAAGAAATCCCACTGGATAAACTTCTTCTGACTGGCGCAGAACTGCTCAAAACATTCCCTGAGTTTTTCCCGGGTATACTCTCTGCCCGCTTCTCCATCTGCTTCTCCACCTGTTTCAAGAAGAAATGTAAAAGTATGGTCTCTGTTGATGATTCCCATGATTTTAAATGCTTTCCCATAGATTTCTTCGAAAATATTCCAGTAGCCGAACTCTATGTCATATGTTCCCTTTTCCCCATATAATTCTTTGAACTGTTCCGGTTTCTCCAGTTTCAGCAGAAGCGCCATGTACTGCTTTTCATCGGATACGGCGAAACCGAATTTCTCCATCTGTTCCCGCAGCTGGCTCTTCGTAAAAAACTACCGCCTGGAAGCACCCCACTGCGGAACTGATTCCGATATCGCCGGTTACTCTCAGCGCCCGGTATATGTATGTGTCCAGTACATCCGTCATCGCATACAGTGCTCCCTGATCTCTCGTCAGATTGAAGAACAGTCCGAAATCCGCGTACATAATTCTTCCGATCTGGAGAATCACCATGACGATAATGACGCTTCTCAGCAGCGGAAGCGTGATCTTCCACACCATCTGCCACCTGCTTGCGCCGTCAAGTGCCGCCGCTTCATAATAGGTATCGTCGATTCCCATCAGTCCCGCATAATAGACAACTGCATAATATCCCGCCATCTTCCGTGCATACATAAATGTCAGGATAAACGGCCAGTACTGCGCTCCTGCATACCAGGAAATACTCTCCGGGCCGAAGAAATTCAGGATCTGGTTGAGCAGACCGTAATCATGATGAAGGTAAGCGTACAGCAGATACCCTACTACAACCCACGACATGAAATACGGGAAGAACATGATCGTCTGGACAACTTTAATCGTAATCCTGCTGCAGATCTCGTTCATCATCAACGCCAGCGCCACTGAAATAATCAGTGTAATACCGATAAACAACGCGTTGAGTCCGATGGTGTTTCTCAGCACCCGCCAGGCGTCGTTGGATTTAAAGAAGAATTCAAAATTCTTGAAGCCGACCCACTCGCTTCCCAGGGATCCGAGATTGTACCGGTAGTCTTTAAATGCAATAATCAGACCGACAATCGGTACGTAGGAAAATATAAACAGGAGCGCTGCCGCCGGAAGAGCCATCAGCGTGAGAGTGATGGTTTTTCTCGTGGAAGCTGTTTTCTTTCCAAGTCTCTTTTTCATCCATTTTCAACAACATTTTCCGAAGTTTTACACGAAATCCTGTGATTTAACGGAAAGGCAGCGGAATGTGCTGCCGTACACATTCCACTGCCTTTCCTGCAGATGACCTTCTTCTCTTTTATCTTCTTTTTATTTCCGCTGTTCTTCTATTCGCGTAAACACCGGAATCACATCCAGAGGAGCGTCCGCCCTCACAGTCTGCCCGCCTTCATAGATCCGTCCCGTCTCCTGTTCCTGCCATCCTGCTCCGGCAGGCAGATACACATCCCGCTCCCGCTGCAGATATACTGTCACCGGAGCCACAAGGAGATTCTCCCCGAAGAGGAACTCGTCGCTGATCTCCCATACTCTTTCATCCTCCGGGAAATGATAGAACAGCGGACGCATCACGGGTGCTCCCGTACTGCTCGCCTCCTCCATCAGCTTCCGTGTCAGCGGACGCATCTTTTCCCGGATCCCGATGTATTTTTTCATAATCCCGCAGTTTTCTTCCCCGTAGGACCAGATCTCGTTTTCCGCACCGCTGGCGCATCTTCCGCCGCCATTGCATCCGATGGGTTCTCTGTACGGCTTCCGGTTTCCGTGGAGCCGCATAACCGGGCAGAATGTTCCGTACTCAAACCACCGGATCAGAAGCTCCTGAAACTCCGGGTCACGGATATCTCCGCCGATAAAGCCTCCGATATCCGTAGTCCACCAGGGGATTCCCGCCATCGCCATCTGCAGTCCGCAGACAATCTGGATTTTCAGCGATTCAAAGGTAGAAGGAATATCTCCCGACCAGACGAGCGCCCCATATCTCTGGCTTCCCGCCCAGGCACAGCGCACAAGACTTACGACCTCTTCTTCGCCCGCCTCCTTCATTCCGTCATATACCATTTTTGTATACCAGAGCGGATACATATTTCCCACTTCTGTAACCGGTCCCTGGAGGTATCTGTAATTTTCAAAATCATAGCTCGAGTATTCCGGTTCCGCCACATCCAGCCAGAACAGGCGGATTCCCCTGTCATAATAATTTTTCTTCAGCCGGTTCCACACAAACCTGCGGGCATCCGGATTCGTCATATCCACAAACGAAGTGGGATCGATCATCAGCATGGTAATCTTCACGCCGTTTTCCGTCTGCACGAGAAATCCGTTTTCTTCCATATATTTATAATCCGGCGCATTCACTGCCACGGTAGGCCATACCGAAATCATCAGCCGGGTTCCCATACTGTCCAGTTCCCGGACCATCGCCTCCGGATCCGGCCAGTACTTAGGGTCAAAATCCCAGGTTCCTTCAAGAGTCCAGTGAAAGAAATCCGCCACAATCACATCAAGGGGGATTCCCCGGCGGTGATACTCTCTCGCCACCTCAAGCAGTTCTTCCTGGGTCTGGTAGCGGAGCTTGCACTGCCAGAATCCCAGACCGTATTCCGGCATCATGGGCGGTTTTCCTGTCACCGCCATGTACTGCTGCAGGATCTCCGCCGGGCTGTCCCCTGCCGTGATCCAGAAGTCGATCTGCTTTGTGTTCTGCGCTTCCCACTCCGTCATGTTTTTCCCGAAGGATACCCGTCCGATCCCCGGATTGTTCCAGAAGAACCCGTATCCCAGACTGGAGTACACGAAAGGCACGGACGCCTGGGAATTTCTCTGGGCAAGCTCCAGAAAACTCCCCTTCAGATTGAAGATTCCGTTCTGATACTGCCCCATCCCGTACAGTTTTTCCTGCGGGTCTGACGCGAACTTCATACTTGCCCGGAAATTCCCGCCTGCAAGCATTTTCAGCTCTCTCGACCGGATCCCCAGGCTTGTGCTCCGGTCCGCCTCATACTCTGCCAAGAGGATATCTCCCTTCTGATTCCGGAAAACCAGTTTTCCTTCCTTGGTCACATCAACGCTGATCCTGCCATTTACCATCCGGGCGGAATCTTCTCCACTGCAGATAGTAATCTCCGGTTCTGCCTCTTCCTCTGGGGGAAGAAGTACCCAGTCCTCATCCTGAATTGCAGGCAGTCTTGTTGCCCTCACCCGGACGCTGTTTTTGTGAAATGCTTCGATCTGGAGTCTTTCCCCCTTCCAGATCCGGATCAGTTTTCTTCCTTCCTGATAAATCATGTTATTCTCCTTTCTTTCCTGCGCCGGCATTTCATCCTCCCAGACCTTTTCTGACATCCCATCGCTATCACTATCGTGTCCGATTACCGGCTCTCCGTATTTTCTTAGCAAATTGCTGTTCTTTTTAGCATATCACAAATTTCATTGTGTAACACAAATTCACTTGATATAATATGGTATGCAAATCAGCAACCAGGCAATTTTAAAACTGCAAAGCCCGATAAAACGCAAAATCTGCACCCGGACAAACATGTCGGGTCTGAAAACACGGCTTTTTCTCACTTTATGTCGTGTTAAAATATACCCTTTCGACGTACTCTGTTGAGCAAGGAGGTATTGCAAATGGATCAGAAAAAAATCGGCCGGTTTTTGAAAACACTGAGGAAAGAAAGAAACATAACACAGGAAGTACTGGCAGAAACATTGAATGTATCCGGCAGAACTGTATCCCGATGGGAAACAGGAACCAATATGCCGGATATCAGTTTACTGGTGGAACTGTCTGAATTCTATCAGGTCAGCATACCTGAAATAATCGATGGAGAAAGGAAAAGTGAGAAAATGAATCAGGAAACAAAGGCTACTGCGGTCAAAATGGCAGAATACAGTAAAAATGAACTTAATACAGAGAAAACGAAGATAATAGGTGTTTTCCTTATGATATTTGGCGCAGTCATTATCATTTCTGCTCTGGCAGTCTTTCCGAATGAAAGCAGTTGGGGAAGCATTTATGCGATTATCGGCGGGTTTATCTTAACCGCAGGAATCTATTTCAGGATTAAGTCTGTTCTGCCGAAAAGAAGATCACGGATATTGTGTGTCATCGGATGTGCCCTTGTATTATTTGGAGTATTTACGGTTTCAGATTATATTGCAGTTACGGAATTTCATAAGGTTCCCAGATTCAGTTATGAAAAATCTTATGGCGAAGATATTGTTGTGCACAAAACATTATTTTATACAGTCATCCAAACAAATCCCGGGACAGCGGATGAAAAGATTGAAATTGCAAAGTAGAACTTAATCGCATTTTCCATCATTCCATGTTATGCACGAAAAAACAGCATCACCTACCCTGTCAAATCATAAAATAAAATAACAGCTGTTTCGGTACGGAAAGCCGTACCGGGAAAAGGAGATGCAAACCTTGGAACAGATCACAAACTATGTAAAACCGGAACTGCTCGTCGTCGCGATTGTTCTGTATTTAATCGGCGTGGGATTGAAGAGGACCCAGAAAGTAAAAGACAATTTTATTCCGCTGATCCTTGGCGGGATCGGCATTGCCATCTGTACCCTGTGGGTTCTGGCAGTCAGTCCGCTCGAGACGGGACAGGAGATCGCCATGGCTGTCTTTACGGCAGTCGTCCAGGGCATACTGGTCGCAGGTCTGAGCACATACGTCAACCAGATCGGCAAGCAGATAAGAAAAGACAGTTAAAAAGCAGTCGGGCTGCTGCATGAGTGAATGAATTTATCATCATCTCATACAACAGCCCTATTTTTCTATTTCAGTCCCTTTGTCAACGGGATCAGACTCATCAGCAGGATGATACCGACAATTCCGACTATGATTCCGATGATCATATTGCTCCATACCATCGTCAGGCACATACCGACTCCGAGAACAAGCGCTCCGAAAATTCCCAACAGTACAGTTCCTATCATTTTCCCTGACACTCTGACAGGGCTCTTATTCTCCATCTTTCTCCATACAAGAACCATAATCAACAGTACAACTGCTCCGATTACACCCATCACAATTCCCTGGTTAAATGCATTCCACTCCGGGATCAGCGCCATACACATTCCCAGTGCAAACAGGATTCCTCCGATTGTTCCCAAAATCATTGCCACAAAAGTACTCTTTTTCATGATGATATTCTCTCCTTCTTCTTTTCTCTCATTTTTTAGTTCTTTTCTGTTCTGGCTGCTTCTCTTTCTCTCTGCTCTTCCGCCAGTCTTGCCTTTGCTTCCTCTACGGTTTCTCCGTCTTTTGTCAGGAATTCATCGACAAAAGAATCCGAGATTTTTGTGAAGCCGCTGACAGCGCCATCCTCGATTTTCTTATAGCCGCCGACCACGGTATCTTCTATCTTTTTGTAGCCGCCGACAACCTTCTCTGCGATTTTTTCATTTGCCTTTACCAGTTTTGATTTCGCCATAATTGCTACCTCCTTAATGTTTATCTCGTTTTCATGATATAAGAATATAATCCATTCTTTTTTAGAACGTTTCCGTTTTGTTTCTAAAATATTAAATAAGTGCGGCGGAGCGCAGGGAGATCCTTTTTCTGTACAAAAAGCGTTCTGTCCGTATTTCTCCTGACTTCTTCCGTAACCATAGCTGTAATACCTGTATGAAGGACCGGAATTCTCCTGTTTTTCCTACGCCCTGTCCATACCACGTTTTTTAACCAAAACAGGTTTTGCCCCCGCGCCCGTGTCGCATCTTCCCGGAGACAGCTGTTCCAGAGAACGCTTTCCTGTAGAAGCCGCATAGTCGCTTAATATTTTCTGCCTATAACAATAATCCTGATACTCCAGGAGCACCGCTACACAGTGTTTACATATCCCGCTGTATTCCGCAAATGCCGGACCATCACAGCTGATAACTGTTATCATAGTTTTTCGTTTTTTGTTTTTCTCTATTTTTTTCTATTGACAAAAAGTAACGAGTATGTTACATTTTGTAATGTAATTACTTAATTACTTTTTGACAGGTGAACATGACATGATAAATAACAAGTCGGAAAGGAGGAGTGACATTGATATGGAACAGAATTAAAGTTCTGCGCGCCGAAAGGGACTGGACGCAGGCAGATCTGGCAGAGCGGGTGGGAATATCGCGGCAGGCGGTTATTTCCATAGAAAAATACAAATATACCCCGTCACTGGAACTGGCATTTAAGATCGCAGAAGCATTTGGAGTTTCTATTAACGAAGTTTTTGAACACAGAGAGGAGCAAATCACATGAACGAACAGACAGTTTTATTAATCCTGCTTATCCTGGCATTAGGCATAACCCTTTGGCTTTACATTCTCAAAGCCGTAAAACAGGTGAAATACAAAGGAGATGAACGCTGGGAAATGATCCAGCTCCACGCTATGACCACCGCAGACAAGACAAACGCCGTCCTTGTCCTGCTGCTTGTCCTGGCCCCGATATTTATAGACGGAGAGACCCTCTTTACACTGAACCGTATCTGCACGCTTGGCGCGGTGTATATCGGAATACGCAACCTGTTTGAGCTGATCGGGATATATTATCACGATCATACTCTTTAGGGACGTAGTAAAATTCAGTTTTGCTACGTCCCGAATTAACCTCCGCCCTGTCCCTTTTTGCAGACAGCCCTGTCCCCTTTTGAAAAATGCACAAATCACCCAGGTAATTAATGGCAACTTTATTATTCGTTTTAGTGAATGTGCACATAGGGGACACAGTAAATCTCAAAAAGGGACGGGGCGGTATAGCAGTTGGGGACGTAGTAAAATTGAATTTTACTACGTCCCCGATCATCAGACAACCACTTCAAGAATCGTTTTCCCCTGATATTCCAGTTCCCGGATTCCCGTCTTCTTATTTTTATTAAAGTTAAAGCTCAGCAGATATCCTCTATCCTGTTTATAGAAATCCAGATATTCGAAAATCTGCGCCTCTCCCCTGGCGTTATACTCTTCTCCCCGCCAGATCTTTAACTCAATGATAAACTGCTTTCCCCTGTAATCGATCACAACATCTGTCCGCTTATTATCCCTGGTTCGCGCCTCAATATAATAATTGCCAACACCATTGATGATCGGCTTCAAATATAACAGGAACAGCTTTCTTCCGTTTCCCTCGATAAATTTCTGGTCGTTTTCGGAATATATTTCTTCATAATGCTCATAAAACTTCTTCATCACAAGATCCATCTGAAGCATTCCCGATACAATAAACTGATTGCGGTCCGCCGCGGCTTCTACATAAAGCTCACTGTCCACTGCCATCTCCGAAAGGAAAAGGTCGTACATCTGTATCTCAAAAATTCTGTTTGCAACAGCAACCGTTCCCTCCTTTTCCGTTAAGAATCCAAATGTAACCCCCAGGTCGATTACAGGTGTTTCCCGCTTAAACGGATAGCTGATACCTGCAAAAAGAATATTTTGCAGCATTTCTCTGAGCTTCGGATAGTCCAGCAATTTCTTTGTCATATCATCGAACAGTGTATTTGGTTCCTTTAGAAGCAGCTTGACCGCTGACAGAAAACCTTCCTTCGTCCATGCGGCAGATTTATCCAAAATTCCCTGCTCAGCCCCGATTCTCTCATCCATCAGTTGGCACAGCTTGGACACAAGAAACGGGTATCCCGAAGTATACTCATACAGGAGCTGACTCATCGTCGCCAGATCCATCCCTGTATGATAGTCTGCCTCATATTCTTCCAGCATCGACTCTATATCTTCCGCCGTGAAGCTCATATCAATCACAAAATCCGCCGCCACATTCCAGGGGCTGTTATATTTTGTTTCCTCTTCCGGATGGAGTTTTATTTTCAGTGTTTTAACATCATACACTCCGGCAAGAATCACCGATTGAAATGTCTCATCCTTACCCTGCTGCCACCGCAGATATTTTTCCCGAAGCAGCCCCAGAAATGACAGGAAGATCTGGTTGTCCGAACTTTTGTCCACTTCATCGATCATCAGGACAACTTTTTTCCTGCTCTTTCTGCATAATGAACTGATCTTCATGCCGAGTGAACGCATTGGGAATTTTTCTGAAAGCGGAGTGAACCATTCTTCCACAAGTTTCTCTTCTGTATTCTGTCTGCGCAGACATTCCCCGATATCCATAACCAGGCCTTCCGCAAGACTGGACAACGACTGAAAATATTCATCTGCAGCTTCAAAACTGAGACTCAAGACAAGATATTCTCCTGCAAGTTTCTTCTCCAACAGATATAATGTCGTTGTCTTCCCGTACTGTCTTGCGCGGTTGATCGTAAAATACTGTCCTTTTTCAATATATTCCCGGATGATCCTGTCGATTCTTCCGCTGATATCTACCATGTAATTTTTCTCCGGAATACATGTCCCGGCAGTACAGAATCTTTTTTGCATAGCAGAATACTCCTTCCTTCTTCCGCGTTAATCAATATATCGGTGAATCACTATCCTGTACCCTGTATTGTATCACAAAACCACGCATTCCAGATAAACGCATTAAAAATTTTTCAAAAACCAGGAAAACCTGCTGTTCGTCTCCCGCCATATCAGCTTACACTTTCAGCATAGTCTCCTGGTTTTCCAGTATAATTATCTTCTGAACTTCATTCTTCTTATTACAAATACTGCACCTGCTGCCACTACTGCCAGCACCATTACCCCCGCCGTGGCACCAATTGGAGACACATCTCCTGTCTGCACGGTATGCTGACCGTTCTGGTTATCCGGTGTCTTCTGACTATTCTGATCCTGAGTAGTCGAATTGCCGTCATTGGTTCCCGGTTTATTCACATCATCTGAACTGCCCGTATCCCCCGGCTTGCTCGGATCGCCCGGGTCACTCGGATTGCCCGGCTCACTCGGATCGCTCGGGTCGCTCGGATCGCTTGGATCGCTCGGGTCGCTCGGATCGCTCGGGTCACTCGGGTCGCTCGGCTCACTTGGATCGCCCGGGTCACTTGGATCGCTCGGGTCACTCGGATCGCTCGGGTCACTCGGGTCGCTCGGGTCACTTGGATCGCTCGGGTCGCTTGGATCACTCGGATCGCCCGGGTCGCTTGGATCACTCGGATCGCTCGGGTCACTCGGGTCGCCTGGCTCACTCGGGTCGCCTGGCTCACTCGGATCCTTTTCTTCAATCAGTACCAGTGCGTTGCGGGCTGCCACCAGTTCAGTCTCTGCCTGATCCACTACCGCCTGATCGTCCACAGACAGAGTCTCATCTGCGAGCACTGCATTTGCCTGTGTCAAAGCTACATTAAATACTGCCACAGATTCCTCCGTATATTTGGTCAAATCCAGGTCTTTCAGGCTGTCAACAAGTTTCTGCAGATTAGCTTTATCCGCTTTATAACGCTGTGCCAGGATCGCATCCAACAGTGCATCCGCCGCCGGAGTGATATCTTCCTCCAGAGCGTCTCCGTCTGCCGCAACTGCTTTTGCCTCTTCAAGAGCCGCAGTCAGGAGATCCCATTTTTCCGTCACATAACGGTCAGCTTCCGCTGTCATTGCTTCTGCCGTCTCGATCAGAAGATTCAGATTCGTCTTGTCTCCCTGATAGATACCCAGTCCCCAGATACCTTCCAGAAGATTATTCCACGCTGTATTGACTTCTTCCTGTGTGGCCGTCTCATCCTCAAGAACTGCCTGCGCCTCTGCGAGAACTTTCTCAAAGTAAGCCTTCGCGCTGTCCACAACACCGTCTGTGTTCAGAGCAACAGCATAATCATATGACTTCTGAAGAAGGGTCTTATCTGCCGGTTTCTCCGGCTCTTCCGGTTCTTCCGGCACCTCTCCCGTTTTCGATCGGCAGACGCGCACATTGTCAATGCTGATATTATCTTTTCCGTATCCGATACCGATACCTCCGCTCATGTAAGAATTATCCTCAAACTCTGCGAACAGAATTCCGTTCAGATACATCCGGGACGTATTTCCAATGCTCTCAAATCTCATCCGGTAAACCTCCCCCGGCTGCGGTTCTTTTCCTGTATCCATCTGTTTGAGCATTGTCCAGTAGTTCCCGTCACATTTCTGGAGTTCCATCACCGTCTGGCGTGACCGGATAAGGAACTGGTAAAACTGTTTTGATCCATTATAATTTGCTCTTGTAATCAGACCGAATGCAGAATAATCTTCTGCCCCCTCCTGAAGTCCGTTAAACGTAATATCCGCCTCTACCGCGTAATCTGTCCACTCTGTGTTATTGATCCCCACATAATACTCTTTCCAGGAACCCGATGGAATCCATTGTCCATCTTCTACCACCGCGTCATCCGCATTGGTATTGACCTGATTCCCTTCTGCATCTGTCCACAGATCACTGATCGTGCCATCGTCAAAATTATCAGTAAAAAGTACTTCCGGTTCTTTTACCTTAACACTTAGCTCTTCTCCTGCAGGTCCTTCTCCTGCGTCATTGACCGGGATCACAACATACGTATATGTTTTTCCAGCTTCTACCTGACTGTCCAGATACCCATTTTCAGTAATATTCTCCGCAATCAGAGTGAAATCCTGCTCCCCTTCTGCTTTCCTGAGTATATTGGCTGCATTCTTGTCGACCGGATCCCACTGCACCAGAACTGCATCTATATCATTTTCCAACTTTACATTATTCAGCGGCTTATCCGGCGCCTGCTGTTTCTCTGTCCGGAAACTGACAGTTTCTCCCGTCCTACCGTCTCCCAGATATTCTTTCGTTGTAACTCTTGCATAATATTGCGTATCATAAAGAAGTGCATCTGTTGTCACAACGCTTGAAGTTGTCTCTAACGTATGTACAATGTCCGTAAATTCCGGATCGGTTGCAATTTCAACCTTATACCTTGAAGCATTCTCACAACGTTTCAGTACAAATGTAGTCGGAATCGGAACTTCCTCGGCTCCGGACTCCGGCATAAGTACAGCCGGTTCTTCGCTTTCGGCAAGTTTGAACCCGCCAAATGCCGCCTCTGTTGTTTCCATGATCTTCTCACGCTGCTCTTCATATCCCGACGGAAGAGTCGGATATTTTTCATAATTGTTGTTCACCCAACGATTCGAATAGGGTGAAAATGATTTATCGATAGTGCCGTTAAAGTTTCCGGTACAATGATTATCCTGCAGTGTGAATCCTATTGCCCTGTCATCCATGTAAATACGGAACACCCATGTTCTGGATCCCTGCAATTCTTCCTTCAGTACATTGTACGCGTAGACATTTGCCAGTCCGCAGTACCACGAATAAAGCGCACCACCATCATCCATTGACTGAGAATAATCGTCCAGTATATTGTATTCCGCCACATTCCGCTCAGAGTGCTGATATTTTTCCGCCAGTGTTCCTATAGAGAAATACTCACCTTTATCTGCCGCCCCATCGCGTTCACTCTCCGGCAGCGCATCCAACTCATCAAAACGGATTCCATACTGTGTGCTCTGGTTTCCAAAGAGATCATATGCTGCACGCGTGTTGGGATTTGTGCTGCTGATTGAATTCTCATCGGTTCCCATGATTGCAATACCCGCATACGGAGCCTGAGCAATATAGTTGTACGCCATTGTATTCTGACCGCTTCCGAATACCGTCAGTCCTGCCGAGTGCTGATAAGGCGCGACACCCATGTTGTAAATGGAATTGAACATAGCCGTATTGTGGTGGTTCACATCCGTTGTCCCGACACCATAGCCATAGAACTGGATACCGCCGCTTCCAAGATCATGCAACTGATTATGTAAGAATCTGTTATTCTGTCCGTAATGATTTACCGTGATCCCGTAAGATCCGGAATGACTGATCTCACAGTTGATCACCTGACAGTTCTGCGTACCATCAAAATAGAGCGATGCATCCGGATTCTCCGCATTTCTGATCACCCAGTCCTCGGGGAACTCATTTTCCGGAAGCCTGTCTGTATACTGGAATGATATTCCATCAAAGGTAATGTTTTCTACAATATTTTCAAAATCTTTATCCACTCCGTCTCCCTGGAGTCTGACCAGTTCATACGGTTTCGGAGCCACGATATCATCCTCATTTATTGTCTCTTCATCTTTCGGCCAGTAGTAAACTTTGCCTTCCTGGCTGTCAATGCACCACTCGCCGGGCTCGTCAAGATATTTCAGGGCATTATAAATATTGTAATATCCCTCTCCTGTACCGAAATGATCCTCCCAGAAATTTGAAGGGATCTGGGACTGGAGATATGCGGTTCTGCTCTCGGAATCAATATATTTTACCAACGGTATACTGTTCCAGTACATTACCGGCATAAACATCAGTTCCACGTCTTCCTTTCCATCCAGGCCATCGAGTTCGCCCTCCCGGAAAGTAACTTTCGTTCCTTTTTCCGAATCATATGATATCGGAACCGGGAAATTAGACCAGTTCCTCCAACTGTCGCTGTTTACACTTCTGGCAACCTGCTGTCTCTCACCATTTACATAGAGATCGTGGAATCTCCACCCCGGCTCAACATCCGCCACATAGATGTTTCCCTTTGCACTCTCCGCAATTTCATCAGAGTCGTCCGCCTTCTGCCATCCCGTAACCGGCACTTCTCCTGTTACGACAGCCCCTCCTTCATTTCTCGCCCTATATACAACAGGCGCTTCTTTTGTCCCACTGTCTTCAGGTGTGAAAAGGATTGTATCGTCCTGGTAATATTTTCCGTCTTCAAGAATTACGGTAATTCCGCCTTCTGGAAGGTTCTCCAACCCGCGTATCGTATCGCGTGCCTTCTGGATTGTCTGAAACGGAGCTTCCTCTGTCCCCGGATTATCATCTGATCCATCGGGGGATACATAATAAAATGTGCTGCACTCCGCATTCTGATAGACAGTCACCTCGCAGGAAGCTTCCCTGCCCGGATATTCTGAATGTACTGCCGTGATCGTAGCTGTACCTTCCGCCACGGCATGGACTTTTCCCTCTTCATTGACTGTGGCAACTTCCGGATTGCTGCTTGTCCATGTAATTTTCCCGGTTCCACTTGGTTCGGTATAGTACCCTGTCGTCAGATACAGCGGTAGGTCAAACGAATCTGCCAGATTGATATCCACTGTCTGATAATTCAGTAAAAACCGTTCACTGACGGAATCTGACGTCTCCGTACTCTGCGTCCCGGCTGCCGCTGCAGGAAGTACAGGCGTCGCTGCCATACTCACGGCCAGTACAGAACACAATACCGATGATGCGATCTTTCCTGCTGCCTTTTTTCTTTTCTTCATATCCTCTCTTCTTACCTCCTCCTTGTTTCTCACTGCAGATTATCCTGCTGTCTGCTTTTTATCATAGGGCCTTTCTCGGCTGTAACGATAGAGTAAAATAAGCTCTTTTCTGCAAAATATTCCTTAAAACAGTCTGCAAAATATTCAAATTTCCCTTTTTTACAGTTTTTCTACTTTTTTACAGAACCATTTTTTATTGCCACAGGTTATTCATCGGAACACTTATCCTTTCCATCGCCGGATCAACTCTTCTGCCTCTTTTCTTCTGCTCCATTCCACGATATGATAATCGCTCAGACAGTCCTTGTAAGCCTCATTTCTCTTTGCCGTTCCCTCTTCGTCGTCAATCAGCAGATGGTAAAACAGTCCCTTCGCATTCTTCTCTGCAATACAGGAAAAGTCTTCCACGCTTCCTATAATTTCCATATTTTTTCCGCGTTCATGGAGCCTGTCATATACCTCCATCCAGTGTCTGGCGGAGTGCTGCCCGGCCCCGTACACCCACTGGTACGCCTGAATATCTGTATTGTCAAGCAGCATATCCAGATGCTTAAGATTGCCCACACCGTCGAGATGATACATCACGTTCGGGAACTCTTTTTTCAGCTTCTTAATATCATCCAGTGCGTACTCCTCAAACATTTCCGGACTTATCATATAAGCGAAGTCATCCTGGAAAATGTAGGACCGTTCTTTGCTGTACAGCCCGCTCCAGTCACTGTATCCCGGATGGTCTGTTCCAAGCACACTTTCCAGATCCCTGTAGGCATCCACAAACGCATTCCGTATTTCATTCTGTACCCGGAGTACTTCTTCCGGCTCATCAAAGAGCGCAAACATATACTCCTCATTTCCAAGCAGTGTCGCCAGGACGTCCTGCACGCTTCCAAGGTCCGGCATGGACATCAGCACCTGGCTGCCCCACCGTTCTTTTCCCGCCCGGTAGATATCCTTGATTCTTTTTGCCCACACGTTATCCGGGTCATATTTTACATGGAGTTCTTCAACCGGCACCTGTTTCACAGGAAAATACCATACGGTTCCGGTACTGTTATCCAGTCCGGCGCCACAGAATCCTGCCAGGGCGCCCGGACCGAACGCCGCCATGTTGATCAGCGGGAATGCATCTCCCAGAAATTCATATTGGCAGAGCTCATAATCCAGTGCGTCGACAATCTCCTCCGGAGAATACTCCAGACAGTTACAGTTTTTCATGGACAGCACCGGCACATCCGGTTTCTTTCTCTCCGGCGGGTAAGCAGACTTTACCACTGCCTTGATCAGCGGTCTTTCCAGTTTTCCTTCCCACCAGAGGGTATAATCTTTTTCTATCTGTTTCCATCTCTCCCGGTCAAAATGTATGCCCATATTCGTTTTCCCCTTCATCTTCCATACTTATCCCGATCCGCCAGAATCAGCAGATTCACGCTCTCGCACCAGCAGCAGCTCCCCGGAAATACGCCTCCTATACACCGCTCAGTCTCCCAGTCGGACATATTTACCCGCTCGCACATAAATCCCGGAGCCTGCTTCTCAGGGCTGACCCGGGTACTCTCCCCTTCTGCCAGAAGCATGGCGTCTTTCGGGACATCCCAGGAATAGATGGGGCGTTCTTCTGTGGACATATACTGGCTGACCGTATTCGCAATGTCACGAAACAGTTCCAGATATTTCTCATCTCCGGTCCACCGGTACAGATCATACAGGCTGTATCCTGACAGCGTGCAGATTCCCGGAGCAGCGTGCTTGTTCTGTACATTTGCGAACACGCATCCCGTGCTCTTCATATCCAGACGGGCAAACTCGCTGCCTTCACGGAATTTATAATTGTACGCCACCACCCAGCTGCTGCAGAACTCTGCCAGAAACCGGCTGCGGGACAACCATTTTTCTTTTCCTGTCAGCCGGTACAGAGTTACCAGACTCTCCAGAAGGGCAAATGCGCTTTCACTGTCCGGACACTGCAGGATCTCTCCCGGTCCGCCTGTCGTGTATCCGTGTTTCCTCACCTGGTCAAAATAATACTCCGCGCTTTTCTCTGCCGTCTCCATATAATCAGGTTCATTAAAATACTCGGCGGCCCTGGCAAGACCACCCGGGATCATTGCCCCCGCAGTACTTCCTCCCACAATGATATCTCCCGTGTCCAGGCTCACAAACTGACCAAACTGGCCATACTTGTTCCACAGCCGTACAAAGGCGTCCGCCAGTTTTTCTGTCCCCTTCACGAATTCTTCCGGTATCTCTTCTCCCCTGTCTTTCATCAGGTCGTAGTGCATGAACAGATAATATAGGACATCCGCTGATTTTCTCACCATATGCCAGTCTTCCGTCCATGGATAACCGAAAATATCTCTGACCGGATTTCCTTTTTCATCACTGGACTCATAGAAAAATCCCGACTCTGCCTGCTGCCTGAACAGATGCCGCAGTGTCTTCATTCCCCGCTCCCATTCCTGAACCCCTCCCAGGCGCATCAGCGCATATGTATACATTCCGCCGCCGATCCACCCCGGCTGCCAGCTCATCTTTCCCGCGGGAGCAGCTTCCGTGCCATAAAATTCCCCTTCTTCTTTCCAGTTGTACCGGTTCATCTTACTGCGCTGAATTTCAAACTGCCGCTCTGCAGCCATCGGTTCCGGCAGACTGTCGTCCATCCCCATACATTTTCTTGTTATAAAAAACTGATGGAAAAAATCTTCCGTGCTGCTGCACGCGAACTCATGTACCTGAAACGGGATCTCGATCTTTTCTCCTTCTGCAAAATCCTTTCCCGTATCCCGGCTCTCCTGCATAAAGGGCCACAGATACATGGCATTCTTTCTCATATGCGGATATGTCACACGGACGCTCCCTTTTTCATATGCCAGTCCCAGATTTATTCCGTCGATCTCCTGTATCGTATAGAACAGGACGGCTTTTTCTTCCTTTCCCGACCAGACGCCCACGCACGGAACCGCTGTGTCCCCCGTCGTCACCTCGATCACTCCGCCTCCGTCCTTTTCAAGTCTCGGTACGTCCGTGATCGTTACCGGCATATCCACTTTTGCCTCTTCCGGCGTAAAAAGGGGCGGATACATCTTTTTACTGACCTCAAACCGGTTTCCGTCGTAGCAGCACGCCGGAAGAAATACATACTCCTCTCCCGTCACCGGAAATGGAAGCCGGTATTCCAGCTCCGCATAGGTATTTTCAGCCTTTTCCATAAAGAGAAGGGACGCTTTCCCGTTCTCTATAATTTCTTCTGTTTTTGTTCCCGCCCGCATGTTCCATTTCATCTTCATCTATCCGTTCCTGCCTTTCCCTGGATAAAGTCAGCCCCCGTCACTACCCACATTCGTGACGGGGGCTGTTCCTGTCCCAACGTTATATCTCTGCCGCTTTTATTTGTTTTCTGCAACCCACTCGTCCAGCTGTTTCTGGCACTCGGCAATCAGATCATTACATCCTGCCTGCTCCAGTTTGTTCAGGAATTCCGGAAGCACTTCCTCCGGATTGACAACACCTGTTGCCAGAGAGGAATAGTATTCATCTACAACTGCGCTTACACTTGCAAGCTGTGTCTGTACAGATGTAGAATCGAAGGAGAATCCCAGTGCCTCTGACGGTTCCGCGGAATTGTTGATCTCTTCTGTGAGCTCCCAGTCATTTTCGCCCTGTCCCTCTCTGTACAGCGCATTGAACTGATCTCCGTATACCCAGTCCTGATTCGGATTATATGCGGAATTCTCCACCGGAATCGCATAATTTCCTTCTTTTGTATAGTGCACACCTTCAATGCCGAAACAGATAAGGTTATAAAGTTCGGGGTCTGTATTTACTCTGTTCAGGAACATCATCGCTCGCTCCGGATTCTTTGAAGTCCTGCTCACCGCAGTAAGTGCCGCTGTAATACTGGATGTGGACAGATGGGCTGTTCCGATCTGCTGATACGTAAAGTCCTTGCCGGTCTTTGCCTTTGTATCCGTCTCAACACCCGGTTTGTATGTTGAAGTCAGTTTGGAAACAGATTTTCCTGCCTGGATATCCATATTTTCATCCGTCACTGTCGCGGAATCGCTTCTGAAATACCCCTTCTGATTCCACTCATACATCAACTGGAAGAAATCCTGTACCTGCGGAAGTTCAAACTGGTTTACCACTTTCATCTCATCGTCACCGTACACGAGCGCGCCCGGGATTTTGCTTCCAGCCAGTTCTTCAAAGCCAAGGGTGTTCTGATAGTTGTTGAGGAGTTCTGCCGGTCCACAGTTTACGATCGGGTATATATCCGGATTATCTGCCTTGATCTTTTCAAAGAGAGGCTCCATGTCTTCCAGACTCTTCACTGTTGTCAGGTCAAAATCATACTTCTCAAGCACATCCGTCTCCACTCCGACAGCTCCCTGGTATGCCCAGATCTGCATATTCGGAACTGCATAAATATTTCCGTTTACTGTGGCGGCTTTCCATCCCTCCTCGGGAATCAGCTTTTTCAAATCCTGTCCGTACTCATCCAGAAGGTCGTTAAGTTCCAGAAATGCATTTTTGGATACATTATTATAGAAGTTATTTGACCAGTGCGCCGTATAGCAGAGATCAAATGCCTCCTGGGATGCGATTGCCATCTGTACTTTGTCGTCATAACTTCCCCAGTCACATTCCACAAAGTTTACTCTTACATTCAGGTCATCCTTCAAATACTCGTAGATTGCGTCCTCCACCTTGTCTGTGTCAGCCTGGGGACCGTTGCCCGGAATATACCATGTCAGTGTGACTTCCTCGAGACCGCTTGCGGAATCTCCTCCTGTCTGAGTGTTTTCATTTGCCTTGCCGTTTCCGCATCCTGCCAGACTTCCTGCCAGTGCAGCAGCCGTAAGTGTAAGTGCCATTCCTTTTTTCCATGTCCTTTTCATAAATCAAATCCTCTTCCTTTCTTTTTTACTTTTTTATCCTGTTCTTTTCACAATTCTGTGCTAATCTCTCTTTTATGTCCACCTCCCGCTCTTCCTTCCTGAATTTTCAGCCCTTTACAGAGCCAACCGTAATTCCTTTTACAAAATACTTCTGGAAAAACGGGAAAATCACAAGCATTGGTCCCACAGCAACAACACACAGCGCCATTCTGGCTGTCTCCCCCGGAATCTGGGACAGATCCACAGATATTCCTGCCACCATGGACGATCTCAGAAACTCGATATTGTTCATGATCCGGTACAGATAATACTGCAGCGATGTAAGGCTGTTCTCATTAACATACAGCATGGACAGCCACCAGTCATTCCAGTATGTAAATGCGGTAAACAGTCCGATTGTGGCAAATGCCGGCTTTGATATGGGAACTACAATCCGGAAAAACGTATACGCCTCGGACGCTCCGTCTATCTTCGCCGCTTCAATCAGTGCCATAGGCGTATCCTGGAAGAATCCTCTCATCAGAAATACATGCCACGGCATGATAATATAGGGAAGTATCATTGCAAAAATCGTATCCTTCAAATGATAGTACTGGGTATTGACGATGTAACTCGCCACCATGCCCCCGTTAAACAGCAGGGTGAAAAATACCATAAAAGAAAGAACCCTGCTCAGTTTGTAATCTCTTCTCGCCATTGCGTACGCCAGCGTACTGGTACAAAGAATGCTGACTACCGTCCCGACTACCGTCACAAAGATTGTAACAAAATATGAAGTCAGAATCTGTGCCGGATTTCTGAAAACATATTTGTATGCTTCCACAGAGAACTCTGACGGCCAGAGACTGTACCCTTCCTTTGCCAGCGTCACTTCATCCGTAAAGGATGCGGCAAGAATATAAAGAAGCGGTACAACACAACACAGTGCGATAAGAATAAATATCAGGTTGATAATAATTTTCGATAATCTCCGTACTCCTTTTTTCTGAACCATCTTCCTGCCTCCTAAAAAATCGCATAGTCTTTATTTCTCTTCTTTACAATCAGATTCGAAATAAGTACAAGCGCAAAACCGACAATTGACTGATACAGCGCTGCTGCGGAAGAAATGCCGATATTGCCAGTCACCCGAAGCGCCCGGTATACATAAGTATCGATAACGTCTGTGGTCTCGTACAGAGCCCCGGCATTCCTCGTAAGGAAATAGAACATTCCGAAATCGGAGTAAAAGATCTTACCGATCTGAAGGAGTGTCATCATTACGATTGTCGGCATCATATATGGTATCATAATCCTGAAAACCTGCTGTCTCCTGTTTGCCCCGTCAATCGCCGCAGCTTCCAGATAGCTGGAATCAATGCTGATCAGGGTTGCGTAAAAGAGCAGTGTCATATATCCGATGTTCTTCCAGAGATAGGCGATTGTCAGAATGACAGGCCATACTTCCGGTGTCGCATAGAAATTAACCGGCTCCTTTCCCGCTGCTTCCATCAGATTCGGGATAACACCCAGATCAGGGCTTAACATGGCGTACACCACATAACTCGCTACAACCCATGATACAAAATATGGAATAAACATCGCCGTCTGGTAAACTTTTATCTTTCTTCTTGTCAGCTCATTCATTAAAATTGCCAGAAAAATTGCTGCTGCAAGTGTCAGCGTAATAAATACTGCGTTGAGACAAAGCGTGTTTCTCGTAATTCTGAAAGCATCCTGGGATTTAAAAAGGAACTCAAAATTTTCAAATCCTACCCAGTCGCTCGCCCATATGCCTTTCGCGTAATCCACTCTCTTAAATGGAATAACAATACCGATCAGGGGAGCATAATAAAATGCCAGAAGGAAAAGAAACCCCGGTACCGCAAGTACGGTCAGTCCCCAGTTCATTTTCCGCTGTGGCTTTATCAGCCCTGCTTTTTTAGTCCTTTTGTTTTTCACATATCCTGCCTCCATTCTTCACTGCCCTTGGCTTTCTTTCTGCCGTCATTATAAAGTCCGAATCTGCCTGTTTTCCAGAGTAAAATCAGGTGTTTTTGTATAAAATGAGCCAAAAGTACACTGTTTTTCGCCGATTTTACAGTATTATTCCCTTTTTACACCTTCTCTGCACTTTACAGACTTTTCATCTTTCATTACAATAATTACGAAACAAAAATCTGTGGTGGAGGTAGAAAATGAAGTTTTTCAAAAAAAGTACGTATCATCAAAGTTTAATCATCGTTCTCTCTCTTCTCCTGATCGTTTTCTGTATTCCCTATGCGGTCACCCTGTACAGTTCTTCAAGGAGCCGGATTCTTGATACCATGCAGACGGCAAACAATCAGAATCTTCAACAGATAAAATACAACTATGATATATATGAAGATATTATATCAAACCTCTGCTTTTCCATATATCTCGACAATGAAACTCAGAGCCTTCTGTACAATCCCCAGGTTACCTACCAGGAGGCCTACAGACAGATCGATTATTTTAAATCTTCTGTCCTTAATGTATATCCTTTTGTGTATTCCATCACTGTCTATAACGGAATACAGCAAAAATACTACTCAACGCTGATGGATTCCACAGAATATCTGGCCACACTGCCGGAGCTGTTTACAGATAATAAGATGCCCGTTAGGCTTCAGCCTATTCTTCGCCGCATTCCCAATGAAAACGGAAGCGGGGAATTCTATGTATACAGTTATCTGATATATGATTTTGAAAACAGCGAAACCAATTCTGCGAGCTATATTGTTATCGAGCAGAATGCAAACTGGCTGATCGATAATTTTACACAGATCCAGCGGACAGCCGGCGATATTCCCACAGAACTCTATCTGCTTGACAAGGACGGGAATATCTTTTCACAGGATCCGTCCACAATCCCCCAGGACAGCCTCAACGTGTTGGAGGACTATTTTTCCACCGGCGGCAAACAGCCGGCAGACTCCAAACAGGATGAGTCTCTGTATACGGACGATTATTCTTTTCACGGCGGTCATTACCTTATCACCCAGCTGTTTCTCAACAGCAGCGGAGATTCTCTTCTGATGCTTCAGAATTACAACGACGTGTTTTCGAATTTGCAGTCCTTCCGACATACATTTACGTTTTTTATTATCATATGGGTTCTTCTTTTTGCTGCGGCTATATGGGGAGTTTCGAAAAAACTTTATGCGCCCGTCCACAAAATGCTCAAATTCGTCAACGGGCTTTCCGGGCATACGCCTGAAACAGGCAATGAATTCCAACAGCTGATGAACCTTTACAAAGACTCGTACGATAAACTGACCAACCATACAAACGCCGCCCACTATGTAATGACACATTATCAGCTGGAGAAGCTTCTCACAGACAGCTCGGAAACTGTATGGAAGAATTTTGCCGCATATACTCCGGACCACTGGCTTGCATCCGCTTCCGGGATACCTCTCCGGGTCTTTCATATTACAATAGATAACCGGAAATCCGATGGAGACCTGTGGTCTGAAGACGATATACGCCTGTTTCTGTTCGCAGCGCAGAATATCCTGGCTGAACTGCTGGAGAAAGAACGACCTGCTGAAGTATTCATTTCAAACGAGTATTCCGTATGGGGTATTATGAAGTCCAACGGATGCAGCCGCGATAAAGCGCTTGAAGACATTCTGCTGCAGACACAGACATACCTTAAAGATTACCTGTATATCCGCCTGAATGCCACATACAGCAGCGAGGCGCTCCATCCGGAAGACCTGAGCGGACTGTACCACGAAGTTCTCTCGCTGCACGATTATCATTACATTTTCGGTCCTGATGCCATCATCAGTCCCGATACCTGCAGAGAAAACCTGGAAAACGAATGCGATCATATTCCGGACAACCTTGTGAAAAAATGTCTGTCTGCCATCAAACGCAACAGTTTTGACTCTGCCTCCGATACGATTGACCAGATTTTCCACACATTCCGGACTATGCGTCATGAAAATGTCAAAATATGCATTATGACCCTGGCAAACCAGATCAATTTTACCTTAAAAGAGCTGTGCACATCAAAAGGAATCCTGACGCGAATCCGCTATGAACAGGTCTACTCGCTCTTCGACTCTGCACAGTATATGTGTGAAGCCCAGAATGGTCTGAAAGACTATCTGAAAAACACACTGTGCATTTTCCAGACAAAAAAAGATGAAGACAAAGAACACCTGTTTATCCAGAGTATTCAGGATTACATCACGGCCAACTACAGCGACCCGAATCTGTCCTCACAGCTTATCGGGGAACAGTTTCATCTGTCAGCCAAATATGTAATGAAACGTTTTGTAAATTATTCGGGAATTTCACTGAATGATTATATCATAGAAGTGCGGATGCACCAGGCCGCTGTCCTTCTGAAAAACAGCGATCTTTCAATCGGAAAGGTTGCCGCATCCGTTGGAATCTTAAACGAAAACTATTTTTACAAGCTGTTTAAAAAGTTTTACGGTTGTACCCCGCGGGAGTATTCCGTTAAATCGGGGACGTAGTAAAATTCAGTTTTGCTACGTCCCGAATTAACCTCCGCCCTGTCCCTTTTTGCAGACAGCCCTGTCCCCTTTTGAAAAATGCACAAATCACCCAGGTAATTAATGGCAACTTTATTATTCGTTTTAGTGAATGTGCACATAGGGGACACAGTAAATCTCAAAAAGGGACGGGGCGGTATAGCAGTTGGGGACGTAGTAAAATTGAATTTTACTACGTCCCCAACTGCTTAAATTTCTACCAGCACCGTCTTTATCTCATACGCTCCGACTTCCATCCTGATCTCTTTTTCTTCGCTCCACTCTCCAATCCTTCTTTCCATCAGATCGCCTTCCGCCCAGGAAGCGAACTCAAATCCCATCCGCAGTGTCACCTTCTGCCTGCTGCCCGCATATTCGTGGAAACGTACCACCAGATATTTCCCGTCTTCCGACTTCTTCACCGCATCCAGTTCCACCTGATCGTTATCGAATGTCAGGAAGCTTCTAAACGGAAGCACCGCCTTCCCCGGGACAGCCTGCAGCGGCTCATTTACATCGAAAGCTTCCTGTACGGTTCTTCCCTCCACGAAATCTCCGGCATGCGGAAGCAGAGAATAAGTAAACTCATGCATCCCCTGATCCTGCAGGTAATCCGGCTGAATCGCGCTTTTTATCAGGGTGATCCGCATCACATTATCTTTGATATCATGTCCGTATTTACAGTCATTTAAAATGCTTACACCGTAATTTCTCTCCGACAGATCCGCCCAGCGGTGTGCAACGGTCTCGAACTTTGCCTGATCCCAGCTGGTATTCCAGTTATTCGGGCGTCTGACATTGCCGTACTGCACATCATATGTGGCATATGTGGAACGGATATTCACCGGGAAGGCGGCTTTTAAGAGCTGCTGCCGCTCGTGGAAATCCACTCTTGTCCGGAAATCAATCCTCCTGCTGCTGCCATAGAGAATCATGTCCTGTTCAATTCTGGAATTCATGTATTTCCATTCCAGGTGAACCTTCATCTGCAGGCTGCCCTCGCTGCTCACCTCGAATTTTGTCAGCTCCGTAATCTCCCGCATCTTATCCTGATAGAAAATATCTATATCCCAGGCGTCGAAATCAAGCGGCTTGTCCTCAAACATCTGAAATACATTTGCCCTGGCGCCCTCCGGGATCACTTCCCTGTCAAATGTCCGGTCATACAGCCTTGTGATCTGTCCGCATTCATTCAGGCTGATCTCATAAACCGGAGTCGCAATCTTCCATCCGGACACTTCAAACGCCGGCTCTGCGCTCACTGCTCCGAATATATCTGCACCGACCGCCTCAACCGTCTCATATCCCATTCCCGGCACATCCCGCACTTCCACGTAAATGCCGTCGCCTTCCTTCTGCCACCGCAGTACATTTCCGCTGCCGTCCCGGTACGCTTTTGCCCCGGTATCGGGCAGGCGCACCAGACCGGTTCTCGCCCATGTGGAATCATTGAACACAGTCCAGACATTTTCCTGTTTTTCCAACACCGCATCATAGAAATCCTCCTGTACCTCTGCGGCTGTACGCTCGATCCGTTCATAATCTTTTCGGCTGTCCTCGTATACGTCGTGGACAGACGATCCCGGAATAATATCGTGGAACTGGTTTGTCAGAAGCAGTTTCCAACCCTTTGTCAGCTTCTCCTGCTCCGCCTTCGCCAGCTTTCCGTCCGCTCGGCGCACATCCTCTGCCATATTCTCTGCCTGACTGTTCCCTGCCGCGTCTTCCGCCGTAAAACCGTCCTCTTCCGACCCGCCCTGCGCTAGCGCGCCCATGACGGTCATCCACTCCGCCCTGCGGTAGAGCATCTCCATCCTGCGGTTCATCTTCTTGTTATAAGCATGACTGGTATAGGTTCCCCGGTGGTATTCCAGATACAGCTCCCCGTCCCACGTATGGACATATCTTCCGCTGTTCTCCACGTTCTCATGCAGCTTCCGGAAATATTCTCCGGCTCTCAACGGTTTCACAGACGGCAGCCCGGGTATCCGGTCGATCCTTCTCCGGTTCTCAAGCATGTCGCGGGTCACGCCTCCCCCGCCGTCACCATATCCATAAGCCATCAGAAGATCTCTGTTAATCTCCTTATCCCGGTATGCATCCCAGGTTCCCTTTACAACTCCGGGAAGGACATTACCGCTGTAGGTATAATGGCAGACACGCTCCTCATTTCCCGGCTCCGGATTCCACTCCTCCGGCACAGTAAGGAAATGTGTCAGTACCTCGCTGCCGTCAATTCCTCTCCACATAAACGTGTCGTGGGGCATCCGGTTGTACTGGCTCCAGCTTATCTTAATTGTCATAAATGTATGGATTCCCGCTTTTTTCAAGATCTGGGGCAAAGCCCAGGAATATCCGAACACATCCGGAAGCCATAAGAACTCCGGCTCGTGTCCGAACTCCTCCCGGAAAAACCGGCTTCCTAGGAGAATCTGTCTTGTCAGTGACTCTCCGCCTGTCAGGTTGCAGTCAGCCTCCACCCACATGACGCCGTCCGTCTCCCATCTTCCCTCTGCCGCTCTCTTTTTGATCTGCTCATAGAGTTCCGGAAACTCTTCCTTTACATATTCATAGAGCTGGGGCTGCGACTGGAGGAAAATGTATTCTGGAAACAGCTCCATCAGGCGCAGGACTGTGGCAAATGAGCGGGCTCCTTTTCCTTTCGTATGTTTCAGCCTCCAGAGCCATGCCATATCGATATGCGTATGTCCCACACACCAGACAGTTACATCGCTGTGTTTTCCCATGGAGTCAATCCGCTCATTTAACATCCGGTCTGCCCGGTATACCGACTCATAGAACCCCCCGCTTCCCGGATAAGCCCAGTCAATCAGCTTCAGCGACTCGTCAAGAGCCACTCGAAGTGCAGTTCTCACCGGATTGTGCTCATCCAGGCACTCCACTGTCTTCAGCACCATGGACGCCATATAATACAGATCGTCCGTCTTTTCATCAAGCCATGCCAGTTTCGCACACGCCAGACGGAACTCCTGCACTGTCGGAGGACCGGACTCCTCCACCCCGGACCAGAGACGAAGCGTCACATCCGCCGTGGTTCCGCACAGACTGTCGCTTAAGAAAACCTCTCTGTGATTCTCATCTACCCCCTGATAAATGCTGCCGTTCAGATAGAACATGAGCTCAAACCGTCCCATATTCGCCCGGCTCACTCTCCCGGCGTCAAGAAGGGCCACGATCTTCCTGCCCTTCCACGACTCAGGAATCTCAAGATCTTTATGCATCCACAGATACTGATCGCGCCCGGACCAGTAATCTCCCACTTTCATGGTTTCCCATCCGTCAAATTCCCGCGGCACCTCCGGATTGATCAGACCGCTTGTATCTTCAGATACGGAAAATTTCTCCAGATCGATACATTCCCGATATCTGTACTGTTCCAGTTCCTTGATCCTCCTGCCGTTTTTCTCATTTATAAAAAACATGTCCATATGTAATTCCTCGCTCCTGTGCGAAATATAATAATGTCAAATATATCTTTCTGATTTCCACCTGCAATTTCTTCTTAGTTTTATTCCTTCTCCGGATACACTCCGTATTTTCTCCACAGTTCCACCATCTTCTCATAACGAGCCAGAGGCATTCCCGTGTAGACACAGTTTGAAGTAGAGAAAATATATCCCTTTCCCCCTGCCATGCCTTCCCGCAGTGACCGCATAATATCCTGCTCACATTCCTCATCCGTCCCGGTCTGAAGCAGACCGCAGTTTACATTTCCGATGAGGGCAATCCTGTCCCCCACAATCTCCCGGACCTTCGGAAGCTCCACGCCGCCCTGGGGATCCAGGGAATGGATTGCATGGGGACCGCAGTCCGCCATCTGTTTGAGGATCGGCATTATATTTCCATCCGTATGTTTGATCACGTAGTATCCCAGCTTCCGGTACTCAGAAATAATTTCCTTCAGAAACGGCACGATCAGCTCGTCAAACATCTCACAGTTAAAGAACGGATTTACATTGAAACAATAATCCGAACAAAGTGTGAAGTCATCCAGAAGATGCCCGTGGCTGTCAAAATACTCCGCCATCTTTTCATGCTCTTCCACCCGTCTCTTTGAAATCTCGTTGAGCTCTTCCGGCTCCTCATACATCTTTGCGGCAAACTCCATCATATCGTCCCCGGTCGGAATCGCCCAGGTCGGGTCGCCGTGGATCATCAGATAATACTCGTCCCCTGACTTCTCCCGGATCGTCTCCAGAAGCCACTGCATATGATCCAGCGCCCTCACGGGAGTCTGGACAAAGATGGCGCTGTGATCATAGGCTTTTGCCGTATCGATATAAAGCTGTGCCATATCTTCAATATGTAATTTTTTCTCCTCGTAGCTCATCTGGTTCCACTGCTCGTAATTTCTGTGGTTCGGATGCACTTTCCCGAACTTTTCCATGGTCAGGAAATACACCAGTTCAAAATGGGGCACCCTGCCCCCGATATCCTCACAGAGCAGCGTCCGGATAAACCGCTCCCTTTCTGTCATCCTCTTTTCCGTCTTTCCATTCATTTCTCCTGCCATTTCTTTCTCCTTCCTGCCTTTCCTTTATTCCAGGTTGCTTTTCATACCCACGCCATCCCCCAGGCTGTACTGCCCCATGTTGTCACAAAGATCCGTAGTGGAGCGCCGGTTCTTGGACCGCGTCTTTTGCGGTCCTATGTACCGCTGCGCTTCACTCCCGAGCGAAAGCGTGGCCACCGGGGCAACATGGGGCAGTACAGCCGGATGACTGGCGGACGTGTGAAAAGTAACTATTTCAGCACCTCATCCCATGCCCGGAACACTTCATACACGTTTTCCGGATTTGCGCCCGGTCCGAACTCGCACTGGGCAACACACCCGCCGTCTCTCCACAGCGTCTCTTTCACTTTCTTTACAGCCTCAAAAATATCCTGCCGAGTTCCTTCTACCAGAAGATGTTGGCGGTCAATCTCTCCCCAGAACGTCATCTTTCCCGCATACGGCTCCAGTTTCTCAACGCCAATGCAGAAGATCTGGGCGTTCAGCGCATCCAGTCCCAGATCGATCAGTTCCGGGATAATCTGCAGTGTATTTCCGTCCGAGTGCATGAACATCGCCTTGTTGTGCCGTTTTGCTATGTCAATATAGTCTTTGTACATCGGCCTGAAGATCTTCTTCCACATCTCCGGGTTGATCAGAAGCGTATTCTGGCTGCCCCAGTCATCCATGATCCGCAGAGCATCAACATCTGTCTTTCCCCATTCCTCCAGAAGTTCGCAGTAAAATGCATGCATCTTCCCCAGAAATTTCTCCATGTTCTCCGGCATATCCATAAGATCCATATACAGGTTCTCCGTGCCGCGGATAAACTGCAGCTGCTCAAACGGTCTCGGACACACGCCGGAAAATACATACTTGTCCGTACTGCGGCAGAACGCATTTACCGCATCTCTGTCAAAGGTAAGCTGTTCCACCGGAATGTGAGCCGCCTCTACATCTTCCCAGTCCTCTCCTTTTATAATCGGTTCTTTTACCTCCCCGATAATCCCCGGGTGAATATTCTGGAAAATGCAGCCCCACTGGTCCCTGTAGGTTCCCGGTGTATACGGATCGCCCTCCTCAACAGTTCTGGTTCCCAGAAGCTCCGGCGCACACACAAAGTCACTCTCATACTCTCTCTGGATCTTATGCAGCATCTCCCCGTGGTTCATCTCCGCCCAGGGCAGCGTCCACAGATCCCTGGGCGCCCTGCCGTCCCTGTTTTCAAAATTCAGTGTTCTTTTTACAAGTTCTCTCGATGTCATTGTTCTCCTGACCTCCCTGCCTGTTCGTCTGATTTTCTGGTTCCCCTGTTCCGGCTCCATTATTCCGGAAAAACAGTTCTGCCTTTCTGCTATTGTATAAACTGCCCGCCGCATTCTCAACTACGAAATCTGATGATTACTCCCAAAATTAACAGCTCTCCCCATACTGCAGAATTCGAATTTTCAGAATCACTCTGAAAACACTTTTTATTTCCCAGAGACTTTAATTTCTAAAAAAGTTTCCCCATAATTTCAATTTTACAATTGACATGTTTAAACAAGCATGTTATATTCAAGTTGTTCAAACAAGTTTAGGTTTAAAATACTTGTTTCCGGAAAAAATATCTGAATCAGAGTAAGAAAGGAAGAGAACGATGGGAAAGTATGAAAATGATGTAAAAAGCCTGCTTCGTCTCGTTGGCGGGAAAGAGAACATCCAGGCAGTCTCCCACTGCATGACAAGAATGCGTTTTGTTCTTGTTGATCCGAAAAAAGCAGATGAAAAGGCAATCGAGGAACTGCCGAGCGTAAAGGGAACATTTACCCAGGCAGGCCAGTACCAGGTCATCATCGGCAACGATGTGTCTGTATTTTACAATGAATTTACCGCCTACGCCGGAATCGAGGGCGTGAGCAAGGATGCGGTGAAAGCGGCGGCAAAGACGAATCAGAATCCGCTACAGAAAATTATGGGCGCCCTGGGCGAAATCTTCGCACCGCTGATCCCTGCCCTGATCTGCGGCGGTCTTGTCCTCGGCTTCCGCAACGTCATCGGCGAGATCAACTTCTTTAACAACGGAACCCAGAGCCTTGCAGATATCTCCCAGTTCTGGGAAGGCACCTACAATTTTCTCTGGCTGATCGGTGAAGCGGTCTTCCACCTGCTGCCCGTCGGTATCGTATGGTCCATCACAAAGAAAATGGGAACCACACAGATCCTCGGTATCATCCTCGGACTGACCCTCGTCTCCTCACAGCTGCTCAACGGCTTCAGCGTTTCCAGCACTCCGGCTGACGAGATTCCGGTGTGGGATTTCGGATTTGCAAAAGTGGAAATGATCGGCTACCAGGGACAGGTCATCGCCGCCATGATGGCAGGTTTCGTCCTCGTCTATCTGGAAAAATTCTTTAAGAAAATATGTCCGGAAGTCATCAGCATGATCGTCGTTCCGTTCTGCTCCCTCGTTCCGGCAGTTATCATCGCACACACCATCGTAGGCCCGATCGGCTGGGCAATCGGAGACGCTATCGGAAATGTTGTATACACCGGACTGACTTCCAACTTCCGCTTCCTCTTTGCTGCTGTCTTCGGACTGCTGTATGCGCCCCTTGTCATGACCGGTCTGCACCACATGACAAACGCCATCGACTCACAGCTGCTGGCGATCCCGCCGAAGACTACAATCCTCTGGCCCATGATCGCACTTTCCAACATCGCACAGGGCTCCAGTGTCCTCGCAATGAGCGTTCTCCAGAAGAAAAACGAGCGAGCACAGCAGGTCAATGTTCCCGCTTGTATCTCCTGTTACCTGGGCGTTACGGAACCGGCACTGTTCGGTGTAAACCTGAAATATGTGTTCCCGCTTGTGTGCGGTATGATCGGCTCCTGCTGCGCGGCCATGATCTCTGTAGGATGCGGCGTACAGGCGCTCAGCATCGGTGTCGGCGGTCTTCCGGGCATCCTCTCCATCAAGGCAGAGTACTACCTGTACTTCCTTATTGCCATGGCAGTTGCGATTGTAATACCGTTTACCCTGACATTCATTGTAGGTAGAATCAAACTTTCCAAAGAAGACAGATTCGGTAAGGAAACAGCAGGCGCAGAAAACGCAGCGGATACAGCTGCAGATACAACAGAGAGCACCGCAAATACAGCAGGAAACGCTGCAGACAGCACAGCGGTTTCCGACACAGCAAATGCGGCAGACAGCGCAGCAGATGACGTAAAAGAACTGAAATCCATCCTCGACGGAAAGGTAATGCCGATCGAGGAGGCGCCGGATGATGTGTTCTCCCAGAAGATCATGGGTGACGGACTTGCCATCGAACCGTCAGGCACAGTTGTAACCGCTCCGGCAGACTGCGATGTGTCCATCGTCATGGCAGATACAGGGCATGCATGCGGTCTCACCCTGGCAAACGGTCTGGAACTGCTCATTCATGTAGGTGTGGACACCGTGGACATGGGCGGCGACGGGTTCAAACTGCTCGTCAAAGAAGGCGATCATGTGAAATGCGGGGATCCGCTGATCGAGTTTGATCCGGAGAAAATCAAAGCGGCGGGACATCCGTGCACGACAATGCTGATCGTGACAGGAGAAGGCAGCGCGACGAACATCACCATGCACTCCGGCATGGAGGCAAAAGCAGGCGTAACCCCGGTAATCACCTGGGAATAAAGCACGGCAATATCAAGGAAACACCACAGGGGTGTACCATTATGCCGTGAGAAGCACGGCAATATCAAGGAAACACCTCAAGGGTATGCCATTATGCCGTGAGAAGCACGGCAATATCAAGGAAAGGGTTGGGAATATTATGAAGAGAGATTTCAGAAAAAGCACCGTATACCAGATTTACCCGAAGTCATTCTGCGACACCAACGGCGACGGTCTGGGAGATCTTCGCGGCGTAATCAATAAACTTGACTATATTAAAGAACTGGGCGTGGATTATATCTGGCTCACACCGTTTTTCGTATCTCCCCAGAACGACAACGGTTACGATGTGGAGGACTATTATAATATCGATCCCCGCTACGGAACGATGGCTGACGTGGAAGAGCTGATCGCGGAAGCAGACAAACGCGGGATCCGCCTCATGTTCGACATGGTGTTCAACCACGTCTCCACCAACCACGAGTGGTTTCAGAAAGCCATGACAGGCGACCCTTACTACAAAGATTTCTTCTTCTTCCGCAAGGGGAAACCGGACGGAAGCGCTCCCACTAACTGGGAGAGCAAGTTCGGCGGAAGCGCCTGGGAATATGTGGAGAAATTCGATGAATACTATCTGCACCTCTTTGACGTGACCCAGGCTGACCTGAACTGGGACAATGAAAATGTAAGGAAAGAAGTACAGAAAATCCTCCGCTTCTGGATGGAAAAAGGCGTAAAAGGATTCCGCTTCGACGTGATCAACCTGATCAGCAAGGAAGCCTTTGAGGATGATGCGGCGGGAGACGGACGCAGGTTCTATACAGACGGTCCAAACATCCACAAATACTTAAAAGAGCTCAATGAAGCCACCTTCGGAACAGACGCGGAGATCGTCACCGTCGGCGAGATGTCCAGCACATCCATTGAGAACTGCTACCAGTACGCGGGCAGAGACACCCATGAACTCTCCATGGTGTTCAGTTTCCATCACCTGAAAGTGGACTTTATGGGAAATGAAAAGTGGGTGCTTGTCCCTGTTGACTTCGGCAAACTCAAACACATCATGTTCGAGTGGCAGACGAAAATGGCGGAGCACAATGCCTGGAACGCCGTATTCTGGTGCAACCACGACCAGCCCCGCCCGGTATCCCGTTTCGGCGATGAGGGAAAATACTGGAAAGAATCCGCAAAGATGCTGGGAACCATCGTTCACTGCCTGCGCGGCACCCCCTATGTATACCAGGGCGAAGAGATCGGTATGACCAACACAGACTTCACTGATATCAGCCAGTTCCGCGACGTGGAAAGTCTGAACTATTACCAGATTCTCCAGGACAAAGGGCTGTCCGCTTCCGACGCCCTCCGGATCGTGCAGATCCACTCCCGTGACAACGGGCGTACTCCGATGCAGTGGGATGCTTCCGAATACGCCGGATTTACCGCAGCTGACGGCACAGAGCCGTGGATCGGCGTGAACAGCAACCACATAAGAGTCAACGCAGCGGAACAGCTCTCTGACCCGGATTCCATTTTCCACTATTACCGGAAGCTCATCGCACTGAGAAAAGAACTCGATGTCATCGCTTACGGCGGCATCACTCCTCTCGCGGAGAAAGATCCCTGTGTCTTCGCCTATGAAAGAGAGTACGACGGACATAAGCTGATCGTAGCATGCAACTTCTACGGAAGAGATTACGAGTGGAAAGGCGCTCCGGATGTAAGCGGATATAAGCGCGTAATCGGAAACTATTCTGCTGAGACCACACCGGAAAACGGCGTGTGGAAAATGAGACCGTACGAAGCGGCAGTATGGTATAGGTAAAGGCTGGTATAGTTACTTTTTATACCGGCGGCCATCGTCTGGCTGTCCTGCCCCGTGACAACACGGAGCAGGACAGCCTGGTTATTGACGTGGGCGTAAAAATGACATAATACGAATATAAAAGAATCCCGACATTTATCTGCAGGCATCTTCTGAATCATCCTCTTATTTCTTAAAATATCTTTTTGTTTTCCCACGTCCTGTTATTCCGATCAATCCCGCATCCGCAAGCTGCTTCATGATCACATATGCTCTTGTTTCTCTGACATTTAACAATTCCCGTACCTCTTCAGAACTCATTTCCGAATGTTCAGAAAGATATTCCAGAATCATCTCCTGCTGTTTCGAAATTTTCACAGAATTTTCAGCCTTCTCTGATCTTTCTTCCGTTTCAGTAATTTCTTCACCGGCAGTATTCATGTTAGGAAGTACGATCCTGAAAGAATTCTGTGTAATCATGAGTTCCGGATGCCTGCGGCAGTTTTTATACAAGGAATATATCCTTCTTATGCCGGTTCCATATGCTTCTATAAAGCGGAGCCTGTGAAAAATTTCGGAGAGTTTTGGATTTCTTGACAAAGAAATTCCGTTACAAATGTCCTCCTGAGAAATTCCCGGCATCAGCCCTCCAATGGATACAACTTCCAGTTCTTTTCTGTTTATATTGATGATAATGCTGCCGCTGTAACTGTAATCGCGATGAATCAGTGCATTCAACAGGGCTTCTCTTAGAGCTGCTTCCGGGTAATCCCAATGATCTTCCCGCTCGAGCCCGCTGATTACCGCGTGATTCTGATTACATAACCTAAGATATTCATAAGCTTCCTCCAACTGTTTAAAAACAGACCCTGAAAATTCCTTTTTGTCTTGAAAAACAGTATTATCCTCATCAGAAAAGACTGCAATCTTCACAGTATGATAACACTGATCAGAAATAATCAGCCCAAGATTTGTATATAAGTCTGACTCAGGATTTTTTATCCCAAGCCGGAAATACTTTTTCTCAGAGAAATCTATTCCGTTTTTCTCAAAAACATCTTTTGCCTGCTCAAAGGTAAGTTCCTGCTCCACAGAACGAAAAGTTTCAAATTCATCACCATCTGTTGTTTTAATCATCTGTCGAATCTGTTCAGGCGATGCCGGAACTGATGATGCTCCCTGCCGGACATATACTCCGGAGGGTTTCAGTCCTTTTCCTTTCAGATAATACGGTTTACAGGACCCCTCTGCGATTTCTATACGGATAATTCTGTCATCTGCCAGTGTATATTTCACGAACATCGTTACATCCGGAAGAATCCCATCCCGAATTCCGTTTGTAATACGTGTATAGATATCATCAATATTTTCAAGTCCTGTCGGATTTCCTTCATCATTTACTCCGATGTATATAATACCGCCTTCTGTATTGGCAAATGCAATAACTTCTTTATAAATCTCAGGGGTGAACGTTTCTTTATACTCTATTTTTTCACTTTCATACTGCATGAGCAGCCCTCCTATGTGTGTTTTTTACATTATAAAATGAATTTTCACTCTTGTCGAGTGAAAAAAGTGAAAATTCACATTTTTCACAATTTTTTCATTGACATCCTCCCCTTATCGTGCTATCCTTAACAACATCAAACCGATGAGGCGGAGATAACGGCGATGATGCCTTTACAGAGAGTCCGGGATGCTGAGAACCGGATGAGAAACAAGTCGTCAAATGGACCGCTGAGGGTGCAGTCAAATGCGCAGGGTTCCCGGGAGAGTTCCTGTTACTCTCACCTGGAAAAGTCCTCGCAGAGTATTCTGCAACGTGCAGGCATACGTTAGTTGCCGGGGATATGATGGTATCCTGACAAGTGCATGACGTCATTGTCATGAATCAAGGTGGCACCGCGGATAAAGCGTTTTTATTCGTCCTTGACAGAAGATATCTTTCTGTCAGGGGCGTTTTTTTATTTCCATCATCTCCCTGCACGAAAGACAGACAAAATGTAGTAAGGAGGTATCTTATGAAATTTCTACCTGACATCGACACGGTCAGAGAGATCGCCCGCAACGGAGAGTACCGCACTCTTCCGGTGAGCTGCGAGATCCTCGCCGACGGATGTACGACCATCGAAGCACTCCGTATCCTGAAAAATGTCTCCACCCACTGCTATATACTGGAGTCCGTCACAGAGCGGGAAAAGTGGGGACGTTATACCTTCCTGGGCTATGACCCGAAGCTCGAGATCACCTGTCTGGACGGCGAGATGAAGGCCGGAAGCATTACATTTCACACAGACGATCCTTCCACTTTCATCCGGCAGATTCTCTCGGAGCACAAAAGCCCCCGCTTCGACTACCTGCCGCCCTTCACGGGAGGGCTCGTAGGTTACTTCTCCTATGATTATCTGGGCTACAGCGAACCGTCCGTGCGCATGAAAGTACAGGACGAGGAATCCTTCCGGGATGTGGACCTGATGCTCTTTGACAAAGTGATCGCCTTTGACAGCGTCCGCCAGAAGATCATCCTTATCGCAAACATGTCCCTGGATGACCCGGAAACCAACTACAACAAGGCAGTTCTTGAGCTCCAGCAGATGCGCAGCCTGCTCCGCACCGGAGAAAAGAAGCAGGAACAGCCGGGACATCTGCTCGGCGAAGTCACTCCCCTCTTTGACCGGGAAACCTACTGCAGCATGGTAGAGCAGGCAAAGAGCCATATCCGGGAGGGAGACATTTTCCAGATCGTGCTCTCCAACCGGCTTTCCGCTCCTTTCGAGGGAAGTCTGCTGAACACCTACCGAGTCCTCCGGACGCTGAACCCGTCCCCCTACATGTTCTACTTCTCCGGAACCGATGTGGAGGTGGCAGGAGCCTCGCCGGAGACACTGGTAAAACTGGAAAACGGTGTGCTCCATACCTTTCCCCTCGCCGGAACCCGTCCGAGAGGGCGCACGGAGGAAGAGGATCTGGCACTGGAGAAGGAACTCCTGGCGGACGAAAAAGAACTCGCCGAACACAACATGCTCGTGGACCTTGGACGCAATGACCTGGGAAAGATCAGCCGCTTCGGCAGCGTGAAAGTGGAAAACTTCCACACCATCGAGCGCTACTCCCACGTTATGCATATCGGCTCAACTGTAAGGGGTGAGATCCGGGATGACTGCGACGCCCTGGATGCGGTGGAAGCAGTCCTTCCCGCCGGAACCCTCTCCGGCGCCCCGAAGATCCGTGCCTGCCAGCTCATCGGAGAACTGGAGAACAATAAACGCGGCATTTACGGCGGGGCGATCGGCTACATTGACTTCACCGGAAATATGGACACCTGCATCGCTATCCGTATCGCATACAGGAAAAACGGAAAGGTATTCGTCCGCAGCGGAGCCGGGATCGTCGCCGACTCGGTTCCGGAAAAGGAATACGAGGAATGTATCAACAAGGCAAAGGCAGTCGTCACTGCCCTGAAACTTGCAGAGGAGGTGGACCTGTGATCTTACTGATTGACAATTACGACAGCTTTTCCTACAACCTGTATCAGCTCATCGGTGAGATAAATCCCGATATTAAGGTGATCCGAAACGACGAAATGTCCGTAGATGAGATTCGGAAACTCGCCCCGGAACGGATCATCCTCTCCCCGGGTCCCGGCCGCCCGGAGGACGCCGGCATCATCGTGGAAGCCGCCCGGGAACTTGGACCGGAGATCCCGCTTCTGGGCGTCTGCCTCGGGCATCAGGCAATCTGCACCGCATTCGGTGCCGACGTCACTTACGCCAGAGAATTGATGCACGGCAGGCAGTCTGTGGCACAGCTTGACCGGAACACCCCTCTGTTCGACGGACTGCCGGAAGAGATTCCCGTTGCCCGCTACCACTCCCTCGCCGCCGACGCGCAGACGATCCCGGAGTGCCTGAAAATCACTGCCGTCACAGCCGACGGGGAAGTGATGGCCGTTCAGCACGAGACGTTTCCCATATACGGCGTACAGTTTCACCCCGAATCGATCCTGACCCCGGACGGACGGAAGATCCTGGAGAATTTCCTCTCCGCGAAATGTGGAAGCGCCGGATAAGCACGCGGAGGAAACCGGAGCATTTTATAAAATTTTACAAAGAGCAATCTCAACATATACTGCATATTACAGATTTTACAGAAAAGGAGCCAGCACCATGATCAAAGAAGCAATCGTAAAAATCGTAAACAAAGAAGACTTAACCTATGATGAAGCCTACGCCGTCATGAATGAAATCATGAGCGGAGAGACCACTCCCACCCAGAACGCAGCCTTCCTGGCAGCACTCTCCACCAAGAGCGCCCGGGCGGAAACCACAGACGAAATCGCCGGATGCGCCAATGCCATGCGGGATCATGCAGTGAAAGTCGAGACCGGGATGGACGTATTCGAGATCGTCGGCACAGGCGGGGACAATGCACACAGCTTCAACATTTCCACCACCTCCGCCCTTGTAGCTGCCGCAGGAGGCATGAAAGTTGCCAAACACGGCAACCGCGCCGCTTCCTCCCAGTGCGGTACTGCGGACTGTCTGGAAGCCCTGGGCGTAAATATCCGCCAGAGCCCGGCCCGGTGTGTAGAGCTTTTAAACGAGGTGGGCATGTGCTTCTTCTTCGCCCAGGAATACCACACCTCCATGAAATATGTGGGAGCCATCCGCAAAGAGCTGGGATTCCGCACCGTGTTCAACATCCTCGGTCCCCTCACCAATCCGGGAGCGCCGGCCATGCAGCTCCTGGGCGTCTACGACGACTATCTGGTGGAACCTCTGGCACAGGTGCTCATCAGCCTGGGTGTGAAACGCGGCATGGTCGTCTACGGGCAGGATAAACTGGACGAAATTTCCATGAGTGCGCCTACGACAGTCTGCGAATTCAAAGACGGATGGTTCAAATCCTATGTGATCCAACCGGAAGATTTCGGATTTGAGCGCTGTACAAAGGAAGACCTGAAAGGCGGTACGCCCGAGGAAAATGCACAGATCACGATCTCTGTTCTCAAAGGAGAAAAGGGTCCCCGCCGGAACGCGGTTCTCATGAACGCAGGTGCTTCCCTCTACATTGGCGGGAAGGCGGAGAGCATGAAAGACGGTATTGCCCTCGCCGCAGAACTCATCGACTCCGGGAAGGCATATGAGACGCTGCAGAAACTCATCGAAGTAAGCAACCGCCCGGAAGAATAGATCAGCGGAATAAAACAGAGGAATAGAACGGAGGAGTAAAACATATGAAGACCATCCTTGACCAGCTCGCAGAACACGCCCGCGAGCGCACCGAACAGGCGAAAATAAAGCTTTCCCTTCACGATATAAAAGCTCAGGCACTGGCACTGCCCGGAGGGAATTTTGCCTTTGAAAATACCCTGAAGGGACCGGACATCTCCTTCATCTGCGAGTGCAAAAAGGCTTCTCCCTCAAAAGGGCTGATCGCCCCCGACTTCCCTTATGTGGAAATCGCCCGAGAATACGAGGCGGCAGGAGCAGACTGCATTTCTGTCCTCACGGAACCAAAATGGTTTCTCGGGAAAGACAGTTACCTGAAAGAAATCGCAGAAGCTGTCTCCATCTCCTGCCTGAGAAAAGACTTTACCGTAGATGAGTACATGATCTATGAGGCCGCTCTCCTGGGCGCCTCTGCCGTTCTGCTGATCTGCTCCATCCTCACGGAAGAACAGCTTGCAGAATATATCGGCATCTGCGATGACCTCGGGCTTTCCGCCCTGGTGGAAGCCCACGACGAAGAGGAGATCGGCGCCGCACTCCGCGCAGGCGCACGGGTCATCGGGGTAAATAACCGGAATCTGAAAGATTTCTCCGTGGACACAGAAAACAGCCGGAAGCTCCGCTCACTTATCCCGGCGGATGTTCTCTTCGTCTCGGAGAGCGGGGTTCGCACTGCCGGGGACGTGGCACAGCTGCGGGAGATCGGCGCTGACGCAGTCCTGATCGGCGAAACACTCATGCGGGCGCCGGACAAAAAGGCAAAACTTGCGGAACTGAGAGGGAAAATATGAACAGCATGACAAAGATCAAGCTCTGCGGACTGATGACAGAAGCCGACATCCTCACAGCCAACGAGCTGATGCCGGACTACATCGGCTTCGTCTTTGCCCCGAAAAGCCGGCGGTATGTTGTCCCCGGGCAGGCAGAAAGGCTGAAGGGACTGCTGGATCCCCGCATCCGGGCAGTCGGTGTTTTCGTAAATGAAGCGCCGGAACGAATCGCGGAACTTCTTGAAGAAGGAATCATTGATATCGCCCAGCTTCACGGAAGCGAGACTCCGGAGTATGTCAGGGTGCTCCGGGCGCTGACAGACCGGCCCCTGATCCAGGCATTCCGGGCGGATTCTCCTGCTGATCCGTCCGCTGATTCTCCGCTGTCCTCTGCTGCAGAATCCTTCTCCTCGGAGTCCTCCGCTAAAGAATCCTCCGCCGCAGAAACCTCCGCTGCAGAAACCTCCGCCGCTGAATCCTCCGCCGCGGACTACATTCTCCTTGACTCCGGCAGCGGCGGAACGGGAGAGACATTCGACTGGGAGCGGATCCGGCATATCCGACGCCCCTATTTTCTCGCCGGAGGGCTCACCCCGGACAACGCCGCCGAAGCAGTCCATCTGCTGCATCCCTACGCAGTGGACGTAAGCTCCGGCATCGAAACAGACGGACATAAGGACCGTGACAAAATGATAAAATTCGTTCACGCCGTAAGAGAGGCGTGCAGAAAGGAAGATGAACAATGACAAATCCAAAAGGACGTTTCGGCATCCATGGCGGCCAGTACATTCCGGAAACACTGATGAACGCCGTCATCGAACTGGAACAGGCGTATGACCACTATAAAAACGACCCGGATTTCAACCGGGAACTCAACTATCTTCTCAATGAATATGCGGGAAGACCTTCCAGACTTTACTATGCGGAAAAGATGACAAAGGACCTGGGCGGCGCGAAGATCTATCTGAAACGGGAGGATCTCAACCACACCGGCGCCCACAAGATCAACAATGTCCTCGGGCAGGCGCTTCTGGCAAAAAAGATGGGCAAGACCCGCCTCATCGCAGAGACCGGCGCCGGGCAGCACGGTGTTGCCACTGCCACAGCCGCCGCCCTGATGGGTATGGAGTGCGTTGTCTTCATGGGCGAGGAAGATACGATCCGCCAGGCGCTCAACGTTTACCGCATGAGGCTCCTGGGCGCGGAAGTGATTCCTGTCACATCCGGAACCGCCACATTAAAAGACGCGGTATCCGAGGCCATGCGCGAATGGACGTCCCGGATTGACGACACCCACTACTGCCTCGGCTCCGTCATGGGTCCCCATCCGTTTCCTACCATTGTGCGGGATTTCCAGGCGGTTATCTCCAAAGAGATCAAAGTGCAGATCATGGAGAAGGAGGGGCGGCTCCCGGATGCCGTGATCGCCTGCGTGGGCGGCGGTTCCAACGCCATCGGAAGCTTCTATCATTTCATCGAAGACAAAGAAGTACGGCTGATCGGATGCGAAGCAGCGGGACGGGGCATCGACACCTTTGAGACTGCCGCCACGGTAAACACCGGGAGAGTAGGCATTTTCCACGGCATGAAGTCCTACTTCTGCCAGGATGAGTACGGTCAGATCGCCCCGGTCTACTCCATTTCCGCAGGGCTTGACTATCCTGGCGTCGGCCCGGAGCACGCATGGCTCCACGACACCGGCCGGGCAGAATATGTCCCCGTTACCGACGACGAAGCGGTAAACGCCTTCGAGTACCTGGCGCGCACCGAAGGGATCATCCCCGCCATCGAGTCCGCCCACGCGGTTGCATACGCCATGAAGGCAGCTCCTCAGATGAGAAAAGACCAGATCATCGTTATCACGATTTCCGGCAGAGGCGACAAGGACTGCGCCGCCATTGCCCGCTACAGAGGGGAGGATATCCATGAGTAATATCAGAAACGCATTTGAAAATAAAAAGGCATTTATTGCATTTGTCACCTGCGGAGATCCGGATCTTGAGACCACCGGAGCCGTCGTCCGCGCAGCCGTGGAGAACGGGGCTGACCTGATCGAGCTGGGCATCCCCTTCTCCGATCCCACCGCGGAAGGTCCGGTAATCCAGGGGGCGAATATCCGCGCCCTGAAAGGGGGCGTCACCACAGATAAAATTTTCGACTTTGTCCGGGAACTGCGCCGGGATGTAACCGTCCCCATGGTGTTCATGACCTATGCAAACGTGGTATTTTCCTACGGAGCGGAACGCTTCATCTCCACCTGCCGGGACATCGGCATGGACGGACTGATCCTGCCCGATATTCCCTATGAGGAGAAAGAAGAATTTCTCCCGATCTGCAGGAAATACGGTGTGGATCTGATATCCATGATCGCGCCGACCTCGGAAAACCGCATCGCCATGATTGCAAAGGAGGCGGAAGGATTCCTGTACATCGTCTCGAGCCTTGGCGTCACCGGAGCCCGAAGCGAGATCACCACAGACCTTTCTTCCATTATAAATGTTGTCCGCCAGAATACGGATATTCCCTGCGCTATCGGTTTCGGCATCTCAACGCCGGAACAGGCGGGGAAAATGGCAGAACTTGCAGACGGAGTTATCGTCGGTTCCGCCATTGTGAAAATTATCGGGGAGCACGGGAAAGAGGCAGCACCCTATGTGGGAGAATATGTGAAAAAGATGACGGATGGGATGAGAAAATAAGCGCTGACCAGCCTGTGGTTTAAGCCACCATACCAAAAACGGAATAGAAAATCCCGAAGGTGTGCAGACCTTCGGGATTTTCGTTTTGTGTTTTTCAAAAAAACCCTTGCATTTCCCCTCATCTTATGCTATTATAGACACCGGTCGCTGCGGAAGCAGTGTCGTCCTATGGCCCCGTGGTCAAGCGGTTAAGACATCGCCCTTTCACGGCGGTAACACGGGTTCGATTCCCGTCGGGGTCACTTGAACACAGTAAGGCGAACAAAAGACGGTCGCTAAGTGCTCATAGCTAGGCGCAGTAGCCAAGTGGTAAGGCGTGGGTCTGCAACACCCTGATTCACCGGTTCAAATCCGGTCTGCGCCTCTTGTCAAAATAAGGAGAAACGTTGAAAAATCAGCGTTTCTCCTTATTTTTTTCCTTTTTTCGCCTGTATGCACATCTCAGGATACGGAACCGGCTCCATTGCTGTTCTTTATAGTTGTGCAATAATGTTTCTGCAGCAGGCAATCTGAAGAAAGATGCATAAAATCGTTGACACAGAACGAGAAGAGATGTACAATATATACAAAACTGGTAGTAATACTACCAGAAAGAAGAAGGAGGAACTATGAGCGGATCAATTACCCGGGAGCGACAGCGCGCCTGCCGTTCAGAACAGATCCTTGCTGCGGCCCTTGATCTTTTCTGCAAACGCACCATAGAAGATGTCTCGATCGAAGAGGTGGCAAAACATGCCGGAACAGGTCCGACAACTGTCTACCGTTATTTTTCCACTAAAGCTGAGCTTGCCGTCAGCAGCGCGGTTTTTTATTGGAAAACAATCTCCGGCAAATACGTAAAAAAGCTGGATTCTCCGACATATCAGGAAGCAGACGGCAGGGCGCAGATGGAGCAGATTATGGATATTTTTCAGGAGCTGTTTGAAACGGAATTTTCATTTCTGAAGTTTCTTTATGAATTTGACTCATTTATTATGAAATATCATATTCCATGGGATCGGCTGGAGGAGTACGAAGCTCAAATTCTGGATCTGAAGCAATATGTGACCCGGGCGCTGGAAAAGGGACTGGCAGATGGAAGCCTTTGCTTTTCATGGTCTGTAGACGAAACGTATTTTACGCTGACTCACATCATGCTGAGTCTGATGCAGAAGCTGGCGGCCGGCGGCCGGCTGCTCCCTTCTGATGAGAGGGTCTCTCTTTTCCGGCAGGTAAAGATCGCCGGGGAACTCCTGATCCTGGGACTGTCGAACACACAGAGGCAAAGCTGACGGTAAATGAAGGAGGAATGAAAATGAAGAAACTTACAACAGGAAAAATCTGGCAATTTGCAGCGGGCCAGTTCGGATGGGCGCTCCTGTCCGGTCTTATTTCCAACTGGCTGGTATATTTCTATCAGCCCGATGAGGTGGCAGTCAGCCAGGGGCAGACCGTATTTGTTCCTCAGGGTCTGGTGATCTTCGGAGTATTCACTGTGATCGGCGGCATTACAGCTTTCGGGCGTATATTTGATGCCGTCACAGATCCGATGGTGGCTTCCTGGTCAGACCGGTGCAGAGCAAAAGAAGGCCGGAGAATTCCTTTTCTTAAGTGGGCCTCATTTCCCCTTGCGCTTTCTACCGTGCTGGTGTTCTGGTCTCCGGTAAACGGTCTGAGCCGGATCAATGGTGTCTTTCTCTTTGTGATGGTTCTTGTCTATTATTTTTCGATCACAGCCTACTGTACGCCGTATAATGCCCTGATCCCGGAACTGGGGCATACGCAGAAGGAGAGGCTTGACATTTCCACGGTCATCTCATTTACCTTTATCGCCGGAACAGCGGTGGCTTACCTGGCGCCTGTGCTCTGGGGATTCCTGATCCCCGCCCTTGGGAGGGTAAACGCAATCCGCACTACATTTGCCGTGATGGCGGTCATTGCATTTATCTGTATGCAGGTTCCGGTATGGACGATCCGCGAAAAAGATTATGTAAATGTCGCGCCTACGGGAGACAGCGCTCTCCGGTCGCTTGCCGCCACGTTCCGGAACAGGGAATTCTGCAAGTTTGTGGGATCGGATATTATGTACTGGATCGGACTGACGATGTTCCAGACCGGCCTTCCTTTTTTTGTCACAAGCCTTCTGAAGCTGCCGGAATCCATGACCACACTTTACTTCGTAAGCATGACAGCGCTCTCACTGATCTTTTATGTACCCATCAACAGGATTGCTCCCCGAACCGGCAAGAAAAAGCTGATTCTCTTTGCATTTGCCGTATTTTTCATCGCATTTCTTTACACAGGCTTTATGGGAAGAATCAGCGTGATTTCGCCGGAGATACAGGGGTGGATCCTTACCGTGGCGGCATCTCTGCCTATGGCAATCTTCGGCATCCTGCCCCAGTCTGTCATTGCGGATATCGCTGAAGGAGACGCGAACAGGACCGGGAGTAACCGGGAGGGAATGTTTTATGCTGCCAGAACTTTTGCCTTCAAGTTGGGGCAGAGCGTATCCATGCTGATATTTACGGCTGTCTCAACCATCGGCACGGCTACAGGCGCCGGCTATCGGATCGCCGCTTTTGGAGCAGCCGGATTCTGCTTCCTGGGAGGAATCCTGCTGGTCTTCTACAATGAACAGAAAATCAATGCCGGAATCGGATTGAAAGGATGAAAGTCGGATACTATGAAAGAAGCGGGTATAATTATTATAGACGAAAGAAATTATGTCTCCGCAATGGACGAAAAGGTGATCCCGTACCTGACAGAACACCGGAAAGTCTTTTTTCTGGAACGGGAAGCCGGGAAAAAGCTGTACTGTGTCTCCTATCGGGCAGACATCCCCCGTGGCGTCATTCTGATCTCGCACGGATTCACAGAGACAGCGGAAAAGTATCTTGAGCCGGTTTATTATTTCTTAAAAATGAATTTTCATGTTTTCTGTGTCGAGCACTGCGGTCACGGGCGCAGCTACCGGCTGGCAGATGATCTTTCCCTTGTACATACGGACAGCTTTGACAGGTATGTTAATGATCTTGTCTATACAGCAGAATTTGCGAAGAGAAAATACCCGGATCTGCCGCTCTTCCTTTATGCACATTCCATGGGCGGAGGGATCGGGGCTGCGGCGGCATCCATATATCCCGGACTGTTCAAAAAAGCAGTCCTGAGTTCTCCCATGATCCGGCCGCTGACCGGAAATATCCCATGGACTGCCGCGCAGATAACCGCCGGCGTATTCTGCATGGCAGGGAAAGAGCGGGATTATGTTATGGGGCAGAAACCTTATGACGGACAGGAGCAGTTTGAAGACAGCGCAGCCACGTCACGGGCAAGATTCGAATACTACCGGAAAAAACGTGACGCGGATCCGCTGTTTCAGATGAATGCAGCCTCCTACGGATGGCTTGTGTCTGCCGGACAATTAAATCATTTTCTGATGCGAAAGAGCTGCCGGACGATCCGGACTCCTCTTCTGATATTTCAGGCAGAAAAGGAGACATTTGTATCCAATAAAGAGACAGAAGCGTTTGCGAAAAAATGCAGTCAAAACACGGCGGTTTCCCTCGTAAAGATTCCCGGGACAAAACATGAAATCTATCAGTCGGGAAATCGGGAACTGGAAGAATACTGGAGCCGGATCTGCAGGTTTCTTTCCTGATCCTGCTCCCCCTTTCCAAAATGGTTCTGAGTTATGAAAAGACAGGCTGCCGCACGAAGAAGTTTTCATCCCCGTGCGGCAGCCTGCATCTCTTTATCCGCCTGATTTCACCCTTTATTCTCCCTGTTATTCTCCATTTTCTTCCCGTACATTCTCCGGTACGCCTGATAGATCCTGGAGCCTGTAATTCCCCGGATCACGTTGGCGGCACATCTTCTCAATGCTGTCTCGTCCAGCTCACCGGATTTCAATTTTTTCTTAAGTTCTCTGACGGCGCCGCTTCCTCCCGGCATAATCAGATCATTTCCCGCCATGATCGCCTCGCTGTGGCTTCCCAGACCTTTGCCGGTAGCGGACCAGTCAGTCATCACCACGCCGTCGAAGCCCCACTCATTTCGCAGAACGTCTGTGAGCAGATCATAGCTGTTGTTGACATAGGTGCCGTTTAACCTGTTATAGCTTGTCATCAGCGCCTTCGGTTTTCCTTCTTTCACAGCAATCTCGAAACCTTTCAGATAGATCTCACGGAGCGCTCTCTCATTTACATTGGCGTTCGTGCGGTTGCGGTTGTCCTCCTGATTGTTGCAGCAGAAATGCTTCACCGTCACATAGCAGCCTCTTCTGGACTGCACGCCCCGGCTCATGGCTGCCGCCATCTTTCCCGTAAGCAGCGGGTCTTCCGAGTAATACTCAAAGTTTCTGCCGCACAGCGGATTCCTGTGGATATTCATGCCCGGCGCCAGCCAGTAAGTGACTCCGTAGGCTTCCATTTCCTTTCCCACAGCTTGTCCGACTCTCTCGATCAGTCCGGTATTCCAGGACTGAGCAAGGGCTGTCCCCACCGGAAATGAAGTGGCAAACTGATAGACACATGGCTGTTTTTCCGGATTTCCAAGCGCCGCCTTTTTGAAAAACTCCGGGAAATATTCCATAACGGAGATCATCGGATCCACCGGTTTGAGCCGTCCGCTTCTTGTCACTGTAGATATTCTCTGAAGCCGGAGTCCTGCCGGTCCGTCCGCCAGACATACGTTGGGAAGTCCCTTACCGATCAGCTCACCGGTCGTATAGCCTGCTGATCCCGGCGCATCGAAAAACCGGGGTCCGTTTCCCATCACACCTGCCCCTGAGACCACACTGCACAGCTCCTCCGGAGTAAGTACATTGAGGACTGCATCCGTCACAGCAGAGGAATACACTTCCGGCGCCTCATACACATGGGAAACTGTCTCAAACTCCGCTGCACTTACGGCGATCCGCTCCAGATCATTATCCTGCTGGTCCGCAGTGTCCGCAGTCATCATGGACTCCTTCTGCGGCGGATCGATCTCTTCCACCAAAGTTTCCGGTCCGTGGATATGCCTGCACTCCTCCGTGACAACCGCATCGTCAAGGACAAGCACTGCTGCCGCCTCGGTATTTCTGGAAGATGTCCCAAGACGCAGGATATAATCGCCTCCATCCAGGACGAACGCCCCGCGCTCCTCCCGGAAAGAAGCCAGCTCTTCCATTTTAAATGTAAGCTTGACGTTCTCACTTTCACCCGGCTTTAATTCTCCGGTCTTTGCAAATGCAACAAGCCTCTGATACTCTTTTGCCATCCCGGTCTGGGGGCAGCTGACGTAGAGCTGAACCACTTCTTTGCCGGAATAGTATTCTCCGGTATTCGTCACTTTCGCCTCGACCGTCACTTCTGTTCCCGCTCTGCTGACTCCCATTTGCTCCACAGAAAATGTTGTATAGGAAAGCCCATAACCGAAGGGATAGCGCGGCTCCACATCATAGCTGTCAAAATAGCGGTACCCCACAAAGATTCCTTCCCGGTAATATTCCTCATCCACATTTCCGTTGAGATAACTGTACTCCGAGGCAAAGGGGATATCCTCGTATTTCACGGGCCAGGTGTCCACCGTCTTTGCAGACGGGCAAACTTTTCCGGAAATGATGTCCGCGAACGCCTTTCCGCCTTCCATTCCCTGCTGCGAATAGTAGACCACCGCGCCGATTCCCTGAATCTCATCAAGAAAACTCATATCAAAAACAGATCCTGTATTGATCACAACGATCAGTTTCTCATAGTTGGCAGCACACATGGCAAGATTCATCTTCTCCTCATTCGAAAGGGAATATGCATGCTCGTCCAGTTTCCGGTCCGCCCCTTCTCCCGCCTGGCGGGCGATCACATAGATACACACATCGGTATCCGATTCCTCAACATCTTCTATGGTGACCGGCTGCCCGAAGGGATACTGATACGGATCACTCATGATATTGACCATGTCCAGTTTCAGCATCCTGCGCTGAAACTCGGCTTTATACTCTTCCAGCCCTTTCCGGTACTCCTCTGCATACGCCTCGATCCAGCGCTTCGTCGTCACGGTATATCCCGCCTCTTCCATACCTTCCAGGATCGAAACCGCATGGCGCTCGTTCACTTCGCCGGAACCGGATCCTCCCTTGATAGTCATGCCCGCGCCTGCTCCGTACAGCGCCACCCTGCCCGGCGCCAGGGGCAGGACTCCGTCATTTTCCAGAAGGACGATTCCCTCCAGAGCCGCCTCGTACGCCACCCGGGCATTTTCCGCCTCCAGAGATGTCACCGCATTGGTAAATGCCGTTTTGTTCCTGACTTTCATCTTCATAACTGTTTCCTCCTTACCTTTTTCTTTTATGCTTCCCGTGACTCGATCAGCACTTCTTTCCCTTTAAATGCGAAGCCATATTTCCGGATTCTTTCTTCCGATATCCCATTCTCGATCAGCTCTCTGGCATAATCTTTCTCCTCAATCTGCCTCAGCGCATTTGCCGCCGTTTCCTCCAGGTTCTTCTCCCGACGGGCGTTAAACACCTTGAATTCTATAATAAACGCATCCAGATCCTCCCGCCGCGGCGTCAGCATCACATCATACCGCCCGAAACCGCTTTCCCGGTTCGAAGTCAGCCGGTATCTGTCCGAAAGATCCACCATCAGGCCGAGAACAAAGCCGTGGTAAAATTTTTCCGGCTCCGTATGCTCTGCATCTCCCGCCGTATCAAAATAGCTGAACGTTCCCCGCGCCACCCGGTTCATGTACTCGTTCATCGCATCCACATCTCCCGCAAGCAGTGCCCGGATAAATTCATTGTAACTGGACGCTGTAGCGGAGAACCAGCCTCTCACCATGTGCCGGAACATTACTTTCACCTCAAAATTCGTCAGCTCCAGTGTATAGATCTGCTTCCACTCCTCATACCCGGACTGGAACACTTCCATCTCCCTGACTTTCAGATACCCGCTGGCAAGCAGAAGACTCCATATCGCCCTTTCATCCAGGTCAAGCTGATGATAAACGATCTGTTCGTCGATCTCTGTCACCACAGTTCCGCCCTCCAGAAGATTGCGGAAGTCGTCTTTCACTTTTCCGGAACTCTCCCGGATCAGCTTCCCTACCAGGCTGTTGCTGCTCGTATTTGCCCAATAAGGCGCCGTCTTTCTTTTATCCAGAAAATTGATGATTGACCACGGATTATAAATATCTGTCTGGTTCCCAAAAATAAATCCGTCATACCAGAATTTTACTTCGTTTCTTTCCTCTGACAGTCCAAATTCTTCTAGGGCATCAAAAACCTCCTGTTCCGTAAATCCGAAATAAGACTCATATTTCGGAACAGTTGAAGTTATCACTTCAAGATTATTCAAGTCCGAAAAAATCGATTCCTTACTCACCCGTGTTATCCCTGTCATCAGCGCCCGTTCCAACCATGGATTTGTCTTGAAGGTATAGTTAAACAGGCTTCTTGTAAACGATACCAACTGTTCCCAGTATCCGTTCACATAAGCCTCCTGCATCGGCGTGTCGTACTCGTCAAGAAGAATCACGGCTTTCTCCCCGTAATATCTGAACAGATAATCGGACAGATTTCTTAAGGACGCCGCTGCCGTACTGTCATCCATATGCGCCGTCACTTCGCTGTAGTATTTCTTCTCCTTTTCATTGAGAAGCTCCCCTTCCGTCAGAAAATCAAACCGGTTGTAAAGCTCCTCGAGCACCCTGCAGATGCTCTCCCGCGCAGACGGATAAGTAGTGTCCTTGATTCCCGCAAATGTCAGGAAGATAACCGGATATTTCCCCTGGAGACCACGGAACTTCTCTTCTTTCCATATTTTCATTCCTTCAAACAGGTCACTGCGCCCCGCATAGTCGACAGAGAAGAACTTTTCCGTCATACTCATGTTCAGCGTCTTTCCAAACCGCCGCGGACGTGTGATCAGCGTCACGATATCTCCTGATTCCCACCATTCCCGGATGAAATCTGTCTTATCAATATAGAAATAGTTGTTCACTCGGACCGTCTCATAATCCTGATGTCCGATTGCCACTGTCCTTGCCATCTTTGCACCTCATATATTCATGATTTCCCCATATTTTCACGCCGCATATAACATATAAAAAGAACCGCCTGTACTTTTATAAAAAGTATAGACGATTCTTCCTGTTTTCACAACCGGATTTTCTATCTTCAGAAAAGTGTTTTACTTTAAAAGGCTCAAACAGCGCCGGATAACGTAATTCGCTCATAAGTATCCCTCCTGAATCACAATATGTATGAAATGCGTTCCGAACATGTTCTGAATATGTTCTTATTCTAAAATTGTTTTCCCGATTTGTCAATAGAAACGCCCGCTGAAAATTTTTCATTTTCTGCCGGTCCCCCTGAGATATAATTTTTCTCATCTGTCTGTGTTAATTATTGAAAACAAAATTGAAATATTCTATAATCAAGGCTATGGAAAAAAGAACAATTGAAACAAAGGAAATGAAAAACAGAAAATTGAAGCAGCACATCTTTGACGTGGCTCTGAAGCTGATGAAAGAGATCGGATTTGACAATATCACGATCCGTATGATCTGTCAGGAGGCAGGAATATCTACGGGAATGTTTTATCAGCATTTTTCCAACAAGGAGGATCTGCTCGCATATTATTACGATGAGGCGCAGGAGCGGTTTGATGACGTTGTAAATGAAAAGCTTGCGGGAAAGGAGATCCGGGAACAGCTGATCGAATTCTACACCTGGCTTTTCGAATTCACCTCTGATCTGGGCGTGGATTTCTGCCGCAATTTCTTCAGCAGCAAAAACAAGGTCATGAATACCAACCTTTTCCATAACCGGATCATCGACATCACCAACCGCGCCATGGAGGATGCGATTGCCGGGGGATTTCAGCTCTCTCCGGGGCGGACGCCTTACCAGGTCTCAAAGTTCCTGTGCGTCATGGCGAAAGGTGTGATCTTTGACTGGAGCGCCCACGAAGGCAGCTACGACATGACCGAATTCGGAAAGCAGCTGATCACACTGACCATCGACGGACTGCTGTAGAAACAAACCGTTCCAAATCTTACGGAGGTACCCCTATGCCCCAGAAAAGAGTAGACCGCTTTTTCCCCGCCGAATCCGTCATTCACAAAAAGAACGCCCTCTCCACCGTCTACTGCATGGAATTCGCAGAAGGAACCGGCACCATGACCTCATGGAAGGTCATGCCCGGCATCACTCTCATTTTCAATGATTTCCACACTCCCTGCGGATTTCCGGAGGAGGCGCGCTGCCCCGGGCTGTTTGAGATCAACCACTGTCTGGAGGGGCGCTTCGAGTGTACCATGCGCGACGGCCGCTGTGTGTGGCTCGGTCCCCAGGATTTTGCCGTCAGCGACATGGGACATCCGCCGACCGGCTGCAGTTTCAGCCAGGGCGTCTACCGGGGAATCAGCCTTGTTGTAGATCCGGAAAAAGCAAATCCGGAACTCTCCCGCATACTGGGAGAAGGAGCGCCGGACCTTCCGGAACTGTTCGCCCGCCTTCTGGATGAGCAGACCTTTCTCCTTCTGCGCTCCGAACCGAAGATTCAGCACATTTTCTCCGAAATGTACGACGCCCCGGAAGAAGGGCGCCTCGCTTACTATCGCCTGAAATCCGCGGAACTGATGCTCTTTCTCCGGGAATGTCTCTCCGCTGCCCGTCACAACAGCGCCTATCTGCACAACAGCACGGCAGAGGAGCGTGTCCGCCTGATCGCCTCCCGTATGACGGAGGATCTGCGGACTCATCTTCCCCTTTCCGAACTTGCCGCACAGTATCGCCTAAGCCTTTCCACCGTGAAGAAATATTTCCGAAAGCTGTACGGGGAATCCCCCTACGCTTATCTGAAACGCAGGCGCATGGAGGAAGCCGCCTTCCTTCTGACTGCATCGGATAAGTCCGTGACCTGGACCGCCGCGGCTGTGGGCTACCAGAACACAAGCAAATTTTCCGCAGCCTTCCGGGACATCTACGGAATTTCCCCCACGGAATATAAAAAGGAACACAAAAATACAAAAGCTTTTCAGGGCCATACGGCTCTATGGAGTAGCACAGACGCCTCCGGTTCTCTATAATTCTGCATTGCAGTTAGTTATAGCGAACCAAAGGAGGGATTTCATTGAACAACAAGAAACAAGGCAGCATTTCCCGTATGCTCGGCTACGCAGGAGGACACAAAGGCCTGACCATCCTCGGATGCACCCTGTCAGGAATCGCCGCTGTTCTGGGGCTGATTCCCTACGTGTGCGTATGGCTGGCAGCCCGCGACGTCCTGAATGTGTTTCCGGACGTGACAAAGGCTTCCGGCCTTGAGAGATGGGGATGGGCTGCCGTTATTTTTGCCGTGGCAAACATCTTACTTTATTTTGCCGCGCTTATGTGTACACATATTGCAGCGTTCCGCACGGCGCGGAATATCCGCCGGGCGGGAATGGCTCACGTCCTGGGACTTCCCATGGGATTTTTCACCGGGAACCAGTCCGGACGTTTAAGGAAACTCATCGACGACAACGCAGGGCTGACGGAGGATCTGCTTGCCCACAAGCTCCCGGATCTGACCGCAGCCATCCTCACTCCCGTTGCAGCAGTCATCATGCTGTTTCTCTTTGACTGGAGAATGGGGCTTCTCTGCCTGCTGACCATGGTGCTTGCACTCTGCTGCATGATGGCCATGATGGGCGGGAAAAATGCAGGCTTCTTCCACCGCTACCAGAAAGAGATCGAGAAAATGAGCGGGGAGGCAGTAGAGTATGTCCGGGGCATCCCGGTGGTAAAGATGTTCCAGCAGACCATCTATTCCTTCAAGGCGTTCTACAATGCCATCCAGTCCTACAGCGACCTGGCAAGCCAGTACGCCATGAGCTGCCGGAACGGACAGACCGGATTCCTCACCTGTATCAACGGCGCCTTTGCCCTGCTCATCCCCGCGGCACTGCTCCTCGCATCCGGCGGAAATTTGAAGCAGGTTCTGGTAAACTTCATTTTCTACGCCCTTTTCGCCCCCGCATGCGGCGCCATGATCAACCGGATCATGTACATGAGCGAAGCCGTCATGGAGGCGGACGAGGCGATGGCACGTCTGGATGAGCTTCTGGCGGAAGAACCGCTTGCGGAACCGCAGGCCAGACAGAGAGCTGCAGATGCACAGATCCGTTTCGACCATGTTTCCTTTACTTATCCCGGAACATCCCGGCCGGCTCTTGACGACGTAAGCTTTGTCGTACAGCCGGGAAGCACTGTGGCGCTTGTAGGGCCTTCCGGCGGCGGCAAGACCACCGCGGCGAGCCTCATCCCCAGATTCTGGGACGCCACTTCCGGCACAGTCTCTGTAGGCGGAGCCGATGTCCGCAATCTGGACAGCCGCGCCCTGATGAACCAGGTCGCCTTTGTCTTCCAGGATACCCGTCTCTTTAAAGAAAGTATCCTGGAAAATATCCGCGCCGCCAGACCCGGCGCCTCCCGGAAAGAAGTGGAGCAGGCCGCCCTCGCCGCACAGTGCGGGGATATTCTGGAGAAAATGCCCGACGGACTGGACACAGTGATCGGCACAAAAGGCGTCTATCTCTCCGGCGGGGAGAGTCAGCGCATCGCCCTTGCCCGCGTCATCTTAAAAGACGCGCCCATCGTCGTGCTCGATGAAGCTTCCGCTTTCGCCGATCCGGAAAATGAATATCAGATCCAGAAGGCATTTGAATCTCTGACCCGGGGCAAAACCGTCCTTATGATCGCGCACCGTCTTTCCACAGTCCAAAATGCGGACTGCATCCTTGTTCTTAAGGACGGAAAGATCGAGGAGCGGGGCTCTCATGAAGAACTGCTCGCCGCGGGAGGCGTATACGCTGAAATGTGGAGCGACTATCAGCGCAGCGCGCAGTGGAAAGTCGGAAAGGAACGGGAAGCCGGAAAGGAGGACGAGGCATGACGAAGAAATTACAGCATATATTTGCCCTCACCGAACAGGGCGCGAAAGATCTTGTAAAAGCGGTCATCTGGTGTTTTATCTGCAATATCAGCCTGATGATCCCTGTAGGCGTGGTCATGTGGGTGATCATGCACCTGACAGACGTACTGGAATACGGGGGCAATCCCATGGAGCACTTCTGGCTCTATACACTCAGCGGCGCGGCAGTGGTCGTCCTGCTGTTCATCCTTCACTATTTCCAGTATGCGTCGCTGTACCTGGCAACTTATAAGGAAAGCGCAAACCGCCGTATCGGTCTGGCGGAAACACTCCGGAAACTCCCCCTCTCCTTCTTCGGGAACCGGGACTTAAGCGATCTGACTTCCACCATGATCGCCGACTGCTCCGCGCTGGACCAGATGTTTTCCCACTACATCCCGCAGCTCTTTGCGTCCATATTTTCCACTGTCGTAATCGGAATCCTTATGTTCCTCTGCGACTGGCGCATGGCGCTGTCCGTCCTCTGGGTGCTCCCCGTAGCGGTTCTCCTCACGGCAGGTTCCAAAAAGCTGCAGGACGCCTTCGGCACGAAAAACATTCTCACAAAACGTGCCGTCGCGGAACATATTCAGGAAGGACTGGAAACGGTGCGGGATATCCGCGCGTGCAGCCGTCAGGATACTTACCTGGCGGAACTGGATGAGAAACTCTCCGATATGGAGCGCAGCTCCATCCACTCAGAGCTTGCCACCGGCGTGTTCGTGTGCTCCGCCCAGGCATTCCTCCGTGTGGGGCTTGCAACTACCGTTCTCACAGGCTCCTCCCTGATGGTTGCAGGGGATCTGGATTTCCTGTTTTTCCTGGGCTTCCTCTTCGCCGCGGCAAGACTTTACGATCCTCTGGGAATAGTGCTCCAGAACATCGCCGCCACCTTCAGCGCGAAGCTTAAGATCGAACGGATGCGCGCCATCCAGGAACAGCCGGTTCAGGAGGGAAGCGAAGAGTTCCATCCCAAGAATTTCGACATTACATTCGACCATGTGCGGTTCTCCTATCATGATGGCGAAGGCGTTCTCGACGATGTCAGCTTCATTGCAAAACAGGGGGAAGTCACTGCCCTGATCGGATCTTCCGGCGGCGGAAAGTCCACGGCGTGCAGGCTTGCCGCCCGCTTCTGGGATGTAAACGGAGGCAGGATCACTCTGGGCGGCACGGACATCTCCGGCATCGATCCCGAGACTCTGCTCACCCACTATGCCATGGTATTCCAGGACGTAGTCCTGTTCCGGGATACGGTCATGGAAAACATCCGTCTCGGACGCAGGGACGCCACAGATGAGGAAGTCCTTGCCGCTGCCCGCGCCGCCCAGTGCGACGAGTTCATCCGCAGGCTGCCCGACGGATACCAGACCGTAATCGGCGAGAACGGTTCTACCTTATCGGGCGGTGAGCGTCAGCGCATCTCCATCGCCCGGGCGCTCTTAAAAGACGCTCCGGTCATCCTCCTGGACGAGGCAACTGCAAGCCTCGATGTGGAAAATGAAAGTGCCGTACAGGCTGCCCTCTCCCGGCTGATCCGCGACAAGACCGTGCTGATCATCGCCCACCGCATGCGGACCGTGGCAGGCGCAGACCACATTGTCGTCCTTGACGGCGGAAAAGTTGCGCAGCAGGGGACGCCGGAGGAGCTGATGAAAGAAGGCGGGCTGTACCGGAGAATGTCCGAACTGCAGCAGCAGACTGCAGCGTGGACGCTGGGGCGGAAAGGCTCGGAACTGATTAATAGCAGAAGATAAAAGCAGCAGGAATGCGCACAGATGAAAAGAGGCATGTCACTTAATTCGGGCACGCCCCTTTTCATCTTAATTATTTATCCTTGATTTCCCAATGTCCGCTATCTTTTCTGTACTTATTTTTCTGTCCATTTCTTATATCGCTCTCTTAGTTTCGAGAATGCATAATCATCCACCTTATAAGTTGAATTTCGTGAATCATAGGATGTGTTTTTTCCTCTGAGAACAAGTCGTTTCAATTCTGTAGCTGTTGCTTTTACACTTTCATTTCCAACACGGACATAGACTTCCAGGGCGCCATCCATACCTTATGCGGCATACCTTTGTACATCCGGTTGAAAATCCATGAATATTCGCCTATAATAGACCATAATTTCCGAGTTCGTGAATCAATCCGCCCGGTGTTCACCGTATACACGGAAAAGATAAAGTTTATCTTTCCAAACGCAGGGAAACCGGGCGGGCCGCAAAAACAAAAGAGGGGACGGAAACAATGACCGACGAAGAGCTTTACCGCCGTTATCTGGACGGCGACGAAACAGGGCTGTCACAGCTGATGGAAAAATACGGCGATGCCCTGACCCTGTACATAGACGGCTATCTCGGGGATATTCACGAGGCTGAGGACCTGATGATCGAGGTATTTTCCTATCTGCTGACCAGACGTCCCCGAATCCGGGACGGAGGGCTTCGCGCCTATCTCTACAAAGCCGCCCGGCACATGGCGCTGCGGCATAAAAGCAGGCGGCGCGCCGTGTTCAGTCTGGAAAATCTGACAGAGGAGCCGGAAGGGGAGACACTGATCGAGGAAGTTGTAAAGAGCAGGGAGCTCAGCCACATTCTCCACCTTTGCATGGGACAGCTGCACACAGACTACCGGGAAGCCCTGTACCTGACTTACTTTGAAGAGCTGAGCTATGCAGAAGCAGCCGAAGTCATGGGAAAAAATATAAAACAGATCACAAACATGATCTACCGCGGGAAACAGAGCCTGCGGGAACTTTTGAAAAAGGAGGGGATCACCAATGCGGAATACTGAGGAGCGTGTGGAAGCTGTCAGACGGCGCGCAGCGCAGATCGAACAGCAGAAGAGGCGGCGCCGAAACCGTATCACGGTGCTCTCTTCTGCTGTGTTCTGCCTTGCCCTGATCGCAGGGATTTCCTTTTCCATGCCGGAACTTTCGGAAAATCTCCAAGCCGTAGATTTTACCGGATACGAAACAGCTGCGGGCATTTTTGGCGGCGGTGCGGCTGCAGGATATTTCACCATCGGGCTTTTGGCATTTGCGCTGGGCGTATGTGTGACTATCCTGTGCTTCCGGCTCAAAGCCTATCAGAAAGATCGGGAAAAGGACGGAGAAGCAGAAGAAAAAACAATGGAGAAACCAGTGGAAAAAACATGCGGGATAAAGGAGGACGGCGATGCTGGAATTCATTGACAACCTGATACAGCTGCTGTCCGCACTGTCCGGCTTCCTTCTGTCCGGTTTTTTTTATCTGAAAAGCCGCAGACAGCCGTATTTCCTGCTTTGCTGTTTTTACGGCTGTTTCGGGTCCGGTATACTCTACTGGCTGCTCTATACACTCCTTGTCACGGACTCGCCGCCTATATTCTATGTCTCCGATATCGGATGGATCAGCTGCTTTCTTTTTTTACTGCTGCTGCAGTACAGTCTTGCGGATAAGCAGGAGCGTTCCCTGCACAGCCTGCTGCCGTGGCTTGCTCCGGCGCTTGAGATACCGCTGACAGCGTACTTTATCAGCATAGGCGATGTGCTGTACAACCTGATCGTCGGCGCGCTGATGACCGTCATGCTCTGGCTTGCCATACGGGGAATCGTCCGGCAGAAAAAACATCCGGAGCCGGGACGGGGCAAACTGTATTTCCACCTCATACTGACAGGTTATATCATACTGGAAAACTGTCTGTGGCTCTCCAGCTATCCGTGGATGGGCGACACGCTGTCAAATCCCTACTTCTGGTTTGACTTTGCCGTGTCCGCTTCGATCCTCGCGCTGCTCCCTGCGGTAAGAAAGGCGGTGAAGACATGACCTATATCGAAAATATTTTTGTCTGCATCGCCGCGCCGCTCCTCGTGGCTGCTTTCTGCGTGGGGAGGAAGTATCTCCGATTCTTTCTCTTTACCTTTGCCGGCATGGGAGCCTGCCTTGTTTCAGCCTATGTGAACACTTTTTTTGCGGCTCTCTACAGCGCGTCCGCCTTTAACGCGGCAGTGGAGATCGCTCCGGTGGTGGAAGAAGTCATCAAACTTCTGCCTCTGCTTTTCTATCTCCTGGTATTCGAACCGGAGCCGGAAAAGATCCGGCCTGCCATCCTCACCGTAGCTGCCGGATTTGCCACCTTTGAAAACATCTGCTATCTGATACAGCACGGAGCTGAACAGCCGGGTTTCCTTGTGATACGCGGCTTCGGTACGGGAGCCATGCACATCGTCTGCGGGGCCATCGTAGGCTGCGGACTTTTATATGTATGGCGGAAGGGCTGGCTGAAAGCGGCGGGGACCTGCGGTCTGCTCGGGACCGCTGTGATCTTCCACGGCATTTATAATCTTCTGATCGCCTACGGCGGGTGGGTACAGTACACGGCATATGTAATGCCGGTACTTGCCCTGTTTCTGGGAAAAGCAGCGGGGAAAATCCTCTCGCTGCTGCCGCCACGGACAGAAAACTGAATACGGATACATGAAGAGGCCATTGCTTTACAGATTGATCATCTGTTCTGCAATGGTCTCTTTTTATGCCTGAAGATCGGATTTTCCAAAAAATTTTGATTTTCAGGTGAGAGTTTTTCGATTAATTTGTACCTATATAGGTAAAAGGACTTTCAGAGCCAGTCTTTCGGAAAGGAGGTTAATCGGAATGTATGATACGAAAACCCGTGTCGGTCTGGTGAAAAGACAAGTGCGGAAAAGGAAACTCCGGCATGAAAAACACATGCTTCGCAGCCTGTCAGTCCTGTGCCTGTTCCTGTGCATTTCCCTTATGGGAGCGATCAGAGCATTCACTGGTTTCGCGCGGCCTGCCGCGCCGGGCATGTACGGCGCGATCCTGATGCACGAGGGCGCAGGCGGCTATGTGCTGGCGGGGCTGCTCGCCTTCACTGCAGCGGTACTGATCACTGTGCTGTGTATCAGATGCCGGAAGGGAATAAAAAGGAATATACGAATCAAAAAAAGACATACGAAGGAGGGAATGAGACAATGAGAAAACGAATTACAGCCCTGCTGCTCAGCCTGCTGATGGTGCTGACCGTATTTCCCGTCACCACATGGGCGGCGGAGGGCACCGGCTCTGTGGGCAGCACCATGGAGTATCTGAATGAGATGGAACGGCAGATTTATACCCAGTTAAAGTCTATTATTGAGCAGCAGGCGGTAAAAGGCGGACGGATGCAGTTTTGGGTTACCGGTCTGTCAATCCAGGTCCCGCTGGAGAATGGCACAGGCGAGGACGCGGTCAAGCAGGCGGTTAGTGACTACATTGACGAGAATATCAATTCAATAAAGATATTCAGCTGTCTTGTGCTGGATCTGCCATACCATATGTACTGGTATGATAAAATGAGTGGTTTTACAACGGGTGTCGATTACTCTCTGGACGGTACCACTGCCAGCATTTCCGCGCTGCAGTACAAGATTTCGGTATATGAGACCTATCAGGGCACTGACCCGGAGGGGCTGGTGGAGAACAAGTATTATCTCAGCCCGCAGGCGGCTGAAAGAGCGGAAGGGATCGTCGCGTATGCGAAGCAGATCGTGGAGGACAATAAGGACAAATCCGACTATGAGAAACTGAAAGCCTATAAAGACATCATCTGTGAACTCACCGCATATAACCAGGAAGCAAGTGACATAGCCAGCGATCCGGACAATCCGCTGTATGACACCTACTACGGAGATCCGTTCCAGCTTCTGTATGTGTTTGATCAGAATCCGGATACAAAGGTGGTGGGCGAGGGGTATTGCAAGGCATTCCAGTACCTGTGCGATCTGTCCGCTTTTAACAATACTCAGGTTTATTCTGTCACCGGAACGATGGAAGGCTCCAGCATATCCGGCGGACACATGTGGAATATCGTGAGATACAACGGCAAAAACTATATGGTTGATGTGATGAACTGCGATGAAGAATGGTCAGGGTATCCCGATTACTATTTTATGGCGTCCCCTGAGTCAGGCAGTGTCAGCGGCGGATACTATTTTAAAGACAAAAACGGAGATCCCTTCAAGCTTACCTACAGCGCCGATGATGTGCAGATAATCTATCCCGATTCAATCCTGAACCTGGATCCGGACAAGACTTATATGTATGGTACAGTAAGCGTCACCGGCACGCCGAAGATCGGTGAGACGCTGACGGCGGTGACGGAAGACACTCCTTCTGGCGCGTCGCTCACTTATCAGTGGTACCGGGACGATACGCCGATTTCCGACGCCAACGGCAGGACTTACACGCCGTCTGAGGCGGAGGACGTGGGAAAGATCATCAAAGTCGCAGTGGGAGCTGACGGATATGAGGATTCTCTCACCGCCCGGACCTCAGGGACTGTCGCAAAAGCAGATGCCACTGCAGCCACAACGGTGAAGATCCTGAGCATCACGAAGGACAGCATCCGCATCGAAACGGTTTCCGGATATGCATATGCCTGCAAGCCGGCAGATGCGGACGCTCCCTCTGCAGACGAGTGGCAGGAAACCGGTGAATTTACAGGTCTGACTCCCAATACAAAATACTACATCTATTGGTATATAAAAGAGACGCCCACCCACAATGCGTCTCCAGTGCTATATGGGGAGATCACCACAGCAATAGACGACGCAAAGGTGCTTTCAAGCGCTCACGCAACGCTGAACGGCCCGGTAAAAAATCAGCCGCTGCCTGACGTCTCGGTGGATACGCCCTATATATCCGCCTCTGTGCAGTGGTATGAGGGCAGCGATAAAACAGGGACTCTGGTCAATGTAGGCGACACCGCAAAAGCCGGTCAGGAATACGTGGCGTACGTGACGATCAAAACCGATGACGGATATACGTTTAATACAACAGGCGGATTTACCATGAGCGTCACCGGTGAAGGCAGGACAGGCCTTGAACAGGAGGGATCCGCGACGGCAACCCAGTTTACGCTGAAAGTCAGCTTCAAACCCACGGAGGCGAAAGCACTCTCCGGCATCGAGATCACCACCCGGCCTGATAAGACGGATTACCAAACCGGGGACAGCTTTGATCCCGACGGTATGGTGGTCACAGCCCATTACGACGACGGCTCATCAGAGACCGTGACGGATTATACCGTATCTCCCGGGGAGATGGCGGCGGACACCACTGTTGTCACGGTCGCCTATAACGGTTTTACCGCGGACATTCCGGTCACTGTAAGCGCCAAACCTGTCAGCAGCGCTGCCCTTAGCCTTGACGCGCCGGTAAAAAGCCGGGAACTGGATACCTCTGTCACAGTTACGCCTGATGCGGTCGAAGCGGCTGTGGAATGGTATGAGGGAGACAGTATGGAAGGAGCGCCGGTGACAGGCAATGCGAAAGGCGGTCAGACATACATGGCGGCCATCACGCTGACTCTGCCGGAGGGCTATGTGTTCGACGACGGATTTACGGCAGCCCTCAACGGAGAGGATGTACAGGTATCCGTCTTCCTTGGCAGGGCGACCATCACAAAAGTATTCCCTGCTACGGAAGAGCGCAGCCTTACAGGTATCGAAGTGACAAAAATGCCGGACAAGACTGCCTATGATGTGGGCGACAGCTTTGATCCTTCCGGCATGACGGTGACCGCTGTCTATGACGACGGCACCACGGAAGAAGTGACAGGCTACACGGTATCTCCCGAGAAGATGGAAGAGGATACCACGGCAGTCACGGTGACTTATAACGGCTTTACCGCTGAGGTTCCGGTCACTGTGATCTCAAGCTACATAGAGATGGCAGCCTTAAGCCTGGACGCACCTGTGAAAAACCAGGAGCTGGATACCTCTGTCACGGTCACATCGGAGGACACGTCGGATGAGATCGGGGCGGCTGTGGAATGGTATGAAGGAGACACCGCTTCCGGCAGTCCGGTGACAGGCAAGGCAAAAGTCAGCCAGGTCTACACGGCAGTCATCACGCTGACCGCGCCGGAGGGCTATACCTTTGACGACGGATTTACGGCAACGCTCAATGAAGAGAGCGTATCGGTATCCGTCTCCGGCAATACGGCGACTGTCACAAAGGTCTTTCCTGCTACGGAAGAACGGGCTCTTACAGGCATTGAAGTGACCAGGATGCCGGATAAGACCGACTATAAGGTCGGCGAGAGCTTTGACCCCGCAGGTATGACAGTGACCGCCTCCTATGACGACGGCAGCACCGAAGAAGTGACGGGATATACCTGTTCTCCGGAGGTGATGGGGGAAGATACCACGCAGATCGAGATAATCTATGAAGGAAAGACGGCTTTTCTGCCACTCAAGGTTTATCCGGCAAGCGGAGGAGTCAGTACGGCAGGAAGGCTTCCGGTGGGGTCAAAGATCATTATGGGATCCTCGCTTGCCTCTGACAGCGCCGGAGAAGAATTATATTCTGAGACGGGGGACAGCCTGTCATGGATCATAGTCGATCAGAGCGATGTCTATAAAAATGGGGGAACCACCCTGCTCAGTGAATTTACTTTAAGGGTCATGGCATTTAGCGAAAGCGATGCGAAGGATAATTATAATTACAGGACTTCCGATGTAAGACATTGGCTGCAGGATACATTCCCCTCCTATCTTTCCGCCGAGGAGTTACCATATGTATTAGACACGACATACAAGTGTACTTATGCTCCCGGTGGTAATAAAATAGAGAACCTGACAGACAAATTCTTTCTGCTGTCCCTGCAGGAAGTCGGATGCAACAAGACTACTGATCCTTGGGGTTGGAACCATATGAGGGATGACGAAGGAGTAAAACTGGAATATTTTGATGATACGCAGATAGAAAGCGAGACAAGAACAACCCGTGGTCCTAAAGTACTAAGCGGCAACTGGTGGCTCAGATCCCTTTATGCTACCTATGGATATCAAAACAGTATTGTTAGTATGGCTACAGGAAGAATTGATGACAGGATCAGTCCGGGATATCGGGAATCCGTTCGCCCCGCCTGCAATATCAACAGCTATACCCCTGTCGTGGAGAGCAAGGAGCATCCGGGCTATTATGAACTCTATCAGCCCGTGCTTGACTCCGTTTCCCTGAATCAGGACAGCGCGTCTATGAAAGTCGGGGAAACACTGAAGCTGGAGCCCACTTTCCATGGTGCAGGCGGCGCACAGGTGCCGACTGAAGAACAGGGCGTCACCTGGACATCCAGCGATCCCGAGGTGGTCATGGTTGATGTAAACGGCAACATAAGGGCCCTTAAAGAAGGTACGGCAGCGATCACAGTCACGACAGACGTCGGTCAGAAGACCGCGGTATGCAATGTAACAGTGGGGCATTCACCCGTCAAGACAGAGGGCAAAGCGGCCACCTGTACCGAAGAGGGAAGCAGGGAGTATTACAGCTGCAGCAGCTGCGGCAAGTTCTTTGAAGATGAGGCGTGCACAAAGGAGATCGCAGATATCGACACCTGGCAGGTCATTGCACCGTTGGATCACAGCTTCACAGACTATGTATATAACAATGACGCTGCCTGTACGGCAGACGGAACGGAGACGGCAAAATGCGACCGCTGCGATGAGAACGACACCCGGGTAAAAACAGGTTCGGCGCTTGGACATAAAACAGTAAAGACCGAAGCGAAAGCAGTCACCTGCACCCAGGACGGAAACATCGAATACTGGACCTGCGAGACCTGCGGCAAGTCTTTCAGCGATGAAGCGCTGACACAGGAGATAGAAAAGAAAGACACGGTTATTGAATCTACAGGGCACGGGCAGACAGAACTGAAAAACGAAAAAGAAGCCACCTGCACTGCCGAAGGCTATACCGGAGATAAGGTCTGCAAGGACTGCGGTGAGGTTCTTGAAAAGGGTCAGGTGATCCCAATGATTGAACATACCTGGTCAGGCGATTACCTGAGCGAATACGCAGACGCGGATAAACACTATCATATCTGCACCGTATGCGGCACGAAAGACACAGGCGAAGGACATACCTGGAACGTGGATGCTGCTACGGAGGAAACAGATAAGCACTGCACCCTATGCGGATACGTCGCAGAAGAACAGCTTGAGCATGTCCATGCAGGAATACTTGCCGCAGGGAAAGAAGCCACCTGTACGGAAGCGGGCAGCAAAGAATATTACAGCTGCCGCTGCGGCAAGTTCTTTGAGGATGAAGACTGCACAAAGGAAATAGAAAGTCTTGCAGACTGGCGGTTCATCGAACCTCTTGGGCACAGCTTTACCGATTATGTATACAATAACGACGCAGCCTGCACGGCAGACGGAACAGAGACGGCGAAGTGCGACCGCTGTGATGCATCCGATACCCGGGAAAAAGCCGGTACGGCGCTCGGACATAAACCGGTATTAACCGGAGCCAAAGCGGCCACCTGTACAGCCGAAGGCTATACCGGAGATAAGGTGTGCGAAGTCTGCGAAGAGGTTCTTGAACAGGGCAGGGCGATCCCAATGTCTGAACATACCTGGGCAAACGATTACCTGAGTGAAAACGCAGACACGGATAAGCACTATCATATCTGCACCGTATGCGGCACGAAAGACGCAGGCGAAGTACATACCTGGAATGTGGATACTGCTACGGAGGAAACGGATAAGCACTGTACCGTATGCGGATACATTGCAGAAAAGCAGCTTGAGCATGTCCATGCCGGAACCCTTGCTGCCGGAGAAGACGCCACCTGCACCGAAGCTGGCAGCAAGGCATATTACATCTGTTCCTGCGGCAGATTCTTTGAAGATGAGGACTGCACAAAGGAAATAGAAGATATTGAGGACTGGAAGATCATCCAGCCTCTTGGGCACAGCTTCACAGATTATGTATACAACAATGACGCCACCTGTACAGCAGACGGAACGGAAACGGCGAAATGCGACCGCTGCGATGAGACCGATACCCGCACAAAAGCGGACACGGCCGGACATAAAGCAGTGAAGACCGAAGCGAAAGCCGCTGCATGCACGGAGGATGGAAACAGAGAATACTGGTACTGTAATGTCTGTGGCCGGTATTTTGGCGATGAAACGCTGACACAGGAAATAAGCAGGGAAGACACGATCGTCAAAGCCAAAGGGCATACGGAAACAGAGCTGAAAAATGAAAAAGAAGCTTCCTGTACCGAGGAAGGCTATTCCGGGGATAAGGTCTGCACGGACTGCGGCGAAGTTCTGGAAAAGGGAGATACCATTCCGATGCTTGCACACAATTACGAAGATGGAACATGCACGGAATGCGGTGCTTCTGATCCGGATTACGAACCGGAGGAACCGGACACGCCTGACGATCCGGCTGAGCCTGCTGAACCGGAGGAGCCGACTGAACCGGAGGAGCCGGACACCCCAACTGAGCCGGACGAACCGACTGAACCCGCTGAACCTGCATCTCCCTCTAAACCAAGCGGCACCTCGGATAAAGAGAGTAATAATCTGCAGACCGGCGATGACAGCAATCTGATGCTGTGGCTCTTGATAGTTGCAGCTTCCGGAAGTTCAGCAGCGGGAATCCTTGCTTATAATAAACGGCAGAACTCTAAAAAGAACAAAAAAAGGTAGATCATTCCAAGGTGTCCGAATGGTGCCCCGGAAAACAGAGTCTGGAAACAACATCGAAAAAACATCCTGACAACGCGAGAACCCGCCGGCCTTCCAGCCGACGGGTTCTCGTTGTCTTATAAGTTATCTAAAAAGGAATGAGAGTAAAGTGCGGCACCTTTTGGTGCCTTGCTTTATGAGGGGGGAATTGATAGTTGTTTTATCAACTATCTGTGTCTTAGTATAATAGGAAAATGTGGACAAAGTATGATGAGATTATAAAAGAAAATGAAAAAATATAAAAATGCGATTAAAATTTCAGAACCGGTTTCCTTAAGAGACCGGTTCTTCCTTCTCATAACGCTTGATCACACATTCATGCCTGCGTTTTCCCGGTGGTGCATCTTTGTTATAACTGATTCCCACCAGAAGAATATCTCCACCATAGTTTCTGACCGCATCCGGGTAGTTTCTCTCCCTGATCTGACGGATCGCCCCCTCTGCTGACTGATTCCACTTCAGTTCAATTACCAGAACAGGCATCATCGAATCCCGTTTCGGGAGATACACGATATCCGCATATCCGTTACCGGCAGGCAGCTCCTCAAATTTCACAAACTCATCTGCATAACTGAAATATGCACGCTTGATCACACTTCTCAGCGCCTGTTCATTATTGTAATACAGCGGTGCTTCTTCTCCGTGAATTTTCTCAATCTGCCTTGCTACAGCTTCTTCATTTCCATGGACAGTATCATAGATCAGCTGACTGCTTTCCTGTACCCGGCGGATTGTCTCGTCTCTCTTTACCTCCCGGATCGTATGGGCAAACTCCTGCCGGATCTCCTCGTTCGGGATTCTCGCTTTCTGCGTCTTTCCATCATAGGCAAGATACCCCAGATGGATCAGCAGGGTAAGCACGTCATCCCTGTTCCGGAAAGTCACCAGATCATTTGCGAACGCCCTGGTATCCACTCTTACCTCCACTCCGCCGATCAGATCAGCGACTGTCCTGGACAGCCCGTCAAAATCAAGACTGATATACCCCATCAGGCTTTCAGCCGCCGAGGTCTGTGTCCAGTAGGAATCAAAATCATCATTGCGGACCGCCTTCATGACAGAGTTCGGATTATATACAGAACCGACTCCCGGGAAGGCATATCCGTCATACCACTGCTTCATTTTTGTAAAATCCCGATGATACTCCTCGCAGAGTTTCTCAACTTCTTCTTCCGTAAACCCGACATAAGCCCCGAACTGACGGGGCTTGACCATCGTAAATTCCTCAAAATCCGAGATAGCAGACTGGGATCCGTCTTTTTTTATCGGAAGAATCCCCGTCATATAAACAGCGGCAAATATTTTATCCGTCATACCACTGTTTTTGAACAGCGACCGCAGAAACTCCAGGTATTCTCTCTGAATATCCGGCTGGTCTTTTGCCTCGCGAATCGGCGCATCCCACTCATCGATGATTGCGATAAACCGGTTTCCCGACAGTCTGGCTGCATTCGCAAGCGTGGGGGCGAACCCTTCCGCAGCCTGAAGCCCCGGATATATTTCCATCAGTTCACTGACAAGATTTTTTCTTATATAAGGAACAATATCAGACAGGGAAGTCTCTCCAATCACGCCGGTCATGTCCAGATAGATCACGTCATACCGGTTCCGGTACTTCTGATAGCTTTTCTCTTTCGCGATAAGCAGATCGTCAAAGAGCCCCGACGAATCACATGTCCTGTCGTAATATGCACACAGCATCTGTGCAGCAAATGATTTTCCGAAACGCCTGGGTCTGCTGATACAGGTCAGTTTCTGCTTTGTGCCGATAGTGTCATTAATCAGAGCGATCAGCCCTGACTTATCCACATATCTGCTGTTCCTTATTTCCCGGAATCCGCTGTTCCCGGGATTCAGGTAATTTCCCATACTGCACGCACCTCCTGCTTTTCCGCTGACTGCTTTCCTGTTTACAGTTAAAATAATACCATGACGGCAGATGAGAAACAAGCTGTTTTCACCCGCCCCGGTATTAAGGTGCATATCCTGACAAAGCCGTCATTCGTCCCGTACTCTTACTCTACGCACCGTACATCTCCCGGAATTTCTTCGGAGTCATATGATATCTTTTTCGGAACTGTTCTGTAAAATAACTCTGGGTGCTGTACTGCAGAATACTGCTGATCTCACTGACAGAGTACCGGGTATACTGAAGCAGCTGCCGGGCGCGCTCCAGTTTTTTGCGCTGAATATATTCCGGGATCGTACAGCCGGTTTCCTTACGGAATTTGCGGGAAATCCACCTCTTGGAAATTCCGCAGTGCAGGGCAATTTCCGTCAGACCGATATGGTTCTGGACATTATTTTCTATAAAGCGGCAGCATTCCGCAATATCCGGGGAATACTTCTTTTTTGTCCCCTGTACCTCTCTCACTTTGCTGATATAAGTATTTACCGCGCTGATATAAAGCCGCCCCGTATCCACAGGAGGAGGCAGAAGATCCATCTCCTGGCAGAATGTGTCGCTGATTAAGTAAGCTGTCTCCGAATCCAGCCCGCCCTGGATCGCAGCCCGGCAGAACAGCGTGACGGATGCGACAAACTCATAGCGTTTCTGTCTGGTGTCATTTTCCGACATTCTTCCGATCATCCCGGGAACCGGTCTGCTGCGGTACTCGCGGAATACTTCCGGATTGCCCTCACGGATTGCCTGTTGGAAAAGTTCCTCATATGCCCACGGAGTGTGTGCCTCCCCGTTTTCCGCAGCCTCATACTGATTTTTCACCAGGGTGCCTCCGATATTCTCTTTCGTATTTCCTTCCAGAAAATCCTGGGAAAGCATACGGATATTGTCTGTTGATACCAACTGGCCTGAAATAATATGAACCGCCAGACGGAGAGTGTTCATCACATTCTGCACAGAACAGTTCGGTCCATAGCGCAGCAGATTGAGAACCGCATCTGTTTCTTCCGCATAAGGGGACGCTTCCAGATGGCGGCGGAGCAGTTTTTCACCGTATTTTACCGGTCCCACCGGGCCAAGCATCACATAACTGCTGCTTCCCAGACCTGCAAGGGCAAAAAAGTAAAGCGACTGATCGCTGACCAGCAGCGGGTGTTCCAGATCGCATCCGTTTTCTTCAAACTGGCTTGCCGCATAGGCGATCATCCGTGGCAGACGCACATCCGGATGCGCCAGAATAATCCCCGAACGGGTATCGGCAATCGAGATCGTAATCCCTGTCGCCAGCTGCAGCGTCCTGAGAAAATCATACCTGTATTTCAACATCTCCCCTCCTTTGAATCCGAATGATTCCCATGTTTCCTGTATTATACACTTTTTTTGATAAAAAATGTACTTTTTTAATATAACTTTCTGCATTTAATCCCTATAATAGCAGGAAAAGAACACAAGTCCAAAAAGAAGAAAATGGAGGTACAAAAATGGGAAAACGCAAGAAACTTTCAGCAAGTGAAATTGACGGGGTAGCTTACCACCGTGCCAGGTGGTGGCAGATCGCGCTCGGACAGACAAACGGACTGATCTCATCGGCGTTCGGCGTCATGATCGGGGTAATCAGTTATCTGGCAAACTCCGGATACGGAGTGGTCGTAAGCGTGGTCGGCATTATTCTGACCGTGTCCAGGGTATTCGATGGTCTGATCGACCCGTTCATCGCCCTTGTCATCGACAAGATGGATACGCGCTTTGGAAAGATCCGTATTATGATGACCATCGGCTTTCTGATCCGTACTTTTGCAGTATTCATGCTGTTCGTATGGGGCAGCGGAAAATTCGGCATCGTATTTTTTATCGTAATGTATCTGGTCTACATACTGGGGAATTCCATCGGGGATATCGCTGCCAACATGATCGGACCGGCGCTCTCCAATGACCCGAAACAGCGCCCTGCCGTATTCTACTGGGGCATCGCATTCAACGCTTTCGGGGCGATCTTCTTTAACCTGATCGTCACACTCGCGATCCTCCCTGTGTTCGGCAACCAGTACACCAATGAGATGCTCGCCATGACATGTATCGTCTATGTGATTGTAGCTCTCGTTTTCCACATTCTCTGCTGTATCGGTATCACCGGTATCGACCGTCCGGAGACATTTGAGAGCATAGCCGAGGAGGAAGTCGGATTCTGCGATATGTGGGATTTTCTGAAGAGCAACCGCCCCTTCCAGATGTATGTCATCGCGGCAGTATCCGACAAGATTGCCAACCAGCCGTCAAGCCAAGCTGTGGTATCGACCATCTTCTTCGGTATCCTCATGGGGAATATACAGTTCGGATCTATATTAAACGTACTGACTGCGCTTCCGGCAGTCCTGCTGACCTTCATCGGAGCCCGTTATGCCGGTAAACACGGCGCTAAGAAAGGCGTCGTTGTGTGGACATGGGTGGCAACCATTTTTGCTGCCGCTTCGATGCTTTTCTGCATCGCCACAGATATGCGCTCTATCCTTGTTACGCCGGTTCTCCTGGTCATCTTCGTAGTGCTCCGGCTCGGCATGGAATTCGGACGACTCAATGTAAGTACGGTAAACGGAGCCATGAGAGCAGATATCATCGACTATGAACTGGACCGTTCCGGCAAGTATCTGTCCGCGGTAGTAACATCTACTTATAACTTTATTGACCAGATCGTATCCTCCCTGGGTATGCTGATCACCACATCCCTGCTCGCGCTGATCGGATATACCCACACCATGCCGCAGCCGACGGACGATCCGACCACACCGCTGAAAGCAGTCGGTATCATCATCATTTACGTGCTGCCGATTCTGGGATGGCTCTGCACGATCGTGGCAATGAAGTTCTATACTCTGGGTAAGGAAGAAATGGTTCATGTCCAGAAAAGAATCGAGGAAAAGAAGAAACATCTGCAGGAACATACCGCACAGTGATAAAGGAGGTATAAAACATGAAGCTGCCGGACAGATATTACACGCCCTGTACTGAGCCGGGAACCGTCGAGCATATCCGGTACACGTCCCGCGCTTACGCTTTGGAAAGGTTCTACGGGGAGGAGTGCCCTCCCCTGGAAAAATCCATGTATGTCTATCTGCCTTATGGCTATGACAATTCAAAAAAATACAATGTCCTCTATCTGCTGCATGGCGGCACAGATGATGAAGGATACTGGTTCGGGGAGGGGCGCTTTCCGGCGTCCGACACCCGGATATATACGGATGCGGGGAATATTACCCGGAACCTGGCAGACCATATGATCCAGGAGGGTTCTGCGAAGCCTCTGATCATCGTGACCCCCAGTTTTAATGAAGATGTCCCCCGCTTCCAAAAACGCCCGGACTATGCAGACGCTTATTTTTCCAACAGCAGTTACTTTTGGATGGAAATGGAAAACGACATCATGCCCTGTATACAGAAGCGCTATTCCGTCTATGCAGAGGGCACTACCCGGCAGGACTTTGCCGCGGCAAGGGAGCATCAGGCATACGCGGGCGCATCCCAGGGTTCCGTCACCGGTTACTTCTCTGTCATGGAACATATGGCAGACCTGTTTGCCTATATCGGCAGTTACTCAGCAGGAATGATCCGCTTTGAGCTGCAGCCTGCTTTTCACGTAACTGCCGACAAAGAAAGGATGGAGGCGGCTGCCCACGCGCTGCGCGCAGCTCCTCCCCTGCGGTACTGGTATAACGGGTGCGGTGACCGGGACCAGATGTTTGACACGCATCTTGCAACCTATCAGTATATGCTCGATGCCTGCCCGGAACATCTGACCGAAAAGAACTGCTGCTTTGCCGCAGGTCCCGGCGGAGAGCACAACTACCGCCAGTGGATTACCGATCTGTACCGCTGTCTGAAGATCTTCTTTAAAAAATAGCAGTACTTTATATTCGCTTTATCTTAACAGGCATCATCGGTGCGGGGTAAATAAGAAACAAGCTGTTTTTGTTTGCCCCGCCGGTCTTATCTCTGTCGCTCTGGGTCCCGCCGCTCTCATCCTTTTCTCTGCTCCCTCACCATCCTCCTGCATGACAGATACGCCGCCAGGAAATAACCTCCGTAGACCACCAGAAACAGAACAACTGTAAAGACCACATTGGATGAGATGTGGATATTCATAAATTCTTCAATCATTTCTATCGCTTTTCGAAGGAGCACGGCTGAGAACACGCCCGCCACAACGAGGGGAGCCGCGAAAAACACTGCTGTCTGGAGGAACACAGTGCGGTCGATCTGCCTGTCATCAGCGCCCAGTTTCCGAATCAGCGTGTACCGGTAAACATTATCCGCTGTCTCGGTGAGCTGTTTCAAAGCGAGCAGAGCCGCACAGATCATCAGAAACACCAGTCCGATATAACAGCAGAGAAATACAAGCAGGGCACTGGAACCGTAGTACATATCGTACATCATATTTTTCTCTGTGTAGCGGTAACCATGGCTTTCATCCAGTCCTATGGGAATCAATTTCTGCAGCACCTCATCAGAATCCGTCTGTTCCCTGTACTTCACCAGCAGGATATTCATATCTTTCTCCAGTTTCTGCGCGGTACTGTCCGGGAGAATCAAAGTCCCCCGGTCGTTATTTCCAACCTGAGTCATAAAAAATGTCTCATGGAGCAGTTCAGCAGATACTCATCTTCATTCAGTGATACCGGCGCCTTCCCCTGCATGGCGAGAGCCCGGTTGAAATCGGACAGGGAGACCGCATTTACCGCAACTTCCGGAAGCGCTGCGTCAAACTGCCAGAGGTTCAGATTCTGCCCTTCAAACAGATCTCCGTAAGTCAGATCTGCTTCCAGAAGGGTGATCTGTTCCATTTCTTCCGCATAACTTTCCATATCGATCCCCTGACTCAGCAGATAGTCCGCCACGTTGCTGTCCCCGTCTATCTCCACATCAGAGAGTACATTCAGGTCATAGGGCGTGGATGCCTCCGACAGGTCATTCATGGCTATGGCCGTACTCACTCCCGCTGACACCGTACAGATCGTAACTGTCAGAAGCCCGCATACCACTGCTATAGTAATATAATTCGTATGAATCCTGCTGCCGACCTGGCGCACCAGAAAGGTATTAAGCCCCCGAAGATAAACCCGGTCATTCATCCGCACCGCGCTTAGAATCACTGTGGCAGCCGTATAGAAAAACAGCACCGTTCCCACTGCCAGCGCTGCACTCGCGACCTGGAAATCCATGCTGTCCCGCTGCGGCAGGAGCCCGTTTTTCCAGAACAGGGTACATCCGAAGATCATCAGTCCTGCCGCAAGGAAAAACAGCACGGCGCTTACGATCCTGCCCGGCTCCCGGACATTTTCATTTTTCCTGCCCGCACGTAAAAGGTCGATCAGCTTCACCCCGGAAATGGACCACACATTAAAGATCATGACAATTCCGAAGATAACGGCAAAGCAGAACGCCGTTTTCTCCAGGGCATCTACGGAAAACACAAAGCCAAACTCCGTCATGTCAACAGCAAACAGCTTCAGCGACACAAGGGAGAGTACCTGGGAAAACGCCACGCCGGGCAGGATCCCAACCGCAAGCGAAAGCAGCCCTACACACAGGGTCTCCCCGGCAAAAATCCGCGAGATCCGTCCCTTCTTCATGCCCAGCACCATATAGATGCCCAGTTCCTTCTTCCTTCTGCGCAGGAGGAACCCGTTTGCATAAATGACAAGAAATGCAAGCACTGCCGCGATCACCACCGACAGCATGGAGAGCAGAATGCCAAGCTGTTCATAGAGCAGTTCTTTCGTAGCCCCTATCTCTGCAAACGCAGACTGGTCGGCAATGGAATTGAATGCGTAAAACAGGCTGACCGAGAGCATCAGCGTGAGAAAATAAACGAGATAATCCCGGATATTTTTTCTCACATTTTTCAGAATCAGTTTCACAGAACTCATTTCTGCTCACCTCCCAGAACGGATACCACTTCCAGTATCTTCGCAAAGAAATCTTTCCGCAAATCCTGCCCCCGGTTCAGCTCGTTGAAGATCTTCCCGTCCTTGATAAACAGGATCCTCGTACAGTAGCTCGCGGAAAATGCATCATGCGTAACCATGAGGATCGTGGCATCAAGCCGTTCGTTGAGCTCGGTCAGCATGGTCAGGAGCATCCTGGAGGAATTGGAATCCAGAGATCCCGTGGGCTCATCGGCCAACACCATGGCTGGATTCGAGGCAATGGCGCGCGCCGCCGCCACTCTCTGCTGCTGCCCTCCGGACATCTGATAGGGATATTTCTCGAGTACGTCTGTGATTCCAAGAGATTCCGCCACCTGATTTACCCGGATCTTGATCTGCTCTGGCTTCATACCGCCGATGGACAAGGGGCTGTCGGGAAATAGATAGTTCCAAGCAGGGGCAGGCGTGACTCATACGAGTCTCGCCTGCCCCTGAAATTTATCCTCTAAAAAGAAAGAAAGATGACTAACGACAGCCATCTTTCTCTCCGTTCCATGTTATAATAGAACTATGCTAACCAAGGAATATTATAACGACTTTTTTGAAATTGGGCAACAGAA